>RRZU012356901.1_pt1 | contig 10295 bp, 11 predicted proteins | sample 2165561 | NCBI WGS metagenome assembly RRZU01 (sample SAMN10456909, study PRJNA506462) | wastewater metagenome | isolation source: wastewater sludge | place: USA: Moscow, Idaho | reverse complement strand
CTTTTTTTTCTGAAATAAAGTATTATCAATAAGTGTTATTTTTCGGCAATAAATATTCTTTATTACTACAAAATAGTACAACTATTGTTATAAAAGAGGAATGTATGCTGATTCTGACGAGAAAAATCGGTGAAAGTTTGCTAATTGGGGAAGACATTTCAATCTCCGTTCTCAGTGTGCGGGGTAATCAAGTCAAAATTGGAGTTGATGCTCCAAAAGAGGTTACAGTGCACCGAGAAGAAATATATCAGCGTCTTAAAGAAGAAGCCGATGGGAAAAAAATTGATCAACAGTAACTGGAGTTGTGCAAATGACAAAACTAACGTGTTTTAAAGCTTATGATGTACGTGGTCGTTTAGGTGATGAACTGAATACCGATATTGCCTACCGTATTGGACGTGCTTTCGGTCAATTCTTAAAGCCGAAGAGCGTGGTGGTTGGTGGCGATGTGCGTTTGAGCAGTAAAGAGCTCAAAAGTGCGTTGACCAACGGTTTATTGGATTCTGGCGTCGATGTGATCGATTTGGGGCTAACCGGTACCGAAGAAGTCTATTTTGCGACCTCTTTCCTGAAAGTAGATGGTGGAATTGAAGTGACTGCCAGCCATAATCCGATGAATTACAACGGCTTGAAATTCGTGCGTGCCGGTTCTCGCCCGATTAGTGCCGATAGCGGCTTGGCAGATATTCAAAAATTGGCGGAAGAAAATAACTTTCCGACCGTGCCGCGCGGGGAATATAAGCAACTTTCGGTGTTGAAAGAGTATGTCGATCATTTGATGACTTATATTAATCTGGATAATTTCAATAAACCGTTAAAATTGGTGATTAACTCAGGTAACGGTGCTGCAGGTCATGTTGTTGATGAATTGGAAGCGCGCTTTAAAGCAAAAAACGTACCTGTGACCTTTATCAAGGTGCATAATGAGCCGGACGGCAACTTCCCGCACGGGATCCCTAATCCGATTCTGCATGAAAACCGTCAGGATACGATCAATGCGGTATTGGCTGAAAAAGCCGATATGGGGATTGCATTTGACGGTGATTTTGATCGCTGTTTCTTATTTGATGAAAATGCGACCTTTATTGAAGGCTACTACATTGTCGGCCTGCTCGGACAAGCGTTCTTGGCAAAAAATCCGGGTGCGAAAATTATTTTAGATCCGCGCTTAATGTGGAATACCGTTGAATTAGTTGAAGATATGGGCGGTGAAGCAGTAGTTTCGAAATCCGGTCACTCGTTTATCAAAGAGAAAATGCGTGCCGTTGATGCGATTTACGGCGGGGAAATGAGTGCGCACCACTATTTCCGTGATTTCTTCTACTGCGATAGTGGCATGATTCCATGGTTGTTGGCGGCAGAGTTGCTTTGCACTACAGGCAAAACCTTAGGGCAACTGGTGGGCGATCGTTTGAATGCCTATCCGTCACCGGGTGAAATTAACAGTAAATTGGAAGATGCGCAGGTTGCGATTGCCCGCGTACGTGATTTCTATGAGAAGGATGCTATCGGCATTGATGAAATGGACGGTATCAGCATTGAATATCCAAACTGGCGTTTTAACTTGCGCAGTTCCAACACCGAACCGGTGGTTCGTTTGAATTTGGAAACCCGCGGCGATAAAGCGTTGATGGAAGAGAAAACAGCTGAGATCCTAGCCTTACTAAGACAGTAATTTTCAGCTACAATCAACTCCGCTTTTGCCGCTTGGTGAAAGCGGAGTTTTGCTATGTATGAATAAAAAGGTTTGAATAAAAGGTTTGATAAAAGGAAACCCTATGAAAGCGATTATCCCCGTTGCGGGACTTGGCACCAGAATGTTGCCGGCGACAAAAGCCATTCCAAAAGAGATGTTGACCATTGTTGATAAACCGTTGATTCAGTATGTAGTAAGCGAATGTGTCAATGCCGGCATTAAAGAGATTGTTTTGGTGACACATTCATCCAAAAACTCGATTGAAAACCATTTTGATACTTCGTATGAACTGGAATCGATGCTGGAAAAACGGGTGAAACGTCAGCTGTTGGAGGAAGTGCGGTCGATTATTCCACAAGGCGTGACCATTATGCATGTGCGGCAAGGCAATGCGAAGGGACTGGGGCACGCGGTGCTGTGTGCCAAGCCATTGGTCGGGGATGAGCCTTTTGTGGTGGTATTGCCTGATGTGATTTTAGCGGAGTTTAGTGCGAATCAGAAAAAAGAGAATTTAGCCGCAATGTTGCACCGTTTCCGTGAAACCAAAATCAGCCAGATTATGGTAGCGCCGGTATTGCCACAAGAGGTTAGCAACTACGGTATTGTTGATTGCGGCGGTGTGGCGCTGGAAAATGGGCAAAGTGCGGTAATCAAAAATATCGTGGAAAAACCGGCAGTAGAGGAAGCTCCGTCTAATCTTTCGGTGGTCGGACGCTATGTATTTTCTAGCGCGATCTGGAGTCTATTAGCCAAAACACCAGTGGGTGTGGGTGACGAAATCCAGTTGAGCGATGCCATTGATATGTTGATCGAGCAAGAAACGGTTGAAGCGTTTCATATGAGCGGTAAAAGTTTTGATTGTGGCGATAAATTAGGTTACTTGGCGGCAATCGTCGAATATGGCGCGCAACATCCAAAACTGGGTGCAGAATTTAAACAATTTTTACAGCAGTTCAGTAAAAGCCTGTAGTGGTTGAATACAGGAAACAGCTAAAAAACGGGCGGTGATGAATCCGCCCGTGATGATTTGTTCGTACGCAGCAACAGCTTATTCCACCTGTTCCAAGGTATAAGGTAACGGATATAAACAGAATGGTTGCGGATTTTCTTCGCTTAAACGGAAACGTTGGCTCGGTTCGGTATCATTAGCGAGTACCACTTGTAACCACAAAATCCCTTGATGTTGGACAGCACTCAAAATAAAACCGGTTTTGCGCCAGTTGGTCTCTAATAACAGCTCGATTGCTTGCCCGATTTGTGGAACGGCATTTTGCTCATTTGAGGAAAATTGTCCTACTAAAGTAAATAGCGCTCTTCTATTGGCACCGCGATATTTGGCGCGGGCGATAGTTTCCTGTCCGATATAACAGCCCTTATGGAAAGAGACGGTTTGTTCTAAAAGCTGTAAATTAATCGCTTGCGGAATAAATTGGTTTTGGCTTTCGGCGCTTAAAAGCGGGATCCCATCTTGAATATCGAGCAAGTCCCAGACCAAGTGCGGTTGGTTACTACCGATTTGTGGCGTTTGTTCGGCGATCCGTAACTCAGTAATCATTAACCAGCGGGGCTGTGCTGACTCGATATAAATCAGTAAATTACCGTTCTTATCATGTAATGGATTTTCAGCATTAGGTAACGTTAAATTGAGTGAGTTTGCTATTTGCGCACCAGATAACCCGATCCCAGATAATCCGAGCAAAGTGCGGTTTTCTAGCAGATTAAAACTGACTTTTGAAAATACCGCATATTTTTTCAGTTGATCTAAAGCAATTGGCAATAGTGATTTGCGGATAATCAAATAAAAGTGGTTTTGCGCTAGACGCAATACGCGAAAAATCGACCAAACTTTCCCTTTTGGGTCGCAATGGGCGCTTAGTGTGTTGTGCCCTATCGCCAGTTTACTGACATCGGTGGTCAACTGCCCTTGCAAAAAAGTGGCACTGTCTTCGCCGCTGATTTCAATTAATTGGTATTGTTCCAGAGAGCAGATAATTTCAGGATTTTGTTCACTGAATAAAGGATATTGGCAATGGGCATTCATAATTCTTCTCTTTCTAAAATAGTTTTATGGATAACTCTCGTAGATAACTAAAAGTAGCAGGTAAAAGTGCGGTATTGAGTATGAGAAAGATTCTACACCGATTTTAGTCAAGTGTGCTACGGCTAAAAAATAAAAAAAGTTGCTTTACTTTGTGCTTTTTAGAGTTTTACTTCTATAATAATATTTATTTTTGAGTAAAATTCCTCTTGATATAACATAGTGATTAAAGGAGAAAAGTATGGCATTAAGAGAGATTCTTGAGTTCGTTCCGCCGGCGCAGCAAAAAGCGGCGGAGGAATTTATTATTCGTTTTGGGTTGGTGCATAAAAATATGATGCTATCTCGTTATAATGCGTTAAACGGTTTGGTTAAACCGCAGCAAGTGGTTTTACTGGGAGATTCGATTACCGAAGAGTTTCCGGCACATGAAATGTTGCCTGATATCGGGCTGTATAATCGTGGGATCAGCGGCAACGATACCTACGATATACTCAATCGACTGGAGCAACATATTTATCCGTTACAGCCGAGCAAACTGTTCTTGCTGATTGGCGTCAATGATTTGGCGAAATATCCGCATGATACACCGCAAGTAGTCAGCCGGCGAGTTGGGGAAATTTTGGATAAGCTGGTGGTAAATTTGCCTGAATGTAAATTGCATTTGATTTCGGTTTATCCGGTGAATAAATCCAGTGATGCTAAAATCGATCAGGTGATGTTGAGTTTTAGCGATAACCAACGAATTGTTGCGTTAAACGGCTATTCGCGACAATTAGCGCAGCAAAAGAACCTGCCTTATTTGGATATTCATCCGCAATTATTAAATGCCGAAAATGAGTTAGCATTGGATTATACCCGTGAAGGCTTGCATTTGACGGTTGAAGGCTATCAGGTGGTGGTGCAAGCGTTACGACCTTATTTATCTTCTGCTGAATAAGGTAAAGTGCGGTTATTTGAGCTGAAATTATTTGCTTTAAAATTATGCGAATTAATCCCAAATGATTTAGTTTTTATGACAATTTCTATTCATTTTCTCCGTTTATAGTGTGAGATAGATTCAACGCTTATCACTTAAATCTTAAATAAGGAAAGATGATGAAATTTAAAAAAACAATCGGGTTAATGACAATTATGTTACCTATTTTCTCACAGGCACAACCGGCGTCGGATAACGGTTTGTTGACGGTTGCCAGTCAATATGGTGCGGTTGAAACCGTACAATTAATTGAAAAAACCGTGATCGATAAGGGCATGACGGTTTTCGGCGTAATAGATCATCAAAAAGCGGCGCAAGATAACGGCTTAACCATGCCGGCGGCAAGCGTGATTTTATTCGGCAGCCCAAAAGTCGGTACGCCGATTATGATAGACTTCCCGACAATGGCAATTGATTTACCGTTGAAAGCGCTGGTTTGGGAAGATCAAAAAGGCAAAGTATTCGTCTCATTGAATAAAGCTGAGTTTTTGGGACAACGGCATAATGTGCCGCAAGATATTTCGGCTAAACTGTCCGGTGCAGAGAAATTGATTCCGAACACCGTGAAATAAGCCGACTACCTAACGAATTTACGTCAAAAAGAAACCGCACTTTGAAAAAGTGCGGTTTTTTATCTGGTTAAATAACCGTTTTATGCTTTCGGACCGGCTGCAACCAAGGCTTTACCTTCGTCGTTATCGGTATATTTGTCGAAATTTTTCGCAAAACGTGCGGCCAAATCTTCCGCTTTGGTTTGCCATTGTGCTTTGTCGGCATAAGTATCGCGCGGATCTAAAATCGCTGGATCGACACCCGGAAGTGCGGTCGGGATAGCTAGGTTAAAGATTGGCAATTGTTGCATTTCGGCTTTTTCAATCGAACCGTCCAGAATCGCATCGATGATACCACGGGTATCTTTAATCGAAATACGTTTACCCGTGCCGTTCCAGCCAGTGTTGACTAAATAGGCTTCTGCGCCGGAAGCTTGCATACGTTTAACCAATACTTCAGCATATTGTGTCGGATGCAGTGACAGGAATGCAGCACCGAAGCAAGAGGAGAAAGTTGGTGTCGGCTCGGTGATACCGCGTTCTGTTCCCGCTAATTTTGCAGTGAAACCGGACAGGAAGTAGTATTGGGTTTGTTCCGGAGTCAGTTTAGAGACCGGAGGCAATACGCCGAATGCGTCAGCCGTCAGGAAAATCACTTTCTTCGCATGACCAGCTTTGGAAACCGGTTTGACGATATTTTGAATATGATAAATCGGATAAGAAACACGGGTGTTTTCGGTTTTCGAACCGTCGTTGAAATCAACAGTACCGTCTTCCAGCACCACGACGTTTTCTAACAACGCATCACGTTTGATGGCACGGTAAATGTCCGGTTCGGCTTCTTCAGATAAATTGATGGTTTTAGCGTAGCAACCGCCCTCGTAGTTGAATACACCTTCATCATCCCAACCATGTTCGTCGTCACCGATTAAGCGGCGTTTCGGATCAGTAGAAAGCGTGGTTTTGCCGGTGCCGGATAAGCCGAAGAATACTGCAACATCGCCGTCTTCGCCCACGTTGGCAGAGCAGTGCATAGAAGCCACACCTTTTAACGGTAGGAAGTAGTTCATCATTGAGAACATACCTTTTTTCATTTCGCCGCCGTACCATGAACCACCGATCAATTGCACGCCTTCAGTCAGGTTAAACGCAACAAAGTTTTCAGAATTCAAGCCTTGCGCTTTCCAGTTCGGGTTAGTGGTTTTGGAGCCGTTCAACACCACGAAATCCGGTTTAAAGCCTTTTAATTCTTTTTCGCTCGGACGGATAAACATATTTTTCACAAAATGCGCCTGCCATGCCACTTCGGTCACGATCCGCACGGCTAAACGAGTGTCAGGGTTGGTGCCGCAGAAAGCATCGATTACAAATAGACGTTTGCCGGAGAGTTGGTTTGCCACGAGTTTTTTCAGACTGCCCCAAGTTTCCTGGGTCATCGGTTTATTGTCATTTTTGGCTTTATCACTGGTCCACCAAACAGTATCTTTGGTTTTGTCGTCTAATACGATATATTTATCTTTCGGGGAGCGACCGGTGAAAATCCCAGTATCAACAGCAACTGCACCAGTGGTGGTCAACGTGCCTTTTTCATAGCCTTGCAAACTTTCTTTGGTTTCTTCTTCAAATAAGAATTCATAACTTGGGTTATACACCACCTCTTTAACATCATGGATACCCAATACAGCTAATTCTTTTACTACTGAAGCGACATCTGACATAAATTACCTCTATATTTTCTTAAGTTATTAAAATTGAAATCCGGGAAGTATTGTAGAAGAATTTGAAAAATAAAAATGTTAGCTGGATCAAAGTATTCAAAATGCTTTTGTGAAAAAAAGGAAGAGCGCGTTAAATTTAAGCGCGCTCTTTACAAGAGTAATACATTGCTGTTAAAGAATTGTTTATGATTGAGGGGTATTTTGTTTAAGTTGCTCAATGGCTTGTTTATTGAAAAAATAGTGCGTGCCGCAACATTCACATTGCATATCGATGCTGCCGTTATGCTCGGCTAAAATTTCATCGATCTCTGCCTCGTCTAACAATAATAATGCCGATCCTGACCGCTCTTTTGAGCAACCGCAATAAAATTCGGTTGTTGCCGGCTGAAACAGTTCTACCGTTTCTTCATGATAAAGGCGATACAGCAACTCTTCCGCACTTAAACCAAACAATTCCTCAGCTTTCACGGTTTCGGTCAGCATTTGCAGATGTTGTAAATCATCTGCTGAACCGCTGCCGTCGGGCATAATTTGCAGCAACATTCCACCGGCTACCGGCTTGCCGTCAAATTCCCCGACTTTGATCATCAGGGCGGTTTTTAGCTGTTCGGAACGCTCGAAATAATCTTGTAAGCACTCGCTAATCGTCGGTTTGCTTAACTCAACAATGCCTTGATAGCGTTCGCCATGAGTTGGATTAATCGAAATGACCAACACGGCTTTGCCGATCATGTGCGATAGGTTGCTATCGTCAGCAATTTCGCCGTCCACTCGAGCTAATGCGCGCAGTTGTAACTGGTTGCTGCCATTGACCAAAGCCAGTTTTAACGGCCCGTCGCCTTGAATTTGTACCGTAATATTACCTTCAAATTTCAGGGTGGCGGTTAATAAAGCGGTGGCAACCATCATCTCTCCCAGCAGATTTTGCACCGCTTTCGGATAATGGTGGGTATTTAACGTCTGTTCAAAAGTGCGGTTCAAACGCACCCATTCCCCCCGCACTGCTTTTTGTTGAAACAGGTAGCGGTGCAAAGTGTCGTTGTCTTGAGTATAGTCGGTTTTAATATCGGTCATGATTTTTCCATTTATTTATTTGATTCGTTAAGAATGAGTGCTATATATGGGTGCAGCTTTATATTTGCAAGTGATGAGCTACATCAGATTTGATGCTTAAACTTAATCAAATCCCGTCGCTCTTTTTTATTCGGGCGGCGTTCTGGATTTGGCATGGAAAGGGCATTGGCTTGGCGGGCAAGTGCGGTTTGTTGCCGTTTTTCGATGCTGACCTCGGTTTCTTGGTAGAGTGATTGCGCTTGGGTGGCGTTGCCACGTTTGTCGGAAAGCGCCAAGATTTGAACTTCTTTTTCATCGTTGCCTTGACGCAGTTTCAACATTGCGCCGATTTCCACTATTTTACTCGGTTTGCTGCGCTGTCCGTTGTAGTGAACTTTGCCACCGTCGATCATCTCGCGTGCCAAACTGCGGGTTTTATAAAAACGTGCCGCCCACAGCCATTTATCCAGTCGGATTTGTTCGGTTGCATTCGTCATGCGCTTACTCCAATAATAAGTTGAAATCGGCAATGCTGCGGTGACGCTGAAAGGATTTCGCTGGCAATTTGGAATCCGGATTTTCAACGCCTAAGGTGTAAGCTATCTGATTTTGTTTAGCTTGATCTAATACCGGTTCTAAATCGTCGATCAACAAAGTGCGGTTCGGATCAATTTGATATTGCTGATATAACTCGCTCCAGAGTGCGCTATCCATTTTTGGTTTTTGAAATTGGTGCGAAGAAATTAAATACTCAAAATGAGCGGCCAAATCGCAGTTTTCCATTTTGACTTGCAGGCTGAACGGGTGGGAATCGGTTAAAACCATCAGACGCTTGTTCATTTCATTCAGTTTTTGTAACAGCGGATAAACCCCTGACCGCACTTGGGTGTTGATAACGTGTTGTCGTTGCATTTTCCGAATCGGCAATTGTAGCGTATCAGCCCAATGGTCAATATCATACCACTGCATACTGTGTTCCACATCGCGATACAGTTGCTGTAGTTTGTCGTAGCTTTGCTCCAGACTGATAGCTTGTTTTTCGGCATAGGTTTGCGGGACTAATTCTTTCCAAAAATAGGCGTCTAAACGCAGGTCGATTAGTGTGCCGTCCAAATCGAACAGTACGGTATCGATTTCAGCCCAATTGATTATTTTCACGTGCTTTCCTTTTTTACATTCGTAGCGGTTATATGGTATCGTTATGGTGGTTTGTTGGCAAATTCTAATCTTAAGGAAGCAGTATGCAAGGAACTCAGCAGAAACCCAAAATTTTATCTTCTTCTGTTGTCGCAAAATCAAAAATTTTTGAAATTCAAGCGGTTGATTTGGAATTTTCAAATGGCGAACAGCGCACGTTTGAACGTTTTACACCGGGCAAGCGAAGTGCGGTGCTGGTGGTGGCACTTCAGCAAGATCAATTATTATTAATTAATGAATATGCCGTGGGCACCGAGCGTTATGAGTTGGGATTTGCCAAAGGCTTAATGGATCCGGGCGAAACGCCGGAACAAAGTGCCAATCGCGAACTGCAAGAGGAGATTGGTTTCAAAGCGGGCAAGTTAACCCTACTGCGCACAGTGATCACCTCCCCTAGTTTTATGCATAATCCGATGCATATTTTTTTAGCCGAAGAGTTAACACCGTCGTGCTTGCCAGGTGACGAACCCGAACCGTTGGAAGTGGTCGCTTATCCGTTGCAACAGCTGGATAATCTTTTATTACAAAACGATTTTTGTGAGTCGCGCAATCTGACCGCACTTTACCTCTTGAGGGATCATTTAGCCAAACAAAATGCAACAAAGTAATGTAACTCAAATAATATAACTTCAAATAATATAACTAAAGTAATGATTTAAACTTGAAATGATACCGTGATGAAAAAAATTATTTTGACTGATGAATTGTTAAATGCCGCGCTCTCGATCGCCAAACGGGCGGGGGAGTTGCTGTTGACCTTTTATTATCAAGATATAGGCAGTGAACTTAAACAGGATAATACACCTGTCACAGTGGCAGATTTAGCGGTCAGCCGTTTTTTAATTGATGAATTACAAGGCTTGACGCCGGGTATTCCAGTGCTGTCAGAAGAGAGCCAAGAAATTGATTTTGCTGAGCGCAAGCAGTGGCAGCAGTATTGGTTGGTTGATCCGCTTGACGGCACACAGCAATTTTTGCAAAAAACCGATCAATTTTCAGTGCTGATTGCCTTAGTGCAGCATAATCAACCGACCTTGGGGATTGTCTATTCGCCAGTGACCCG
>RRZU010801211.1_pt1 | contig 10295 bp, 6 predicted proteins | sample 2165561 | NCBI WGS metagenome assembly RRZU01 (sample SAMN10456909, study PRJNA506462) | wastewater metagenome | isolation source: wastewater sludge | place: USA: Moscow, Idaho | reverse complement strand
GCTCATCGCCCTCACCACCAGCGGCACCGATGGCGCCACCGCCCTCGCCGGGCAGGGCCTGTCCCGCCGCCTCGAGGTAGAGCTTGGTGACCGCCTTGCCCTCCTGGGGCGTGAACACGATGGGCGAGAAGAACACGACGTCGTCGTGCAGCAGCTCGTCCAGCCCGCCCGCCAGCTCGCCCCGCAGGTGGGCGTGCCAACGGTCGATCACGTCCACGATGGGATCGGCGTCGCTCATGCGGTGGACGGTAGCGGCCACTCCCCACCCGGGGAGACTGTCGTACCCCTTCGTACGTTGGGGCGCATGGCGAAACCACCCGGAGCCCGTACGCCAGATGGCCCTCGCCCACGGCGGCCAGGTCGTGTGCACGGCCACGACCCTCGGCGTGGTGGAGGACCCACCGCCCCACCCTCGACCAGGGCGAGCATCGCCTGCGCGACCTGCTCGCCCCGGTGCACGTGCACCAGGTCGGCACCGACACGTTCCCGCCGCTGCGCTCGAACGCCCTGTCCCCACCAACCTGCCCACCCCGCCGACCGACCTCATCGGCCGTGAGGACGACATCGCCGCTGTGGTGGCCGAGCTGGGCGAGCACCGCCTGGTGACGGTCACCGGTGTGGGCGGGATGGGCAAGACCCGCCTCGCCATCGAGGTCGCCGGGTCGCTCGCCGGCGAGCACCCCGACGGGGTCTGGTTCGTCGACACGCGCAGGCGCACGCCCTGCTCGACCTGATCGACCGGGAGCCGACGTGGCACCACAGCGGCTCGACCATCACCGGGTCCATCCTCAACCTCCGGGCGGCCGCGTTGGCCATGATCGACCCCGCTCGGGCCCTCCCGGTGGCGGCAGAGCGTCGCCGCGGGCGACCGCATCGGCGTGGCGACGGCGTTCTCCGATCAGGCCCTGATCACCGGGTACGCCGCAATGCGCCTCGGCGAGACGGACCACGCGCTACGCCTGTAGCGCCACGCCTTGCCATCGAAGTCTTCGAGAGCCCGTTCTACACGTGGATGCGCCGTGACACCGTCGAGGCCCTCGCCGCCGCCAGGCGTCTGGCCGGACGACCTCACCCCCCTGGCCCTCGACCGCAACGAGCTCTTCGCCATCCTCGTCGACCTCCAGCAGCGCCACCCCGCCGCCACCCACAACGGCGGTCAGGGTTCGGGGGACAGCCCGACCGTGCGGCGGACGAACGTGACGCTGGGGTGGTCGGCGCCGAGCAGGTCGGCCACGACGGCCACGAGCAGGCCGGGGTCGAGGGCGCCGGCTTCGACCATGGCCGTGAGGTCGACGGCGTCCTTCGGTCGGGCGAAGAACGCCTTGAACACGGCCAGGTCCTCACAGGCGAGGACGGGGAACTCGTCGACGCCGGCGAACGGCACCCGCCGGACCCGACCCTGCGCGGCGTCGTGGAAGGCGTGGTTGGAGAGGAACAGGTCCACCGGGGTGCCGTCCCACCGGAGGCGGGCCTGGCCGTTGCGCTCGAGCTGTCGTCGGGCGGCGGCCGGTGCGCGCACGCCCTTCGGCAGCGCGTCGAGCACGGCGGCCACCCGATCGGTGCCCACGAAGACGTTGAGGTCGATGTCCTGAGTGGCCCGCGGGTCGAGCGTGCAGAAGGCCAGCGCGAGCGCGCCGCCGAACGCGTGGTCGAGGCCGGCGGTCGTCAGCGAGTGGTGCAGGCCGACGATCCGACCCGTGAGGGTGGTCGGTGGCGGCAAGGCCATCGCTTCAGCGGGCCTGGGAGGCGAAGGGCGGGAAGGCGAGGTCCCCCTCGCGCCGACGGGGCAGGTGGTCGACCAGGTCGAGCAGGTCGGCCAGCACCCGCCCGTTCTCGGCCAGGTCGATGAGCGGGGGCGTCGGCCAACGCACCTCGAGGTCGAGCTGCGCCCCGGCGGCGGCGAGGATCCGCTCGAGGGTGTCGACCCGGGGCACCCGCTTGCCTGACTCGTACTCGCAGATGGCGGCGGCCGACGTGTCCGCGCGGGCCGCGAGCTCCCGCTGGGTCAGCCCCGCCCGTTCGCGGACAGCGGCGATCAGGGCGGGGGCCTTCATGACCTCATCGTACTGCCGTTATCGAATCCAGTAACAAGGGGAGCCGCGGAATCGGCTCCGAGCACCCGCGCCGGCGTGCGACGATGGGCGTCGTGGGGACTTCGGGGAGCGGACCGCGGTGAACACGTCGGCGACGGGCGGCCCCGGGCCCGTCTGCGGGAGCCGAGGGCGACCAGTGAATCCATCGACCGTCCCTGCGAGCACACCGTGGCGGCCGACGACGCCGGCCTGAGCCCGACCGGGTCCACCGCAGGCACCCGGGTCCACATCCTCGGGCCCGTCGAGGTGCAGCCCGGCCAGGGGGACCTGCCGGCCCGGCCCGTCCCCGGGCGGAACGCCAGCGCCCTGCTTGCCGCGTTGGCGGCGCGAGGTTGCCGGCCCGCCCGACGCGAGGCCCTGATCGCCGACGTGTGGGGGGACAAGCCCGCCGGGACGAGCGAAAATCTGCGGCTGGCGGTGATGCGGCTGCGGTCGGCGCTCGCGGCGCTGGACGGCGAGCGTGGGCGACTTCTGGTCGTCACCGTTCCCGGCGGCTACCGCCTCGCCCTCGAGGAGCCCGCCGATCTCGACGCCACTCGATTCGAATCGCTGGTGGAGGTCGCCCGAGGCCTGGCGTCCTCCGGGGAGGTCGCGCCGGCCCGGGCGCGCCTCGACGAGGCGTTGGCGCTGTGGCGAGGCGACCCGCTGCCCGAGCTCGCCGGCACCGACCTGGGTGACGCCGAGGCGACTCGGCTCCGCGACCTCCGGGAGCAGGCGCGCGACCTCTCCTTCGAGCTCGCCCTCCTGGCCAACGACCATGCCTCCCTCCCCGCCGAGATCGAGGCCGCCCTGGTCGAACACCCTTATCGGGAACCCCGCTGGGGACACCTGATCGTCGCCCTCTACCGGAACGGTCGCCAGGCCGACGCTCTCGCCGCCTACCAGCGTGCCCGCCACCTGCTGGCCGAGGATCTCGGCCTCGAGCCTGGTGCTGCGCTCCAACGCCTCGAGGCGAGCGTGCTCGCCCACGACGAGGCCCTCGCAGGGAACCCGGCGCCGCCGGCCACCAGACCCGCCGCGCCGGGCACCGCGTCCCCGTCGAGGTGGATCGAACGGCAGCGCGAGGTCGCTCTCGTCGGCCGCAAGGATCCACTCGCTCGGCTCTGGGAGGGCTGGCACCGGGTGATCGAGACGTCGAGCGGCGGCGTGGCCCTCATCGACGGAGATGCCGGGGTCGGCAAGACCCGGCTCGCCGCCGAGCTCGCGCATGGGGTCATCGACCTCGGCGGCCGGGTGATCGCGGCCCGCTGCGTCCGAGGCGCCGGCCTCGCGGCACTGGTCCCGTCGCTCGACCAGTTGGGACTCCCCGTCGACGCCGCATCGCTCGTCCCCGGCTCACCGGCGCTCGTCGGCGTGGCGCACCGCGTCGCCCACGAGCTCCGCTTCGGCCAGAGCTCCCTGCCGACCCTGCTCATCCTCGAGGACGCGCAATGGTTGGACGAGCAGATGGTCGCGGTGTTCGGCGATCTGGGCGACCGACCCTGGCCCGTCGTGAACGCCAACCCCAACCTGGTGTTGGTGCTCAGCCAGCGGGGGTGGCCGTCGCCACCGGGGACCGCTCGGATGGTGGGCGCCATCGATCGCCTGTCGTGGCACGACCAGATCGTGCTCGACGTCCTGGCGGACGACGAGGCGCGTGCGTTGGTCACCGCAGCGCGCCGGGCCGCGGGAGCGACCTCCCCGTTGCCGGACACGGCGATCGACGAGATCGTGGCCGCGAGCGGCGGAAACGCTCGGGTGCTCGTCGAGCTGGCTCGCGCCGAGCGGCGACCGGCCGGGCCCGGCGCGGCCAGCGTCTTTCCTGAGTCGCTGCGCAAGAGCCTCGCCGAACGGCTCGACCGCCAGCCACCCGAGGTGGTCGATGCCGTGCTGAACGCCTCGATCATCGGGCAGGAGGTCGACCTGGACACCCTCGATCTGGCCAGTGCTGCCGGCGGCGAGCGCTCCCTCGCCTTGCTGGAGTCGGCCGTTGCCGCACGGCTGCTCGACGAGGTTCCCGAGCGGCCCGGCCACTTCCGGTTCCTCAACCGGGTCGATCGTGAACTCGCGCTCGAGCGGGTATCGCGGGCCCGCCGCACGCTCGTCGAGAGACGACTCGCACAGCCCTGAACCCGCCCCTGCGGCGGGCGCCGCCACTGCTACCAGGCTGCAACGCGGGAGCAATCGCCGGCCATCACCGTTGGGCTGTCCCCGTCGAATCGACGGGCCTCGTCCGATGCCCTTGGAGCCGTCTGATGTCCCACGTCCGCCCCGTCGTCCTGCTGGTCGTCACGGCCGTCCTCATCGGCACCGGGACCACGGTGGGCTCGCCCGCAGCAGCCGCTTCGCCGCTCGATCCGGTTCCGCCGGGCATCATCGAGTCCCCCGACGCCATCCCGGGCGAGTACATCGTGACCCTCGCCGATGTCCCCCGCTCTCAGGTGCAGGCCATCGCGACCGACCTGGCCGGCGACCATGACGGTGAGGTGACCTTCACCTACAAGCGCGCCCTGCGAGGCTTCGCGGTCGAGATGAGCACGGCCGACGCCCGGGCGCTGGCGGCCGACCCGCTGGTGGCGAGCGTCGAGGAGAACGCCCGGGTCCACACCGCCGAGCGGGAAGTGGGCCCGAGCGGCCACGAAGGACGGCGGCCAGGGTCCCCGCCGTTCGGTGCGAGGAGCGCCGCCGAGGCGAGCAGTGCCTCGGACCAGACCTCCCCACCGTGGGGCCTGGACCGGATCGACCAGCCCGCGCTGCCTCTCGACGGCCACTACCGGTACGCCGAGGCCGGGACCGGGGTCCACGCCTACGTGCTCGACACCGGCATTCGGACGACCCACCACGAGTTCGAGGGTCGGGCCAGCGTCGGCGCCGACTTCATCGGCGACGGCCGAGACGGCCAGGACTGCGACGGGCACGGCACCCACGTGGCGGGCACCATCGGCGGCGCCACCTACGGGGTGGCCAAGCACGTGTCCCTCGTGGCGGTGCGCGTGCTCGGCTGCGGAGGCGGAGGGTCGACCGCGCAGGTCGTCGGGGGCATCGACTGGGTCGCGGCGAACGCCGTTCACCCCGCGGTGGCCAACATGAGCCTCGGTGGGAGTCCCTCACCCGCCGTTGATGCCGCCGTGGAAGCTGCGGTCAACGCAGGGGTCACCTTCGCGGTCGCGGCCGGCAACGGCAACCCCGCCGGGGTGGGGGTCGACGCCTGCACCGTCAGCCCGGCACGTGCCCCCGCCGCCATCACGGTCGGAGCGACCAACGACACAGACCGACGGGCGGTCTTCTCGAACACCGGCGCCTGCGTCGACCTCTTCGCCCCTGGGGTCGGCGTCGCGTCGTCGTTCCACACCAGCGACGACGCCACCGAGACCCACTCAGGGACGTCGATGGCGGCGCCGCACGTCGCGGGAATGGCTGCCCGGTACCTCCAGCAACGACCCGACGCCGCACCCGCCGAGGTCGCCGATGCCCTCACCACCGGAGCCGTGACGGACCGGGTCGTCGATCCCGGACCCGCCAGCCCCAACCGCCTGCTGAACGACGCCGCTCTCGTCCGGTTGCCGGCGATCACCGTCGTGGAGCGGGGCACCCCTTCGGACGGACGAGACTTCTCGTTCACCGGCTGCCGATCGGGCACGGGAGCAGGGTGCGGCTCCTTCGTCCTCGACGATGACGACGGCACAGACGCCACCCGCGCCGACGTGGTGACCGCAGGCAACCTCACGCCGGGCACCTACACCGTCACCCAGGCCGCGGCACCGGGGTGGGACCTGACGTCGCTCACGTGCGACACCGGCGAGACCGTCGACCTCAGCGCCCGCCGCGCCACCATCACGCTGACCGCCGGCGAACACGTCACCTGCACCTTCACCAACGGGTCCACCTCGATCACGGTGGTGCAGGACTCGACGCCCGACGACGGTCGGGGCTTCCGGTTCATGGGGTGCCTCGGCAGCGGGTGCGGCACGTTCACGCTCGACGACGACCGCGACACGACGCTGCCTCGCCAGGTCCATGGGGTCGGGCTGGCGCCGGGCACCTACACCATCACCCAGGCCGCGACCCCGGGCTGGGACCTGACGTCACTCACGTGCGACTCCGGCGAGACCGTCGACCTCGGTGCCCGCCGCGCCACCGTCGCACTGACCGCCGGCGAACACGTCACCTGTACGTTCGGCAACGAGGCAGCGGCGATCAACATCGTGCAGAACCTCGAACCGGCCACTGCCGGCCCCGTCACCTTCGACGGCTGTGGGCCAGGCGGCTGCAGCTCGTTCACCCTGGACAATGATCCGAACCCGACGCTTCCCGACCATCACACGGCGGCCGGCCTCGTGCCCGGCACCTACTCCATCACCCAACGGGCGGGGGCCCCCGAGGCGCTCCGGTCCGTACGCTGCAACACCCCCCAGACCGTCGACCTGGCCACCCGGCGGGTGACCATCGCCGTCAGCGGCCACCAACAGGTGCAGTGCGCCTTCCACAACAGCCCCGAGCCGCCACCGAACGACGACTTCGCCGCCGCCGTTCCGCTCGCGGGAACGTCCGGTCACGCCCTGTACGACAACGACTGGGCCACCACCGAGCCCGGTGAACCGTCCACCGTCGCCGGTGAGCGCAACACCCGCTCGGTCTGGTTCCGCTGGACGGCGCCGGCGACGGGCTCGCTCCGAGTCGACACCTGCATGGCCCCGCCGACGGGAGTCCAGGCCGATGTCCTGCTCGGGGTGTACAGGGGGACGGCGGTCGACGGCCTGACCGCCCTGGCGGAGAACGACGAGGGCGAGGCATGCCAGTCGTGGGCCGGCGGACCGGCGTCGGTCGAGATCGACGTGATCGCGGGTACGACCTACCGGGTGCTGATGGCCGGCTTCGACGGCGCCATGGGCGAGTTCGACCTCCGGTGGGCCTTGTCCCCGGTCCCGGCCAACGACGACTTCTCGGCGGCCGCCACGCTCAGCGCCACCTCGGGGAGCCTCGACGAATCCACCGTGGGTGCGGACAAGGAAGCCGGAGAGCCGGACCATGCCGGGAACGCTGGCGGTCACTCGGTCTGGTACCGGTTCACCGCCGCGGCCACCGGACCGGCCGAACTCAGCACCTGCTCGGCCGCCTCCTACGACACGCTGCTCGCCGCCTACACCGGCACGAACGTCGCGCAATTGGCGCAGGTCGCCGCCAGCGACGACTCGACCTGCCCCGGGGGCCGAAGCGCGATTCGATTCGACGCGTTTGCCGGGGTCACCTACGCCGTGGCCGTCGACGGGTGGAACGGGCGATCGGGCACCTTCACGTTGCGCTGGTCGCTCCCGACCACCGGGTGAACGGAGGTCGCGGGAACCAGGGGCCGGCGCGACGGGTCACCTCCCACCGTCACGCCGGCCCGGTGGCCCGGATCAGCGGCAGGCGCTCGGGAGGCAGATGGTCGTCGAGGTCGGCCAGCAGGTCCGATCGCCGGGCGCGGTAGGCGGGGTCGTCCCAGCGGTTGACGCGCTGGAGCGGGTCGTCGACAAGGTCGTACAGCTCGCCCTCGTGGCCGTCGTAGCTCGGCACATGGCAACCCCGGGACCAGATCGGCCACTGCCACCGGAAGCGGCCGCCGCCGCCCGGCGCGGTGGCGCCGTACCGGGTGGCGGTGAGCCCGTCCCGATGGATGGACTGCAGGTGCATCCCCACCTTGGCGAACTGGCTGTCCCACGTGGTGAGGACCCGCTCCCGACCGGAACCGGGCGCCGTCGGGAGGGGCTGGCCCTGCATGGCGTCGGGGACGCCCACGCCGGCGATCGAGCAGATGGTCGGCGCGAGGTCGACCAGCCCCACGGGCTCAGGCACGACGGTGCCCCCGGTCCCCTCCCGCGCCGCCGGCCGCCAGAGCAGCGAGACCCGCATCAGAGCGTCGACGTGGTACGGGCCCTTGAAGACGAGGCCGTAGTCACCGCCGAGGTCACCGTGGTCGGAGGTGAAGATCACGTCCGTGTGGTCGCTGAGCCCGAGTCGGTCCAGTTCGGCGAGGACACGACCGACGGCGTCGTCGATCAGCTCGTTCTCCACCGCGATCATGGCCGTCATCTCACGGATCTGGTCGTCGGTGAGCGCGGCGGGCACGACGGTCGTCGGCCCCCCTTCCGGGTTGGTGAAGGTGCCGCGCCGCCAGCCCAGCCAGTGGGCGGGGCGGCCCCGGAGCACGTCCTCGGCCGCGTCGCCGCTGAGGTGGTTCGCGGGGAGGGGGACGTCGCGCCAGTCGATGCGGCGGCGCACCTCGTCGGCCGGCGGGTCGAACGGGTGGTGGGGATCGGGGAACGACAGCCAGCAGAACCACGGCGCCGCCCCCTGCCGTGCGATCCAGTCGACCGCCCGATCAGCGGTCCAGTCCGTGTGGTAGAGCTCGCGGGGGATGGGGTTGTGGTGCACCTCCGGCGCTCCCGTGTCGCCGCCTCCCTCTCCGGTCAGCACGGTGGCGAAGCCGGCCACGGCCTCGGGGTGTTGCTCGTAGAGCCAGTCGCTGTAGTGGAACGGCAGCGCCGGCCCGTGCCCGGCGAGCTCCGCGTGCTCGAACCCGTACCACGGACCTGACTGCCCCATCGAGGCCAGGTGGTTCTCACTGAAGCGCTGGAGCGGGTCGAAGTGCGGCTCCAGGTGGGCCTTGCCGACCAGGGCGGTGCGGTAGCCGGATCGTCGGAGGACCTCGGCCACGCTGAGGGCGTCCGACGGCAGCGCCACGCCGTTGGCGCGGACGCCGTGGGTGTACGGGTGCTGTCCACTGAGGATCGTCGAGCGGGACGGCATGCAGACCACGCTCTGGACGTTGCAGCGCGAGTAGTCGATGCCCTCGGCCGCCAATGCATCGAGGTTGGGGGTGCGGGCGATCTGCTGGCCGTGCACCCCGAGGGCGTCGTAGCGCTGCTGGTCCACGGTGATGAGCAGGACGTTGCGGCGGCGGCCGCCGGCCTCGTCGCAACCCGACGGTCCCGTCCGTTCGCCCGAGGCGACCGGCTCCGGGCCGCGACCCAGCCTCGTGCGCACCCGGCCCTCGGCTCGCCGCGCTCTGAAGACCGCCCGCGACAGATCGCCGGTGTGCCGCCCCACCCGATGCGCCAGTCCCGCCGGGATCTCCATCGCTCCGTCGCCCCTTCGCGCCTCGCTCCACCCCGCCGCTCACCCGCGCACGCGACAGTGTTCGACGTCCGATGCTATTCCCAGCGGCTACGGCGGTGCGCCCCGTGGAACGACGACGATCGTCGCCGGATTACCGTCGCCGTCGTGCGCAACCCTCACGCCGGCCTGCCCTTCACCGCCGAGGACGTGAGCGACGACGAGCTCGCCGCCTACCTCGAGGACGTCTCGGTGCCCACCCTGCTGCTCTCGTGCGTGCACATGAGCGGCGACGCCTCGATCCTCGACGGGCCGCTGCGCCCCCAGGGACTGTTCCTCAACGAGTACCAGGGCTACATGGGCGAGGAGGACCAGGCCGCGGCCCGGGCCTTCGCGCTCGACGTCATCAAGGACTGGCGCGACCGGGGCTGCCCCGAGCCCGAACCGCTCGACCGGGACCTGATCCACCGGATGATGGACTGGTTGGTCTGCGAGGAGGTCCCCGACGAGTACGTCGAGATGCTCCTCGAGGAGATGGAGCTCGACGGCGACGACGCCCGGGCCGTGGCGCCCCCCGATCCGGAGGCCGCCGCCGCCCTCCCCGTGGTGATCATCGGCTGCGGCATGTCCGGCCTGCTCGCCGCCATCCGCCTCCAGGAGGCGGGCTTCCCCTACGTCGTGGTGGAGAAGAACCAGGGCGTCGGCGGCACCTGGTGGGAGAACCGCTACCCCGGCGCCCGCGTCGACGTCGGCAACCACTTCTACTGCTACAGCTTCGAGCCCGCCGACCACTGGACGGAGTTCTTCGCGCAGCAGCCCGAGCTGCAGGCCTACTTCCAGGGGGTCATGGAGCGCCACGGCGTCGACCAGCACGTGCGCTGGGGCACGGAGGTGCTCGGCGCGACCTGGGACGACGACGCCGCCACCTGGACGGTCGAGCTCGACTCGGGCGAGACCCTCGCCGCCCGCGCCGTGATCAGTGCCGTGGGCCAGCTCAACCGGCCCTTCCTGCCCGACGTCCCGGGCACGTTCGACGGACCGTCGTTCCACACCGCCCGCTGGGACGACTCGGTCGACGTCACCGGCAAGCGGGTCGTGGTGGTCGGCGCCGGCGCCACCGGGTTCCAG
>RRZU013139463.1_pt1 | contig 10296 bp, 10 predicted proteins | sample 2165561 | NCBI WGS metagenome assembly RRZU01 (sample SAMN10456909, study PRJNA506462) | wastewater metagenome | isolation source: wastewater sludge | place: USA: Moscow, Idaho | reverse complement strand
GGCAAGACCACGCTGATCGAGCAGGTCGCGGCCCGTCTGAACTGGCCAGTGTTCACGGTGGGCTGCCACGGCGGCCTGGAGTTCCAAGAGCTGATTGGACGCGTGACGCTGCAGCCTGATGGTTCGACTGGTTGGGCTGATGGTCCGCTGATCGCAGCAATGCGTGTCGGAGGAATTTTCTTGCTCGATGAGATGAACTTTCTGAAGCCGGAAGTGGCCGGTGGTCTCAACACTGTGCTTCAAGCTACTGTCTATGCGATCCCTGAAACGGGCGAGCTGATCAAGGCCCACCCAGACTTCAGAATCGCTGCCACGGGCAATGCCATGGATGGCGTCGGCAAAGGCGCGTACCGAGGAACCCAAACCTCGAATATCGCTTTGCTCGCACGTTTCACACTCGGCATCCGCGTGCGATACATGTCGGTGCAAGACGAGCAAAAGATGATTGAAGCGAAAGCGAATGGCATCACTGCGAAGGTCGCGAACTACCTCTCCGAGGTGGCCAACATGGCAAGAAAGTCGCACGAGGACGGGGCACTGAAAGCGCCCATGTCTCCACGCGAAACGATTGCAAGCGGGCGACGAATCATGGCTTATTCTGGGAATCTGCATGGCGATGACGCGCTGCAGGCTCAGTGCAAAGCTGTGGCCGAGTCGTTCGAGATGACGTTCCTGTTTCGCTGGTCGCCAGATGATCGAAATGAGTTTGTGAAGGCGTCGAGTTCAGTGGCTTCGCGACTGGGCTTGCCCATCGTTCTTGAGTGATTTTTCGCTCACCCAATCCCAGCATTCGTGCTGGGATTTTTCTTTTTGGGAAACCCGGTAGATCGCCGCAGGAGCGGCCAGGCCTCGCGGGCCCACGGCGCGGACACAAAAAAAGCCCTCAGTCTCTCGACGAAGGGCTCAAGGCGCACATAGGCGCCGATGGAACGCAACCCTTACTGCGTCTTGCCAGCCTCCCGGTCGGCCTGAATGCGGGCCTTGGCCATGACGGCGATAGGCTTCTGGGCGCGAAGGGAGAACTTGTCCAAGGCATCGAGCACCGAAATGTCACCGAAGATGGCGCTGTAGGTCTCTGGTTTGGCGCAACCCTCCTCGGTGATCGAAGCACTTTCCGCCGTGGCCATGACGATGGCGGGCACCTTGTCGATCAGAAAATGCTTGAAGGGCTCCGGGCTGATTTCCCATTGGGCGCCCGACTTGTTCAGGCGAGACAGAATTGCCTTTGTTTCACTGAGCTTGTCGTTGGCAAAGCCGCGCATCATCAAGACAGCGTTGAACCGTTTTGCCTGAATCGCATACTGCTCCAGCATCCGCTCGGGCATGGACAACGAAACAAAGATCATCAGATCTGCCGGGACTTGATCGGGATTGGCCGCAGATGGATCCTTTCTGGCGCTGCCGGGCTTCGCCAAATTCATGAAGTCTGCCTTGGTGGCTGCTGGCACAGGTGCGGCACCGTTCACTGCTGCGGCGGCAGCGACGTTGGCATTGTTGGACTTCATTTGCTGCTGGATGGCGCGATTGGGCATGTTCACGCTGTTGAGCGCATCCATGGTCGCCTTGTGCTTCGCAGCGATGTCCGCCTGGCTGGGCATGAAATTCTGGGCGAACGAAGCGGATGCCAAGACGACAAGAACGGCAGCGGTGAAAACGTGTTTCATCAAAAAATCCTTATTGGAAGGAGGCGGGAGAAACCACGCCAGAGCAGCAGTCACGTTTGCGGAAGATGGCGTATCCAAAATCCTTGTACCCCTCAACCGGGAGCTGGGTGCCAGCTTCGCGGAGAGCCGTGCTTCGGCCAATTGGGATGCAACAGCCACCAAGGTTGGTTTTCCCGGTACTGGGCGTCGGAAACATGCGCTGGAGCTTGTACTGTTTCTTCTTCATGATCAGCTGAGGAGGCATGTCGGAGGGACTGCCGGCGCACATCGCTGCGCGGGTCGTGTCCTTGCCGCAATTGGGCTCACCCGGCTCGCAAGCGTAGGATCTGCCGCCGCCCTTGCTGAAGAGTCCTGCCATTTCGCGCATGCCATGGGCTTCCGCCAGCATCCGGGTTGCCAGTAGATGGCCGGTGTTGTCCATCGACTTGTAGTCCTTCACGTTGCCCGTGATTGGATACATCGGCCCCCAGGCTCCAGCCTGCCAGAACAGTTCGTTTTTTGGAAACCCGACCATGGCTGCTGCAGAGTCGATACCAGCGGCCATCACGCCTGCAATGTTCGAGAAAGCGTAGGCGATTGGCATCTTGATCAGGGCAAGCTGATCGTCAGACCAGGACGGATCGAACTCGCTAGTCCAGCCAACATCGAAGGGCGAGCGGTCAGAGCAGGCGTCGTCAAGGACCACTTCCAAAAGGTACATCAATGGAGAGACATAGTAGGCAGAGTTTCGGAACGAGGCCTTGCGAATCGGGTCAGTCTTGTTGATGACGCCATATTGTGAGTCCGCCCAGGGCAGCGGAAGTTGCATACCACCAAGCGTTGGCAGGCAGCCAGGCGCAGTATGAACATCAACCATGTAAGACATTTCCCAGAACGACGTTGGAACGCCAACCGTGAGCTTCTCGGGGCAAGTGCAAAGCGGCGTGCTATCGGCGTCAGTGGTGAAGTCTTCACCGCTTTGGCCGATGAGCTTCGCGCCGAAAAGCTTGAATGGGAACATGCACGACCAACAAATATCGTCGATGAAGCTCGGGAACATGTTGGGGCAGATGGGCCCGGCTGCACGGGCGGAAACTGAGGTCATCGAGATGACCAGGGCGATAACTCCCATCAAAAGCGACCTCATTGCGCAACCTCTTGAACTTTAAGCTTGTCGCCCTCTTGGGAGACGATGGATGGAAGGTTCTTGATCTTCATGCGCGTGTGAAAGCCCGGAACGTCCAGGTAGACGCGGCGCTTGAGAAATTCACCCGCCTTGAAAACAGAGCCGCCCAGCAGGATGATCTTGTCTTCAGGTTCGGCCAGCTTCTTGACCAGCAGTAATTGCCGTTGGTCCCTGGCGTCAATGAAAAAGAGTTTTTTGGTGAGTGGCGAAATGACCAGCGGATTGATCTTGGTGCCAGCCGCAACCACGACGACGCCGTTGCCATTCGTAATGGTCTCCTTGACGGTCTCCGTAAGATCTACCAAACGAACTGCATTCGACCTTGCAGGGCGTATGCCCGCAGGGGTCGCGACATTGTTCAACGACGCCATGTAGCGCTCTTGAGCGCCCCGCAACATCGCTTCCTTGCCCCCGTTTGCGAGCTTTTTGCGCACCGCATCCTTCATCGCCGATATGGCATCGCGCTCCTTGATTGGGTAGGTTCGTCCATAGGTGCCAAGGCTCTCGGCATTGACAAGCTGGGCTGCAAATAAGCATGCTCCAGCGATGAAGGTGATGCGCACGCCAGTCATGGAAAGTTACTTCTTAGCCAGCATTTCTTCAAGACGCGCATTCTCAGCGTAACCCTTGAGCGTCGAGCCGTTCTGGAAAACGATAGCAGGGGTTCCCTGGAAGCCGAACTTCTGGAAAAGAGCGAGATTCTTGGCGGTCGTACCGTTGCCGCATTCTTTGACAACCGGCTTGCCACCCTCAACCATCATCGAACGCCACAATTTCGATTTGTCGCCGGTCGAACAATTCACCGTGGTCGCCTTGGCGGTCGAATCGGGGCCCAGGATGCCCAGAGCGAACGTGTAAATTGTCACGTCCGTGAGCCCTTCGAGGTTGACTTCAAGCTTTTTGCAGTAGCCGCAGTTGGGATCGGCGAAAACGGCCATCTTGCGTTTGCCGTTGCCGTGGACGGTCTTGATGGCGTCCGCCAGGGGCAGTTCAGAGAAATCAATCTTGTTCAGTTCTGCGCGACGCTCATCGCCCAAATTGGCCTTCGTGACCATATTGACCATGGTGGGGAAGAAGTACACACCACTCGATTCGACATACAACACATCGGTGCCAAAAATGGCCTCGTAGATGCCCGGCACGGGGGTGTCGTTGACCTGAGAGAACGGAATGTTCGGGTAGCCCTTCTTCAGCTTCTCCAGCATTGCCTCGGAGGCCGGACTTGCGAGGGCCGAATGCGAGGCGGCCACAACGCCCAGGCCGATGATGAAAGATTTGAGGTTGAAGTTGAAAGATTTCATGATTGATTGACTTGAAAAAAGATGTTGCAAATATTATAACAAAGTAGGCGCGGTAAGTTCGACCCGCGTCCAGGGAATATGGTTATTCGTCAGCCACGTATTCGGCCTCACCCATTGCAAGAACGACTTGTTCCAGCTTGCAGGTTCGCGTATTGATGAGGTGATGCTTGAGCGAGAGAATCTTGCCGAGCTGGCGCTGCTCGTAAATCTCCTGGCGCAGCCTCTCCAGGTCGGGAACCTTGAGTTCGCCCTTGTGAATGAGAATCTGCTCCCACCGCCGCTGGCTCGGGATGTAAGCCACTTCGCTGGTCGAGGCGATCACCTCCTGTAGGGTGGTCTTCCCTTCGAGAACGGTACGCACGCCGGCCTGCGCCAACGTCTCGAACTGCTCCTGCTTTGTGGCCATCTCAATGATCTGCGGCACCCAGCTTGTAGCGTCATTTCCGCCGTTCTCCAGTAGCCGACGAATTTGCGGGGTGATCTCGATCATCTCAACCAAAGGGATCCGCCCACTAAACGCACCGCTGACGTTGCGCGGCAGCCGGATATCCGCATTGAACATCTTTCTTTTGACAAGCCACTCACGCTCAATGTCGTTGGGCTTTTCCCAAACAATTTCCGCGTCCGCGCTGATTTTTCGCACCAGGCGCTGAGCAATAACTGAAGACAGAACGGATGCGACCTCGAACCCCTTCAGCCCGAAGGACAGCAGGCGTGTGATGGATTCTGCTGCGCTGTTCGCGTGAACGGTGGACAGAACCATGTGGCCAGACGTGCCGGCCTTCTGGGCGATTGAAGCGGATTCTTCGTCACGCATTTCACCGACCATGATCACATCGGGATCCAGGCGCAAGGATGCCTTCATCGCCTTGGGGAACGTCATGTTGCCGTCAACGTCGATCTGGGTGAAGGTCTTGACCGCGTACTCCACCGGGTTCTCGATGGTGATGATGTGGCGAGCATCGTCCTTGAGGTACTGGAGCAACGCATACAGCGTCGTTGTCTTGCCCGATCCGGTTGGACCCGACATGAGCACAATGCCCTCGGGCTCCGACACGACACGTTTCATGGTCTCGCGAACCAGGAAGGGCATCTCCAGCGCATCGATGTCTGCATTGGCGTTGTTCGAGTCCAGCAGGCGGCACACAAATTTGTATCCCGCCACCGTTGGCGTAACCGCGACCCGAATGTCAACACGGCGACCACCGAAGAAGACCATCATGCGTCCGTCTTGAGGCACCAGGCGCTCTTGGTCATCGAGCTTGGATTTTGCGCAGATTTTGGTCTTTGCAACGCGAGCGGCCTCCGGGTCCAGCGAGCCAGCCAGCACCTCCAGGTGCCCGGCCTTGCGGACTCGGACCTCCATTCCATCGATGTCGTCCATTTCGATGTGGATGTCCGATGCGCCATTAATCACAGCCTGCTCGAAGGCGTTGTTCAGGAACTCCACAACGCGGTCGTCATGGCCGCCACCAGTAGAGATGAAACGACCGGCTTGCTCAATGCCACGGGATTTAATCGGGGCGAGCGCATGGAGCGAATTCACTTTTTGCATTTGGATTCTTTCCCGTAGACAGTTTGTTCAAAGAACGACTGGACTGCGACGGCCCCTTTCGCCTTCCACAGAAGGAGATCGAGTTTGGTGGAGTCCGTCGTCCAGTTTTCGGTCAGCGCTTCCACTGCGCCCATCGTGTAAGTGATTGGCCATGCAGAGCGATGGACGCGGGTGCAAGGGTTTCCCGCAAAGATCATTCCGGACACCCAGACCAGTACAAGCGACAGGATGATCCAGGTAAAGAATTCACCGATTTTTGACATTCCATTTCCTTCAGACCCAGGAGGGGTCAGTTCTTTCGTTCGTTGATGAGGTCCGCGACAAGCGTGTAGTTTTTCTGAACCTTCTGGACGTAGTTCAGTTGCTTGGATGGGGTGATTGCGTTGTATGCGCCAACAGCCTTCCAGGTCGCCCCGTGGCGGGCGATGTTCTGCGCAAGGATCCAGGCGCCAACATAAATGTTGGTGCAGGCGCCCATCAGATCCCTCTCGGAGATGCCGTGCTTTGCCAAGGTGGGGAGCCACCAAGTGTTCACCTGCATCATTCCAAGATCGGTGGAACCGTTTTCGTTCTTTCCACCCACCGCGTTGGGATTCAGCGATGACTCCGTTTTGGCGATGGCCACAAGCATTTGCTTGTCAACTCCAAAACGAGCAGATGCAGAGTCAAAACACTTATCAAAGGGCAACCTGGACCGCTTGTCAGTCTCCGCAAAAGCAGGGACCACACACAACGCCGCAAGCGTCAAAATGAAAAGGCGCTTCATCACCCCAGCTCCAGTGAAACACGGCGCGTGTTGCGCTCGATGTCCACGACACAAACATTGATGGGCTCACCAATAGACGACTTTCCGTAGAGCTTGATATCGGGGATCGCGCTCACATGAAGCAGGCCTACGACACCTGGGGCAAGACTGATAAAAAGGCCGTAGTCCATCACGGATTTGATTTGACCCTGAACCGTCGAGCCAACCCGATGAGTGTTGGCGTAATCCTCGAAGGCGGCAGCGATGCGGGTCTCCCGAATCGAAAGTGCCAGACCTCGGCCAGGCTTGAAGCCGACGACCATAACGTCCACTTTGTCGCCGAGGCTGTAGGTGATGTTTTCACCAGGCCAGCAGATCGCGTTCTGGAAGACAAGCCCGGATTCACCATTGGGCATGCGCACAAAAATGCCATAGTGCTCAATGCCGCTGACAACGCCAGTCAGCTCCATGCCGGTCCCATACTCGGTGGTGTCACGGGACTTGCGCGAACGACTGGACGACGAAGGCTTGCCCGAGCGTTCAGCCGAGGCCAGGTCATCGGTCACAGCAGGAGCCGTGGGCTGGGCTGCGACGCGGGGCGCCACCAGGCGCGAAACAATGTTGGAGAGGAAGCTCATCATCAAAGAATTTCCGAGGTCAAGCCATTGAGGATGTTGAAGAACATCGATTGATCGCCCATCACGTCGTCAGGTGTCAGTATGTATTTGCCGCCAACACCAACGCTGGGCGTGGCCCGCAAGGCGTACTGAAGGGTCTTGCGAGCTGCAAACTTGATCTGAACATCGCTTTTGCCATCACTCAAGGCGGTCGAAAACCTCTTCATGTCAATGCCAGAAACCTTGACAGCCTTGGCCCACATCTCTTTGGAAGCGAGGGATCGGGTCTCCGCATAGGAGTTGTAGACCGACGAAATGAAGCGGGCCATCTGTTCTTTGCTGGCAATGGCCAAGGCCGCGTAGTAGCACTTGGCTGCAATGATTTGCTCCTGCTTGCGCACGACATCCGCCACGTTGACCACGGGAATAAACATCGTTTGGATGCCCTTCGGAACAGTGGCCGCAAAGTTCAGCAGTGGATCGTGATAGCCCGCGCAGAACGGGCACGCAAAGTCGAAGAAGAACAGTACGCGGCGACCATCTTCGGGGACGTTGACTGCGCGAAACGGGCGTGCGCTTTCTTCCTTTTTGGGCGCACCCTGGGCGAGAACGTGGTCAGCCACCAGGCAGGAAAGAGGGACGAGGGACAGAGAGAATTGACGGCGATTCATGATGTTTGGTGTTTTGGTATCCGGGAGTTATTAACCCGTTGCAAACATTATAGCACATGGAAAAAAGAAAAGGCGCCAATGCTCACGGGCGCCTTTGTGCGGGGTCTGCGCGGGGGATGGAATTGAACGTCGGGCCGAACCCTGTGGCTTGCCGCTCAAGCGGGGTCATCGCCATGAATCCGATCCAGCGGCCCTCCGTAATGAAACACTTGGTACTCCGGGGTCGAAGGATCCATGAAATTGAAGTGACGGCCTCCGTCGATTTCCGCAGCGGAAGGGGGGCAAACTGCCGCAGCAGAAGCCGCACGATTTGGCTCATAGGACAAGATTTCGCGGGCAAACATAACCGGCAACGAAACCACAGCCCAAGCCGGAGCCAACAGGTAAAGATGGTTGTCGCTGACGAACTTGCGATCCACGTCTGGGCCAGCAAAATAAAGGAACAGAAACGGGGAAGCTGCCACCGAAAAACGGGCGAAAACCGAAACCAGCTTCAGAACAAAATAAAAAAAGCGCATACCAAGTCCTTTCCAGGAGCGAGGTGTTAGCGCTTCAGAAACTAAATTCTATTCAGTAAGTGCGGGCAATGCTTCCATTCATGCCTGCGGTTGTAACGTATCGTCGGTTCCAGCGACTACCCGTTGCACAAATTATAACGAATAGTCGCTGAATCTGCAAGCCTTAACGTCGCATCCGGCCCATCCGTGTGCGTTGGTTCACAGGCTCCCTTTGAGGCTTTTGATCTCCAGGGTCGGACTTGCCCTCTCTCTTGTCGCCTGGGCTTTTCTGCTGAGGCTCCTGTCGCGGATACTCTGAAGGTTGACCTTGGGAATATCTCCGCGCCTCCAGGAAACTCCCCCCTGCTTCGGCAACAACAGCTGCCGCACCGATGGCGCCAATGGCTATTTGTTCATTCTTTTGTTTGTCATGAAACTCCTGCACCTGAGCGGGGGCCATTTGATCGCGGGCTGCCTCGGCGGAATCCAACCCGTCGAATGTGCTTTGATTATCCCGGTCGCCACGAGCAATGAAGCCGGGAGCATTCGCCCTGAAAGCGGGGGAGTTCCCGACACCCTGGCCAAGACCACCGGTAGGAACATGCTGTGCCACTGGAAGTTCGTTCGGCTTGGGGGCCAACTCCGTCGTAGCAGGTTGTGCTGCGGTTCCAGGAACCCAGCGCATGCCGGCCTTGGCGCCATCGGCCTGATTCGCAGGCACATTGCCATCAATCTTGCCCCAATCGCGCAGAGCTGTACTTTGATCAGTGGTGACTGCCCCAGGCTGACCCCTGGGAATCTTTTGCCAATGTCCCTGTGATGTCGCAACAGCAGGCTTGGAAACAGTGGCTACTGTTCCACCCAACAAGGCTCCTCCTTCCGTGTTCATCATCGAACCATTCACCTGCCCGGTGAGAAAGTGCTCGAACAGCACATTTCGCTCATAGTCTGCAAGGGCTTGACCTCTTGAGCCACCACCAAAATCCTGAGCAGTTCGACCCATTGTGGCAGCGTCCACCTCCTTCATAGCGGCGGCAACCTTTTCTGGAGAGCTAACACTCCTGAGCATCACAGAATTAGCAGACGCTCTTTGCCGCAGGGTTTCCCCAGTCACACCACCGAGGCCATTGAGTCCAGCCCGCATGATTTGTTCTTTGTCAAGCGAAACAGAGGCTGTTCGAGTTTGGCTACCGCCATCCGAGCGGGAGTGAGATTCGGTTGTTTGCTCCTTCCAACTTTCAGCCAACTTGTCTGCGTCAGATGCCGAAAAGGTCTTGTCTTTGCCCACACTTTTCTTTGCCGTGTTGGAGGAGTCCAATTTCATGGCATCTTGAACCGTCGCAGAAAACATAGCTTTCGTATCGCCAGCGATGCCCTTCGCGAACGCCTCAACCCCACCCGGACGCCCTGTAACAGCTCTAACTGCGGCATTGGTCGCTACATCTTTGCCGGTTTCCACAGCCATGGATTTGATCTTCGACTTCAGACCAACCTTGGCGGCCTGAGTTGCGGCAGTCATCGCAATAGCGGTAGCGGGTGCGGCTGCGGCGCCTACACCAGTCAGAACCTCGCCGGCAACCATTCCCGCCGTCAAAAGACCTCCGGCGACATCTACAACGGAGCCAACCGCATCGGCTTGGGCCTCTCGACCAGCGTTGCCCATTAGCTTGTCAATGAATCCGGCATCCTTGGTAGCCAATTGTGTAATGGCCTTCTCTTGGGCCTTTCCAACTGCTTGATTCATTTGCGCCGTCTCCCCGGAGGTCAAGGGTGCGCCACCCTTGAGGCCAGTGGCTAACTTACCCAGGGCTCCACCCAGTGCCTTGGCAATACCGGTGCCAACCTGACCCTGGATCTGATCCATGGCTGTCATGGTCTTGGTCACCGAAGCGGCCTGTTCTCGGCTCATGCCGAATTTGCTCATCAACTGCGTTTGAAAAGCGGTTTCCTTGGCGCGACTCTTGTCGTGCGAGTAGCTTTCATCTTTGGAGTGCGTCTCGCCGGAGTTTTTGATGTAGTTGCTTTGCAGGCTGTATGAACCAGCGCCCACCTTGTTGTTGAGAGATGTCATGTTGCCGTTC
>RRZU010437841.1_pt1 | contig 10296 bp, 9 predicted proteins | sample 2165561 | NCBI WGS metagenome assembly RRZU01 (sample SAMN10456909, study PRJNA506462) | wastewater metagenome | isolation source: wastewater sludge | place: USA: Moscow, Idaho | reverse complement strand
GGCGCGCGCCAGCCTGGCGCTCGGCGCGCGGCGCGTCGCGGACCGGGCCTAGTGGCGCGAGGCCGATGTGTTCACCGAATTGCGCGCGCTGAAGAGCGCCGGGCAGCATTTCGACCTGATCATTCTCGACCCGCCCAAGTTCGCCCCGTCGGCCGCGCATGCCGAGCGCGCTGCACGCGCCTACCGGGACATCAATGCTTATGCCTTCCGTCTGCTCAATCGCGGTGGCCTGCTGATGAGCTACTCGTGTTCGGGGGGCATCAGCAGCGAGTACTTTCAGCGCATTGTCGCCGATGCCGCCGTCGATGCCGGCCGTGACGCGTGCATCCTGCGCCGTCTCGCCGCGCCGCCGGATCATCCGGTAGCGCTGCATTTCAGCGAAGGGGAATATCTCAAGGGCCTGCTCTGTCAGGTTGATTGAGCCAGTGCGCTAACCGCCTCCCCAGACCTGCTTGACGCGCGCGTCGCGGCCGCAACTCTGACGGTAATAGGTATAGCGGATCGGGTTTTTCTTGTAGTAGTCCTGGTGATACTCCTCGGCCGGATAGAAAGCGGCAGCGGCGGCGATTTCGGTCTCGATGCGCGGCAGCTTGCCACTTGCCAGCAGGGCGTCACGGCTGCTTTCGGCGGCCTTGCGCTCGGCCTCGTTCTGCCAGTAGATGCCGCTGCGGTATTGCGTGCCGATGTCGCAGAACTGCCGGTTCTTGACGGTCGGATCGATGTGCCGCCAGAAATAGTCGAGGAGTTGTGGATAGCTGACCTTCTGCGGGTCGTAGCTGACGCGGATGGCTTCGGTGTGTCCGGTGTTGCCTGCACTGACCTGTTCGTAGCTCGGGTTGACCGTCTGACCACCGGTATAGCCGGACTCGGCGCCGAGCACGCCCGGCAGTTTCTCGAAATCCGCCTCGATACACCAGAAGCAGCCGCCAGCAAAAATCGCCGTTCTGGTTTCGGCTCTCTTGTCGGCGGCTGGCTCGGCAGCGCCGGCGCCACCGCCAAGCGCCAGCAGCCACAACGCTGCCATGAGCAGGCGCGTGCTCATGTCCGCAATGCCGGTAGTGGCTCGGCGCGCGGCACGAATTGCAGGGCCACGCCGTTGTTGCAGTAGCGCTTGCCGGTGGGCTTGGGACCGTCGTTGAAAACGTGCCCCTGATGGCCGCTGCAGCGGGTGCAGTGGTACTCGGTGCGCGGATAGATCAACTTGAAGTCGGTTTTGGTGGCTACCGCTTCTGGCAGGGGTTGCCAGAAGCTGGGCCAGCCAGTACCGCTCTCGTATTTTGCCGAACTGTCGAAGAGTGGCAGGTAGCAAGCGGCACAGATGAAGGTGCCGTCGCGTTTCTCCTGGTTCAGCGGGCTTGTTCCGGCACGTTCGGTATCTTCCTCGAAGAGCACGCGATAAGCGGGCAGTGGCAGCAGGGTGGCCCATTCGGCTTGCGATTTCCGCAATTTATTGCCAGCGGCCTCGCTGGCCCAACCCGGGCCGGGGGCGGCTACAGGCAGGATGAAGGCGGATATGCCGCCCAGCCATTTCAGTGATTGACGACGATCCATGATGTTCTCCAGTACAAACGGTTTGCGAATTCCCGCTGGCCAGGCTCAGTCGGGCATCAGTAACATTCGGCCGAAAAGCGCCGTGTCAGTTCCCCAAGCCAGCGACCCGCCGGCAGACGCCTGGCCGGGCGGGGCAGGGTAGGGCACCGAGGCCTTTCCTGGCGAAGGTTTGCTCTATGGTCGTTGACCGGAGAAGAAACCTTACGTCTTTCTTCGCATCGCCCATCCTTGTCCTGGGGGTGACTCCCGACATTCGCAACTGTGTAGCATCTATGGGCGGGCTGTGATTAAATTCGCAGCCATGATGCTTCCCCATGCCACCCCTGTCGAGACCGCTGCAGAAGCGGAAACCGCCGTCTTGCTGATTCGCCGCACGGGTGCGCGCGCCACCCCGGCACGGCTGCGGGTCCTGCGGCTGCTGCGCGCTGCGCCGGCGGCGCTGACCCACCACCAGATCGAGCAGGCGCTCGGTGATCTGGCCATTGATCGGGTGACACTCTATCGGGTGCTCGACTGGCTGGTCGAGAGCGGACTCGCGCGCCGCACGACCGATGCACAGCGGACGTTCCGCTATTCGCTTGCCGCTGGCGGTGAGCATGCCGCACATACCCATTTCCGCTGCGAAGACTGCGGGCGGGTGTTCTGCCTCGACGCTGCGCCGCCGGTGCCGCCCAGTCTGCCGGAAGGCTTCTGCCTGTCGCGCATCGAACTCGATCTGTGTGGCCGCTGTGCCGAGTGTACCGGCGAACGCCGATGAACCCTGTTGCATCCCTTCGATGTTTCCAGGCGAATTCACGCTGACCCTGCGTCGCCATCCGGCAACACCTGCCCCGGTGGTGCGCACGATCGAAGTGCATGCGGCGCGTGCCGCCGGTGGAGGCATTGCCCTGGCCTACTGCCTGCGCGGTGACATGGCCCGCCTGCGGATTCCGGCGCCACAGCCACCCGAACCTGCCGATGGACTCTGGGAACACAGTTGTTTCGAAGCCTTTGTCGGCGTCCTTGGCGAGGCCGGCTACCACGAGTTCAACTTTTCGCCGTCGGGTCAATGGGCGGCGTATGCGTTTTCCGGCTACCGCCAGCGCGACGACAGTCGGGTCCTGCTGGTGCCGCCGCAGATCACCGCCAGGCTGTTCGCCGGCAGGCTGGAACTCGAAGCCGTCATTGCCGCCGCCGTGCTGCCACCGCGAGCCGCCACGGCAACATTGCAGATCGGTCTGTCCGCCGTTGTCGAAGCCGCCGACATCATCGACGGCAGCCATAGCTACTGGGCCTTGCATCATCCGGCGGCCTTGCCCGATTTTCACCACCGCGACGGCTTTGCCATCGAACTGGCGCCAGCGCACGAGTCAAGCTAACGGTCATGACTTTTCCAGGCACCCCCCGATCATGAAAGTCATGACCGTTTCCCTCCCTTGCAGGGCGCATTCCGGCTTGCACGCCGGAATCGTTCGATGGGCGCAGAGCATGCTCTGCGAATTCCCCATCTCACCCCCCGACCCCTCCCCCACGAGTGGGGAGGGGAGATTCGTGAGTCGCTGACGCGACTTGCAGATTGAAGGAATCCAGAATGCCCGTCCTGCAATTCGGACTCGATCGCCTGCTCACCGACCCGGCCTTGCGCCGGCCCCTGCGCGGCCGTCGTCTGGCCCTGCTGGCGCATCCGGCGTCGGTCAGCGCCGATCTGAGGCATGCCCTCGACGCCCTGGCCGCTTTGCCCGATCTGCACCTCACCGCAGCCTTCGGCCCGCAGCATGGCTTGCGCGGCGACAAGCAGGACAACATGGTCGAGTCGCCCGAGTTTCTCGACCCGCTGCACCACATTCCGGTGTTCAGCCTGTACGGCGCCGTGCGGCGGCCGACGCCGGCGATGATGGCGACTTTCGACGTGCTGCTGGTCGACCTGCAGGACCTCGGCTGCCGCATCTACACTTTCATCACCACCTTGCGCTACGTTCTCGAAGCTGCTGCCGAGCACGGCAAGGCGGTATGGATCCTCGATCGCCCCAATCCGGCGGGACGTCCGCTCGAGGGACTGCTGCTGCGTCCCGGCTGGGAGAGCTTCGTCGGCGCCGGGCCACTGCCGATGCGGCACGGTCTGACGATGGGCGAACTCGCCGGCTGGTTCATCAGCCGCCTTGCTCTCGACCTGGACTGGACGCTGATCCCCATGCAGGGCTGGCTTCCCGAGGCGGCGCCCGGCTATGGCTGGCCGCTCGGCGAGCGCTGCTGGATCAACCCCAGCCCGAACGCCCCGAACCTGTCGATGGCGCGTTGTTATGCCGGCACGGTGATGCTCGAAGGCAGCACGCTCTCCGAAGGCCGTGGCACGACGCGCCCGCTGGAGCTTTTTGGCGCGCCGGACATCGACGCGCGCCAGCTGCTGCTGAGCATGGACGCGCTCGCAGCGCACTGGTTGCAGGGCTGCCGACTGCGCGAATGCTGGTTCGAACCGACTTTCCACAAACACGCCGGGCAGCTCTGCCACGGCGTGCAGATCCATGTCGACGATGGCTGCTACCGACCCGCCAGTTTCCGCCCCTGGCGCCTGCAGAGCCTGGCTTTCAAGGCGCTGCGGCAACTGCAGCCGGACTATCCGCTGTGGCGCGATTTTGCCTACGAATACGAATTCGATCGCCTGGCCATCGACCTGATCAACGGTTCGCCCTTGCTGCGCGAGTGGGTCGATGACCCGACCGCGACGCCGGCCGACCTCGACGCCCTGTGCCGCAGCGACGAGGAGGCCTGGGCGCAGGCGCGTCAGGAATTCCTGCGGTATTGAACCGGGTCGCTCGCCGACTGGTCGCCGTCAACTGCTGCTGGTCGAGGACGACGACGCGATCGCCGCCGCGCTGCGTCTGCACCTCGAAGAGGCCGGCTATCGCCTGCATCGCGAGTCCGACGGCTTGCAGGCGATGGCGGCGATCGATCGCCAGCGCTGGGACATGGTCCTGCTCGACCTGATGCTGCCCGGCGCCGACGGTTGGGACGTCTGCCGTCACCTGCGGGCGCAGCACGCGGATGTGCCGGTGATCATGCTCAGCGCCCGTTCGGCCGAGGCGCACCCTATTCTGGGCCTCGAACTCGGGGCCGACGATTACCTCGCCAAGCCGTTCTCGATGCTCGAACTGGTGGCGCGCGTGCGGGCACTCCTGCGACGTATCGAGCAATTGCGTTCGTCGCCGGCGCCGGCATCGGAATTGCGCTTTGGCCCCTTCCGGCTCGATACCCTTCGCCGCGAGCTGCTGCGTGGCGCCGAAACCGTTCCACTGACCCTGCGTGAATTCGACCTGCTGTACTTCCTGGTCCGTCATCCGGGCCGGGCCTTCAGTCGCGGCGAACTTCTGCAGCGCGTCTGGGGCGCCGCTTTCGACGGTTACGAACACACCGTGAATTCGCATATCAACCGCCTGCGGACCAAGATCGAAGATGACCCGCGCGACCCGCGCCGGATCGTCACCGTCTGGGGCGTCGGCTACCGCTTTGAAGAGACGCCCGCGTGATCGCTGCCCGCTCCTTCACCACCCGCCTGACGCTGGCACTGGCGCTGCTGCTCGTCGCCTACGGTGCGCTGGTCGGCGTGCTCGGCCGGCACGTCGCCGCGGAGCACGAGCAGGAATCGCTGCAGCGCCTGTCGCATGGACTGGCCAGGCACATCGTCGAGCACTGGCCGGAGATCACGCTGACCGATCCCGATCAGGCGGATCGCGCCGCACGCGCGGAACTGCTGTCGATGCTGATGGTGGTCAACCCGGGCATCCAGGTCTATGTGCTCGACGCCGACGGCCGCGTCCAGGCGTACATCGGCGAACCCGCGATGGTTCGGCAGGAACAGGTCGACCTGCAGGTGGTGCGCGACTTCCTGGCCGGTGACGCCCTGCCGCTGCGCGGCACCGACCCGATGGGCTCGGGCATGGCGCGCATTTTCAGCGCCGCGATGTTTCCGCCGCGCCCCACCGATACGCGCCCGCCGGGTTACCTTTACGTCATTCTCGACGGCCAGGCGCGCGAACAACAGCAAGCAAGCGCGCACCGCGAGATGATGGCCAGCGTCGCGCACGATCTGCGGACGCCCCTGACGGCGCTGCACGGTCATCTCGAAGCGATGGCCGGCAAGACACCCGCCGAACCGGGGCGGTGCGCTCGCCTGCTGGCCGCGGCGCTGGCGCAGAGCGACAAGGTACGCCGCCTGTCGCAGCAGTTGTTCGAGCTGGCGGCGCTGCAGTCCACCGACCAGGTGCTGCATTGCGAGCGTTTCCGGCTCGACGAACTGGTCACCGATGCCGTGCAGAAGTTCGATCTCGGCGACGGGCCGCCGCCGGTCACGCTGCACGGTGCGGCTCCCGGGCCCATGGAACTCGACGGCGATCTGCAGCTCATCGAGCGCGCGCTGAGCAACCTGATCGACAACGCCATGCGGCACGCCCCCGGCGCCGCGCCGGTGCGCGTCAGGCTGCGGCAGGCCGGCGGAAAAGCCGAAGTGCTGATCGAGGACGCGGGCCCCGGCCTACCCGAAGAACTGCTCGACCGCCTCGAACAGGGTCAGTCGCTGCGCGATCCACCGGTCAGGCGAAGCAGCGGCGGCATCGGCGGCCTGGGCCTGGCGATCGCCCAACGCGTCGCCGCGCTGCACGGCGGCAGCCTGCAAGCACTGGCGTCGCCGCATGGGGGCACGCGGCTTTGCCTGGCCCTGCCGCTCGCTGCCCAATAAACGGTGCGCTAACGGTCATGACTTTTTTCAGGCACCCCCGATCATGAAAGTCATGACCGTTTCCCTCTCCCCCGACCCCTCCCCCACGAGTGGGGAGGGGAGATTCGTGCGTCGCTGACGCGACTTTCACTTTAATCATCCGGAACGTCGCCCAATCCTCCTCGCCATGACTGAGCACCGGCAGGACCCCATTTCATGCACAACCTCTGAGCGCCTACCGTTGATCGCAGCAAGACCCGCAAAAATTTCGCGCGCCGGGCGCGCAGCGCCCGGCAAAACGCCGCTGTGCGGCGTTTCAGAGTGGCAGTGAACCGGAGTTGACAGAGATCAGAGATCCAGTGGTCAGCGGTTCAGGATGGGGGAGACACACACCAACCGCAAGCCCAGGAAGTCGTTACGGGCGCCTGGGTCGAGGTGGTCGCGGCAGGCGCAGCGCGCGCCGCCGCGGAGGTCGTTCCAGGAGCCGCCGCGCAGCACGCGCCGGGTCGCCATTACGGCCGGATCTTCACGTGGCGGATCTGGCACATAGGGATACGGCTCAAAGGCGCTGCTCGTCCATTCCCAGACGTTGCCGCTGAGGTCGGCGACGCCTTCCGGGGTATCGCCGCCAGGGAAAACGCCCACCGGCGTCGTGCCACGGATATGGCTCTCGAAAGTGTTGCCGCGCGCCGGGTCGAAGTCCTCACCCCAGGCGTAACGCCTTTCCATCAGCCCGCGTGCCGCGGCTTCCCACTCGGCTTCACTCGGCAGCCGCCAGAGCAGCCCACTCTGCGCCGACAACCACGCACAGTAGGCACGCGCTTCGTGCCAGCAGATGCCGACGACCGGCTGCGCCGCGTCGTTGTACGCCGGGTCGTTCCAGAAGCGGGGCTCGGTTTGCCGGCCCGCGGGAACGTGTTCGTCAAGCGCCATCTCGAATTCGGCGTCCGACATCGCCAGCCACTTCTCCCATCTTGCCGCTACCGGCTGTGGAACCCTGCCATCGTCGACCATCTGCCGGTACTCTTCGGGATAGCCGTGGATCCACAGCAAGCCGTCGCGATAGCCTTGTTTCGTTCCCTCGGCCGCTCCCTCGCCGCTCCGCCAGCGCTGTGCCGTTTCGGTCTCCCACCAGCGCTCGTCGTCGTAGCCGCCGGCGGTGATGAACAGCCGCCATTCGGCGTTGGTCACCGGGAAGCGGGCGAGGTGGAAAGCGGCAAGTTCGACGCCATGCGCCGGCGCCTCGTCCGGGTCGATGCCTTCGTCGCTGCCGATGGGGTAAGTTCCCGCTTCGATGGCGACCAGCGGCGGCAACAGATACTCGCCGAGCGGGCCACGGCGCCGTTCGAAGCGCGGGTCGCCCAATTCGCCGAGCGCGCGGGCGGCGGCGATGCGCGCGCGCAGGTCGGCGGCCGGGTCGCGGCTGCGCTCGACCAGCGCCTGCTGCAGGCGCTCGCGCAAGGCCGGCGAGACGGCGACGTCGGGCTGCGCGGCGCAGCGGCCGGCGAGCGGCAGGTTGACCGCGATCAGGGCGCTGACGAAGTCTTCCGGCGCCGGTGCGAGCGCCGCGGCAAGCACGAAGGTCTCCTCCCAGCCGGTGGTCGGTGCTTCGGGCAGCGGGTCGGCGACGGCCAGGCCGGCGAGCACTTCGGCGAGGCTCGGCGAGATCTCCGCCGCGCGCCAGGCGGTGGCGACGAGCTGGGGCGGCGCCTGGCTGGCGATCGCGCGCGCGGCGAAGTATTCCTGCAGCAGTTGATGGACGAAAAAGACATCGTCGAACTGCACTTCGAGCACCTGCAGCGCGACGCCGGCGTGCAGCAGGTCCTCGGCGCAGCTGCCACCGAGCAGCGCCAGCGCGTCGTCGTAGGGCGCGCGCACGCGCGACGCCTGGCCCGGTGCACGCCGCGCCTGCAGCGCGTGCGCCAGGCGGGCGAGCGCCGGCAGCAGCGGGCCGCGTTCGGGCAGCTCGTTGGCGTTGCGCCAGGCGTGCTGGATGACGCGCTCGCAGTCGCGCCGGTCGAGCAAGCCGCCGGGGCGAAAGAGCGGGTTGCCGGCTTCGATCTCGCGCGCCAGCGCCTGCCGGACGAAGCCGCTGAACAGCGCCGCGCGGCCGTGCAGCGCCGGGCGGCCGTCGCCGGCCTGGGCGAGCAGCAATTTGAGGTAGAACGGCGAGCGGAAGAGGTCGAGCTGCGGCGTTCCTCGCAGTTGCCGCCACAACGCTGGGCCACGTTCGGCGCTGTACAGCGCCAGAAACTGCTCGACCTGCGTGTCGGACAGCGCTTCGATGCGCACGTGCGGCACCGGCAGTTCGGGTGTCGACAGCGAGGCGCTGTAGTCGAGGCTGCGGCACGAGAAGAGCGCGCGCGTTCCCGCGCCGCGGTGCGCGAGTTCGGCGAGGAAGTCGCGCCAGAGCGCGATCCGTTCGCGGTAGTCGGCTTCGTCGGTGTGCGGGATTTCGTTGACCGCGTCGAGCAGCAGGACGAGTCGGCCGCTGGCGAGCAGTTCGGCGAACGCCGGCAGTTGCGGTTGACGATGCGCCCATTCGCGCGCCAGCCACTCGTGCGGCGTCGGCAGTGCTTCGTCGGGACGTGGCGGCCGGTAGCGGCTGAGCTGGACGAAGAAGCTGAAGCGCGCCGGATCGGCTTCGCCGGCGCGCAGTGCGTCGAGCGCGAGGCGGAGTTCGAGCCGGCGCAGCAGCGTGCTCTTGCCGCATCCCGGCGGGCCGAGCAGCACCAGCGCGGCGTCGCTCGCTTCGGCGAGAACTTCGCGCAGGTCGTCGAAGGACTTCGGCTGCACCTGCCAGCGCGTGGACTGCGCGTCCGGGCCCTGGTCGAGCAGCAACGTCAGCCGCGTGAAGCGTTTGTCGAGCGCGTAGCGCGCCTGCGACCATTCGGCAATGCGCGCCAGGCGGTATTCTTCGAAGCGGCGCGGCGAGTGGCGGAGGATTTCCTGCAGCGCGCTTTCGGACAGGGCTTGTGGCAAGCCGGTAACGTCGTCGCCGGCGAGCAGTATTTCGCGGAACATGCGCAAGGGCGGCGGCAGGCCGGGAAAATCGGGTGCCGCGGCCGTTGGCGGCGCGGCGCGGCCGGGGTAGCCGGGCGCGGCCGTGGGTTTGGGCCGTTGCGCGCCGACTCCGGCGAGGAGCTTCTGCTTCGCGGCGCTCTCGTCGACTCCGACCAGATCGACGTAGATCGTGCTCGCGAGCAGGCCTTCCGGCCGGCAGTCGGCCACCCGCACCGGCAGCAGTACCCGCTGCGCACCGGTCGGATCGCGCGCGAAGGCCGCCGCCCACTCGGCCTGGGTGAAGTTGGCCGCCAGATAGTCCGGCGAGAGGACGGCGATCGTGCGGCGGGTCGTTTTCGCGGCCCGGTCCATTTCGACGACGAAATTGCCGCCGGCACGAAAGTCCCACTCCTCGATGAACGTGGAATAATTGGCCGCTTCGAGTTGCCAGGCGATCCACTCGGCCCAGCCCCGGTCGGTCTGGGTGTAGCTGATGAAGAAGTCGCGGGAATCGGCGGACACGCGGAGGGTTCTCCCTGGCTGGTTCGCGCCCGCCGCCGCAGGCGGTTGGCGGGCGCCGGCGGCGGATTGGCCGGCGAGGGGATTGTACGGGAATCGACCTGTCGGCGCAGCAAGGGCGATTGGCCTGAATGCAGGCGAAAGTGCCGGTCGCCGTGATCATCCGGTCCGGGGCCTAGGACGATTGCGACAGCCCAGATAAGCGCCTGAAGGGCGGCTGCGTCGCTGTCAGCCTGGTAGCTTGGGCTGAGGAACGAAGCCCAACAAACCGCACGTCTTTGGCCGCGCGCCTGGGCTGTTGGGCTTCGCAGGCTCAGCCCAACCTACGAGTGCTACGAGTGCTACGAGTGCGTGGAATTCGACTCCGCTACCCCGCGCCGCAACGCCGCTTCGCCAGGCAAAAAGATAGAATGCCCGGATGGAAAGCGATCAACCTACTCCGCCAGACCGCTCCGGCCACCCGCCGGAGTTCAGCGACGATTGCGACAGCCCATGGAAAGAAGCTGTCGAACACTACTTTCCTGAATTCATGG
>RRZU010293427.1_pt1 | contig 10296 bp, 8 predicted proteins | sample 2165561 | NCBI WGS metagenome assembly RRZU01 (sample SAMN10456909, study PRJNA506462) | wastewater metagenome | isolation source: wastewater sludge | place: USA: Moscow, Idaho | reverse complement strand
TTTTATTTTAAATTGTAAAAAAAGTTATATAATTCCGAAAAAATTAGGAATTGTTTTATGTCAAACGAAAAAGAAAAAAAACTTTCAGTTTTTGAAAAAGGTTTACAAAATATTGGCTCATTTGATAAATTTTTAGAAAATAAAATGGATAACGTTTTATTAAGAATTTTGAATATTTCAAGATATGCATTTATTTCAATTATGATGCTTTATTTGATTGTTTGTTTGATGAGTTTAGGACACAAAATAATCTATCTTACACTTGATCAAGGGGCATTAGATTTTAATTCAATCAAAATGATATTAACAGATGGTCTATTTGTTTTAATCGTACTTGCAATTGTGAAAACACTTTTTATAAAAAATGGATTTGATTATGCAATTACATTTTTAGAAATATCATTTGTTGTTTTAGTAAGAAAATTAATATTATTGGAAACAAATCCTTCTGAAACTAACTTATTATTTGTTTTAGGTTTAACTTCTTCAGTATTCTTTTTATTAATAGTTTATATTCATATATTGAAAAGAAAATGGCAAAAAGAGGAAGAAAAAAAATAGATTAACAATTTTAATTTTTTTTAGAAATAGAAATTTACAAAAGTAGAAAACTTCCCCGAAAAGCATTTTTTTATAATATTTTGGATAATATATTTGCCTTAACATAAGCAAACTATATCAAAAGGATAAAAATGGATTGGGGTAAGGTAACCTATATTTTCTTTTCACTAATGTCTTTAACAACAACTGCAGGGTTTTTATATGAGCCAAATGAAATTGCTTTATTCATTGCAGCAGGTGTTAATGTTATTTCAACAATACTTAAACTTGGTGTTAAAAATCTACTCTCGGCTGAGTTATTAGCAAGTTCTTTAGTTGCTGACCTACACCTGATTCCAGCCTTTATGGTATTAACATTTTCGGATAATTTAGCATTAACTATATCATTAGCAATTGGTGCTGTAGTAGCAAATGTTTTCTCAATAGCTTTAGCTTTAATTGAGAGTGCAAAAAGTCAAGATAAGGAAGAATTTTAATGGAATATAATTCAAAAGATATTGAAAAAAAATGGCAAAACTTTTGGAGTGAAAATCAATCTTTTGAGCCAAGCGACGACAAAACAAAAGAGAAAAAATATATTTTAAGTATGTTTCCATACCCAAGTGGAAGAATCCACATGGGACATGTGAGAAATTATTGTTTAGGTGATGCGTTCGCAAGACATTTTAGAAAATCAAATTTTAATGTTTTACATCCAATTGGATGGGATAGTTTTGGTATGCCTGCTGAAAATGCAGCTATTAAAAATAAGTTACACCCTAAAAAATGGACTTATGAAAATATTGATTATATGAGAGATGAATTAAGAGCTTTAGGTTTATCTTTTAGTGAAACAAGAGAGTTTGCAACAAGTGATGAATTATACACAAAATGGGAACAAGAGTTCATCATTAAAATGTATGAAGCTGGAATCATTTATAGAAAATCAGCAACAGTAAACTGGTGTCCTCATGATTTAACAGTTTTAGCAAATGAACAACTTGAAGATGGTTGTTGTTGGAGATGTGGAACAGAAGTTGTTCAAAAAGAGATGCCAGGATATTATGTAGGAATTACTAAATATGCTCAAGAATTACTTGATGATTTACAATTATTACAAAATGATTGGCCAAGCCAAGTTTTAACAATGCAAGAAAACTGGATTGGAAGAAGTGAAGGTTTAGAGTTCAAATTTGATTTATCTTATGAATCAAGGGATAAATTAGAGAGACAATTTACTAAATATTTTGTATTTACAACAAGACCTGATACTATTTACGGTGTTTCTTATTCAGCACTTGCACCAGAACATCCAATTGTAAAATATATAGTTGATAACGAACTTTTACCGGAAAAGAAAATTAAAGCTATTAAAGAGATGCAAAAAGTTTCAGAAAGAGATAGAGCTACACAAGAAAAAGAGGGCATCTCTTTAGAAATTGATGTAATTCATCCATTAACTGGTGAAAAAATTCCTGTTTGGGTTGCAAATTTTGTATTAAGCTCTTATGGTGGAGGAGCGGTTATGGCTGTTCCTGCACATGACCAAAGAGATTTTGAGTTTGCAAAAAAATATGATTTACCGATTAAACAAGTAATTGTTGGTGCTGATGGAATAATTGAAAAACCAACTGAAGCATTCACAGGAGAAGGTAAATTAATTGATAGTGAAAGTTTTACAGGTTTACCAAATACTAAAGCTAAAAAAGCAATTATTTATCATTTTGAACAAAACTCTTTAGGTAAAAAACAGATTAATTTTAAATTAAGAGATTGGGGAGTTTCAAGACAAAGATATTGGGGAGCACCAATTCCATTTGTACATTGTGATGATTGTGGATTAGTTCCTGAAAAAATTGAGAATTTACCAATTGCATTACCAGAAGATGTGGAAATTACAGGTGAGGGAAATCCACTTGATAAACATCCAACATGGAAAAAATGTGCTTGTCCAAAATGTGGAAAAGATGCAACAAGAGAGACAGATACATTAGATACATTTGTACAATCTTCTTGGTATTTTTTAAGATATGCAACTGACCATAAAAAATGGAATGAAGTAGGGATTTCAAAAGAAGATAGTGATTATTGGATGGATGTTGACCAATATATTGGTGGAATAGAACATGCAATTTTACACCTTTTATATGCAAGATTCTTTACAAAAGTATTAAGAGATTTAGGATATACAAATTCTACTGAACCATTTAAAAGATTACTTACTCAAGGAATGGTACTTAAAGATGGTGCTAAGATGAGTAAATCTAAAGGAAATGTTGTAGATCCTGATTTAATTGTAGATAAATATGGTGCAGACACAGCTAGATTATTTATGCTTTTTGCAGCTCCTCCAACAAAAGAGTTAGAGTGGAATGATAGTGCTGTTGAAGGTGCATATAGATTTATCAAAAAATTCTTCGAAAGAGCAGTTAATGTATCAAAAGAATCATTAACTAATTTTAAAAATATTGATCATTCATCTTTATCTAAAGAGGAAAAAGAGGCTAGAAAAAAAGTTTATGAAGCTTTAATAAAATCAAATGAAGTATTTACAAAAACTTATACATTTAATACTTTAATTGCTTCTTGTATGGAAGCTTTAAATGCTTTACAAACACAAAAAAATGAATTTGTTTGGGCAGAAGGTTATTATGTATTAACAAATATTCTAGAACCTGTTATTCCTCATACTTGTTGGGAATTATCAAAAGAGTTGTTCAATTTAGAAAACTTTAATGAAAAATTAGAAATTAAAGAAGAAGTATTTACTTTAGATTCAATTGTTTTAGCCGTGACGGTAAATGGTAAAAAAAGATGTGAGATTGAAGTTTTACCAGATACATCAAAAGAAGATATTTTATCTACAGCAAAAGTAGCAGCTGCAAAATGGTTAGCTGAAAGTGAATTATTAAAAGAGATTGTTGTACCAAATAAACTGGTTAACTTCGTAATTAAAGGATAGTTGTATTATGCATATTTTCAAAAGAGTATTATCTATAATCTCTGTTTTATTTATTTCATTATTTTTTGTAGCTTGTGGTTATAAACCATCAAGCTATTATGCAAAACAAGAGATGGAAGGTAATATTTTTGTTAAATTAAATGTTAGTTTAGAAGATCCTAAAAATTCTGTTTTAGTAAAAGATGCAGTAAATAAAATATTAATGCAAAAATTAGATTCAAGATTAGTAAATCATGAAAAAAATGCTGATGTGATTATGAATTTAGGTATTTCTTCTGTTGGTATTTCTACTTTACAATATGACAAAGAAGGATATAATAAACTTTACAAAGCAACTGTACATATAAAAGTAGATTATTTTAGAAAAGATAATGGAGTTAAAAAGAGTTTTGCAGTTGATGGAGAACATGATTTTTCTGTTGATGACGGAAGTACTATCACTGAAACAAAAAGATATGATGCAATTACAAATGCTTCAAGTAAAGCAGTTGATGAGATTTTATCAAGAATTGCAGTAGCATCTTTTAGATAAAAAATATGCAAGTTGATTTAAAAAAAACAAACCTTCAAGAGTTTTTGAAATATAAAACTCTTTATTATGACAAGATTGATTTTACGGTTGTAAAATCATCTTGGAATAAATTATTTACAAAAATAAAACTTCCTTTTGTAATTCACATTGTTGGAACAAATGGAAAAGGAAGTACTGGAAGATTTTTAGCACACTATTTATATAAAAAAGATTTTAAAGTTTTACATTATAGTTCACCTCATATTGTAAAATTTAATGAAAGAATTTGGATAAATGGAAATGATGTAAAAGATGAAGAGTTGGAAGTAGCTCATAAATTTTTGCAAGATTTGTATGATGTTGAGATTTTACAAAAATTAACATACTTTGAATATACAACACTTTTGGCTTTTTATTTATCTAAAGATTTTGATTATTTAGTTTTAGAAGCAGGACTTGGTGGTGAATTTGATGCAACTAATGTAGTTGAAAATGATTTGTCACTAATTACAACTATTGGACTTGATCATCAAAGTTTTTTAGGAAACAGTGTAAGAGAAATCGCAATGACAAAAATGCGTTCAGTTGATAATAAGATGTTAATTGGATATCAGCTTTATGATGATGTTATAAAAACAGCTTATGAAGTAAAAGAACAGATAAAAAATGAACGAAATAGAGATATTGAAATAGTTCAAGTAAAAGAGTTTGATAAATATTCTATAAATGATAAGTTTGCTAATTATTTAAAAAGAAATCTTCATTTGGTAATTGCTTGTTTAAATGAACTAAAAATAGATATTGATTTGAAATTATTTGATGATGTTCCATTATTTGGTAGATGTCAAAGGATTTTACCAAATGTTACAATTGATGTTGGGCATAATCCTCTTGCTGCTCAAATGATAGTAAAAGAGTTTGGAAATAGAAAAATTACTCTTATATATAACTCTTATGGTGATAAGGATTATGAGGGGGTATTAAAAATATTAAAACCCATTATAAAGAAAATAATTATTATTGAGCTTGATGATAAGAGAATAGTTGATAAAAATAATTTATTAAAAATAATAAATGAATTAAACATAATAAACGAAGATAAAATAACAATTGAACAAAATGAAGAATATTTAGTTTTTGGTTCATTTTTAGTTGTTGAAAAATTTTTATCTTTGATTGGTTACGATGGAAACTCTTGAAAAAAGATTAGAAGCTTTATATATCCAAAAGAATAAAATTGAAGAAGAGATAGAGTTTTTAAAAGATGAAATTAAAAAACAAAAAGAACTAACTGCTCTTGAAAATAGAGTATTAAATAAAGATGAAAAAATTGAGCTTTTTAAATCTTTATTTATTGCTCGATTTGATATTTATGCTAAAAAATGGATAAGTCGAGATGGTCAAAAACAGGCTTTTTATCCAGTAACTGCAACTTTTAAAGCTGAAGATTATTTACCTCTGACAAATAAAGAGATAGAAGAGCATTTAAGAGGGAATAGTTTTTTAGCTACTTATTGTATAAATCAAAAAAATATGTCAAAGTTTGTAGTTTTTGAAATTGCTGATGAAGATAAATTTAAACTGCAAATTGCTTTAAACTCTTTAAATATTAAAGGTTATTATGAACTTAGTTCTTATAATTCACTTTTAGTTTGGGTATTTTTTGAAGAAGAAATCTCTTCTAAAATTGCTTTTAACTTTGCTTTATACATTTTAAAAAAAGCAAATATTAGTGGAAAAACTTATCCAAATAGGGAGTTTGCAACAAAAGAAAATTTAGGAAATTCAATAGAATTGCCACTTCATTTAAAATTTAGAGATAAAAATAAGACAATATTTATTGATGTAAATACAAATAAAATTTATGAAGACCAATGGAAAGTATTATTAAATGTTTCAAAGGTTTCAAAAGAGTTAGTTTGTAATTTTACAGAAGTTCCAACTTCAAATAGTATTGAAAAAGATTTGAAAAAGATTGATTTTCCACTTGATACAATTGAAATGATTTTGGAAGAGTTTATTTATATCCCAACAGCAAAATTGTCAAAATCATTAATTAGTATGTTAAAGTCATTTGCTACTTTTGAGAATCCTCAAATAAAAGTTTTGCTAAGTCTTAGAAAACCTTTGTATAACACTCCAAAATATATTAAGTCATTTGAAGAGAATGAAAAATATTTGATGTTACCAAGGGGTTTAAAAGAAAAAATTGTAGATTTTTTTAACTCAAATGCAGTTAAATTTTCTTTTGTTGATAATAGAGTTTTTAATAAAATTGAAACAAAACAGGTAACTTTCAATTTAAGACCTGAACAAGCTGATGCAATTAAAGAGATTAAAAAAAGTGATTATTCTATTTGTGTAGCACCTCCAGGGTTTGGTAAAACTTTACTTGGGGCAAAGATATTTGAAGTACGAGCTTGTACAACATTAATTGTTGTTAATAAAAATATGCTTTTAAATCAGTGGATTGAGAGATTTGTTGATTATTTTGGTTATGACAAAAAAGATATTGGATATTTGGGAAAAGGGCATAATAAATTAAATGGAATAATTGATGTTGCAACAATGCAAAGTTTGAAAAATGACCCAACTATTATTGAAAAATACTCTTTTGTAATCGTTGATGAGTGCCATCATATTCCAGCACTTACTTTTGAACAAATTATTAAAAGTTTCAAAGGAAGATATATTTTAGGTTTAAGTGCAACTCCTAATAGAAAAGATGAGTTACAACCAATTTTATATCAACAATTGGGCGAAGTTTCTTATGAATATAAGAAAAAAAGAACACACAATAATAAGTTAAAAATAATTAGAACAGAGTTTTCAAGCAATGCTGATAATTATGCAACTATAATAAATGAACTTTGTGTAGATGAAAATAGAAATAATTTAATAATAGATGCAATAAAAGATAATATTGAAAGGAAAATTTTAGTTTTAACTGATAGAATAGAACACATTAATATTCTAGAAAATTTCTTGCAAAAAGAAAATATTGATTATATATGTGTTCATGGTAGTCAAAATAAAAAAGAACAAGTAGAAAATATGAATTTAGTAAAATCGAAATCATTGATTTTAGCTACAACGTCATATTTTGGAGAAGGGATTGACTTTCCCCATTTAAACACAATTATGTTTGCCACACCGATTTCTTATTATGGAAGATTGATTCAATATTTAGGAAGAATTGGTCGAGGTAATCAAGAGTGTTTAGCGATAGATTTTTTAGATTCAAAAAATGCAATGCTTAATTCAGCCTATAAAAAAAGGTTAGAAGGTTATAAGCAGATGCATTATAAGTAGATAAAGGAGTAATATGTTAGGAATTATTGTAGCTGCAACGTCAATTGCACTTGTATTAAATTTAATTTTAAGAAAAGTACATCTTCCAACTATTATTGGATATATTTTAACAGGAACAATTATTGCATATATGTTTAATCTTCATTCAGCTGTGAATAATCATGAATTAAGAGAAATTGCAGAGTTCGGAGTTGTATTTTTAATGTTTACAATTGGATTAGAGTTTTCATTAAATCATCTAAAAAAGATGAAACGTGAAGTATTCTTTACTGGAACTTTACAAATAGTTATAACAGCAACTTTTGTTTTTATTGTTTCAAAATTTATTCTTGGATTTGAAACACAAACATCACTTATAATTGGAATGGCACTTTCTTTATCTTCTACGGCAATTGTTTTAAAAACATTCAATGAGACAAAAGAGATTAATAAACCTCATGGAAGAAGAGTATTAGGAATTTTAATTATGCAAGATATTGCAGTTATTCCTATTTTATTAATGATTTCATTTTTTTCTATGACTGATGAAGGCTCTTTTGGTTTTACAATAGGTAAAACTATTTTAGCAGCAATTGTATTACTTTCATTGTTGTATTTTAGTGGAAAATATTTACTAGAACCATTTTTACAATATGTGTCTGCAACAAAATCTGATGAGTTGTTTGTTGCCTCAGTTTTACTTTTAGCAGTTGGTTCTGCTTATTTAGCCTATTATTTTGGATTCTCATACTCTTTAGGTGCTTTTATTGCTGGTATGATGATTGCTGAGACAAAATTTAAACATCAAGTTGAAGCTGACCTTATTCCTTTTAGAAATATTTTATTAGGAGTATTTTTCATCACTGTTGGTATGCAAATTAACTTTAAAATAATAGCTGATTATATACTGATTATTTTAGTTTTATTACCAATTGTTATGGCTTTAAAATTTGCTGTTATTTATGCACTTGTAAGAGCAGAAGATAATAAAAGAGTTGCTTTTAAAACAGCACTTTCTTTAATTCAAATTGGAGAGTTTTCACTTGCCATTTTAGAATTAGCAAGAAGTCAAAATTTGATTGAGTCTACAAATTCACAAATTTTAATTGTAACTATTGTAATTTCAATGATTTTAACTCCAATTATTTTAAAGAATTTATCAAAAGCAGCAGCAAAATTAATTCCTGAAGACGTAATGATGATTACAAATACTCATAATGTTTCTGAAGATACAGAAAATCACGTTGTGGTTTTAGGTTATGGTAGATTTGGTCAATCAATAGTAAAAGAGTTAAAAGCATTTGGTCAAAGATATGTAATTTTAGAGCACAATGTTAAGTTTTATCAAATAGGAAAAGATAAAAATGAACCAATAGTTTTTGGAAATGCAGCTCAAAGACATATATTAAATTCTTTAAATATTAAAAAAGCATCTGCTGTTATTGTGGCTGTTAATAATCCTGATTCATTGCATTTAATTTGTGAAGCAGTTGGAGAGTTAACACATAATACAAAAACAATTGTAACAGTTACAACAGAGATGGAAAAAGAGACTTTAAAAGGTTTAAATTTAGAGCATATTATTGTTGAAACAAATCAGATTGCTAAAGCAGTTGTTGATGAAGTTTTATATTGTAGGATAGATAATAGATAAAGAAGTAGTTTTATAGGATCTATTGAATAATAGATGATACAATATTGCAATTATATCTGATACTCTAACAAATCTATAAATTTAAGATAATTAAAAATAAAAAAGAAAGAGAAAGAAAGCACACTTTCTCTTCTTTATACTTAAGGAAGAGCTTTTTTTGAACGAGTTTAAAAAAAATAGTATAATTTTATGGGATTGCTCTTATAATAAACTACTGCAAAATTTATTACGTCGGAATTATAAAAAAACAAAGTGTGTAAAAAGAGGGTTTTGACTATAAAATAGAAAATTTTTTAGAAAATTTCTATTTCACACACAACTTGAGCATGGTCACTATTTAAAAGTGAGCCATTTTGATTTTTTAGAAGATGTTTATTAAAAATCTCATAAGAAGTTACTTCTCCTATTTTATTTGGATTTTTTTTATCAAAATCTTTTGAAACAAAAATATAATCCAACACATTTCCTTTTCCTGCAAAATAACTTGTAGGAGTTCTAACAACTCCTTTAAATTCAGGATGTGGATTATAAACTTTTACTTCGTGTAAATGATATGCATCTAAAAGTATAAAATCATCTTTATTTAAATTTTCTTCATGGTATCTTTTATTTGTCAAAGCATCAATTGTTAAAGAAAATTCCCTATCATTTAAATCAGTCATCAAAATAGCTGGTTTGTTTTCTTTTTTTATATTTGCATACAAAGAACTAGCTTCACAAAGTCTTTGTTTTAAAGATTGTGAGTAGCCATCTTTTAGAGCTTTGCTTACTTTTTCTATTTTTTCATTAAATTTTGTATTTTCTGTAAAGATGTATTCAAACTCATTTTCTCTATTTGATTTTAGGTGGCAAACGTATAAGCTTATCTCTTGTTTATTTGGTAGAATAATTGAAGCTTTTATTGGCTCTCTTGCAAATTTAAAAGTCCCATTTAGATGGTGTTTTTTTACCGTATCGTGATTTGTTTCTACTCTTGTTAAATCTTTTATTGGATATTTTGAAGCAAGTGCAACTGTTGTAGTGATATAAATAAACTCATTTTTTGGGTCAGTTTTTGCTCCATCAATAGTTTTGAAATATTTAAATCCCAACTCTTTTAGAAGCTCTTTTAAGGCTTTTTTAGAAAAAACTTCTTGAAAACCAATAACATCACAATTCATTTCAGTGATTTGATTTTTTATCCAAGCTATTTTTTCTTCCCACTCCTCTTGTTTAAATCTTTCATGTTTTGTGTACCAACAATAAGGTGGTTCTACAAATTGAAAAAGATTAAATGTTCCTACTCTTATTTTCATATTTTTATTGCATAAAAATGCAATTTCTCCCTAAATTTTTTGC
>RRZU010273493.1_pt1 | contig 10296 bp, 9 predicted proteins | sample 2165561 | NCBI WGS metagenome assembly RRZU01 (sample SAMN10456909, study PRJNA506462) | wastewater metagenome | isolation source: wastewater sludge | place: USA: Moscow, Idaho | reverse complement strand
CGGGCAAAGCGGCCGCGGCGAGCGTGCATTTGATATGTAGTCGCGCCCGCTGAAAGAGCGCATCATCTTTATGGTGGGGACTGTAAACGACCAAACCGCCAATCTGGTGGTGGCGCAATTATTGTTTTTGGAAAGCGAAAACCCCGATAAAGATATTTTCCTGTATATCAACTCGCCCCGCGGCTCGGGACCCGCTGGCATGTCGATTTACGACCCCATGAGTTTTATCAAGCCCGATGTGTCGACATTGTGCCTCGGCCAAGCCGCCAGCATGGGCGCGTTTTTGCTCTCGGCCGGCGCCAAAGGCAAGCGCTTTGCGCTGCCCAACAGCCGCGTGATGATTCACCAGCCTTTAATCAGCGGCGGCTTGGGCGGCCAGGCTTCGGATATCGAAATCCATGCCCGCGAGCTGTTGAAGCTCAAGCAAAAACTGAATGAGCTGTTGGCCAAACACAGCGGCAAAAAATTGGCGCAATTGGAAAAAGACACCGATCGCGACAATTTTATGTCGGCTGAAGAAGCGCTGAAATACGGCTTGATTGATCAGGTGGTTAAAAGCCGTGCGGATGCGGTATAGTGAAATGGATAATAAAGTGCTACGGCGTTGCTGTGCCTTGCCGTACTATCTGTACTGTCTGCGGCTTCGCGCCTTGTATCACTTTATTCTGCATTCCACTATATAAGTTTAGTAGCCATATCGTTTGAATGTGTTTCAGGCAGCCTTTGCGGCTGCCTGAATGCTTTGGTCGCTGCGCTGTTGTGGTAAACTGCGCCCTTGTTGCCATACCCGTATTGTAAGGAAGCGAAGCCATGAAAAAACATCTGCCCACGCTGACGCTGGCCATGTTGCTGGCGGCCTGCCAAAGCGCCACGGTGCAAACCGAAACGACTGCCGAAACGGTGCCGCCGGTGCCAGAGCATCAAACCCATTTGGACAGCCAATACATCGGCCAAGGCTTGCTCACCCGCCCGGATGTGCAGCGCTTTATCAATCAGCGCGTGGCGCGTGGCGGCTTTTCACGTGCCGAGCTGGAGGTGTTTTTCGGCAGTGCCGAGCACAAGCAAAACATCATCAGCATTATGGATCGCCCCGGCACATCGCGGCCATGGTATGAGTTTCGTCAAAATAATGTTAGCGGCAGCCGCATTCAAAATGGCGACCGTTTCTGGCGCAACAATGTGGCGGTGATTGACGCGGTATCACAGCGTTATGGCGTGCCCTCGGAGCTGATTGTGGCGATTGTGGGCATCGAAACCAACTACGGCAGCAATATGGGCTCGTTCCGCTTGGGCGATTCGCTCACCACCTTGGCCTTCAGCTATCCGCGCCGTGCCGAGTTTTTCCAAAAAGAGCTGGATCAATTCTTGCAATTGGCGCATGAAGAAAAGCAAGACATGTTCACCTTTAAAGGCAGCTATGCCGGTGCCATGGGTATGCCGCAGTTTATGCCTTCCAGCTACCGCCAATGGGCGGTGGATTGGGATGGCGACGGCCACCGCGACATCTGGAATAATGTGGGCGATGTGGCCGCATCCGTGGCCAATTATATGAAGCAGCATGGTTGGCAAACCGGCGCGCCGATGGCGGTGCCGGTGCAGCTCAACATCACGCCGCAATTGCAGGCAATGATAGATGCCAAAACCGAGCTTAACCACACCGTGGGCGATTTCCGCCGTTTGGGCGTGCAAGTGCCCGGCCACGTGGCCGACCGTGAAAAAGCGCTGCTCTACCAGCTGGAAATCGCCCCGGGGCAATACCAGTATTGGCTGGGTTTGAATAATTTTTACACCGTTTGGCAGTATAATCACAGCCGCATGTATGTGAGCGCCGTGCGCGAAATTGCCAACGGCTTGCGCGGCGGTAACGGCGGCTTGTAAAGGCCGTATGATTTTGCACTTTGGTTTAATCAATTTAAGGAGTGAATCGCAATGAATAAAATGTTAATCGCCACCGTGGCATTATTGGCACTGGCCGGTTGCGCCAGCCAACAAGCACCTTCAAATGCCACCAATACCGGCACCGCTGCCGCCAGCAATATGCAATTGGCCGACGTGTCCAGCATCGACAGCACAATAGAAGTGACCTACACCTGCGATAGCCCCGAAGGGCCGAAAAAAGTAGGCGCCATGTATGGCGTGAAAGACAACACCTTGGTGGTGGCGCAAATTAAAATCGGCGATCAACTAACCCCAGGCCTCTACCGCGTACTCAACGATGCCCAAGGCGAGCGTCAAAACAGCTATTACGGCAATGGCCTTACTTGGACCACCGGCAAAGCCACCCCGGCCAATGCCAAAAAAGTAAACGGCGATATGCTCACCCAAGCCAGCGCACTGGATGCCATGGGCGCGCCGATGGGCACCCAAACCGTATTGCTGCGCACTTGCCGGGCCAATTAAACCGCTGGTGATGTAAACGCAGTTTCAGGCAGCCTGAAATCGATTGAACATAGATAAGGCTGCCTGAACCCATTTAATACAATGGAAAACCATGGCATATCAAGTATTGGCGCGCAAATGGCGCCCGAAAAAATTTGCCGATTTGGTCGGCCAAGAACATGTGGTCAAAGCACTGGTGAATGCCCTAGGCAAAGGCCGCTTGCACCACGCCTATTTGCTCACCGGCACGCGCGGGGTGGGCAAAACCACCATTGCGCGTATTTTGGCCAAAAGCCTGAACTGCCCGCACGCAGAAGCAGGCGAACCTTGCGGCGTGTGCGACAGCTGCACTCAGATTGACGCCGGGCGCTATGTGGATTTGCTCGAAATCGACGCCGCTTCCAATACCGGCATCGACAACATCCGCGAAGTGCTGGAAAACGCCCAATACGCGCCCACGCTGGGGCGATACAAAGTTTACATTATCGACGAAGTGCACATGCTGTCGAAAAGTGCCTTCAACGCCATGCTCAAAACACTGGAAGAGCCGCCCGAGCACGTTAAATTTATTCTGGCCACCACCGATCCGCACAAAGTACCGATTACCGTGCTCAGCCGCTGCCTGCAATTTGTGTTGCGCAACCTGAATGTGCAGCAAGTGCACGACCACCTGGCGCATGTGCTCAGCACCGAAAACACCGCCTACGAAGACGCCGCCTTGCAATTGCTGGGTCGCGCCGCGATGGGCTCCATGCGCGATGCGCTCAGCCTGCTGGATCAAGCTATTGCCATGGGCTCCGGCAGCGTAAACGAGGCCGATGTACGCCAAATGATTGGTGCGGTAGACAAAAGCTATCTCTACGACCTATTGGCCGCATTAGCGGCACAAAACGGCAGCGCACTGATGGACAAAGCCGCCGAAATGGCCGGACGCGCCATCGGCTTTGACAATGCCTTAAGCGAGCTGGCCTTGCTACTGCAACGGCTGGCCTTGTTGCAAACCATTCCCGCTGCCGTGGCCGCCGACGATCCCGAACGTGCGCAACTGCAACAACTGGCCGCAAGCTTAAGCGGTGAACAAATCCAGCTTTATTACCAATGCGCCATTCGCGGCAAGCAGGATTTAACCTTAGCGCCGGAAGAATACGCCGGTTTTGTAATGACCTTGCTGCGTATGCTCGCCTTTGCACCACTGGCCGCCGCCAAACAGCCCGCCAATGGCCAAATTAGCGGCAGCAGTTTGCAGGATGCGCCACCAGCCAGCGCTGCGATAGCGCCTGTTGCCGTGCCCAAAGCCGATGTGGCGCTAACCGAATCAACCTCAGAACAACACCACGCCGTGCCTGAGTTTCAGGCAGCCTCAGAGGTGGAAACGGTGCATAGCGACACTGGTGCGGATCATGCCGACATCCCGCCGTGGCTGGATACCGAAGCAGAAATGGCCGCCGAAGCGGAAGTTATCGAAACCGCCCCTAGTGAGGATGAAGTAAACCTGCCCGCCAACGTGTCGGCTTATGCGGCTGCACCTTGGGCTGAATCTACAGCTCAGCCTGTTTTGGCCGAGCCGCAAGCCGCAGCGTATACCAGCCAATCGGCCACCACGGCAGCAGAACAACATCATGCCGTGGCCGCAACAGATGTTCAGGCAGCCTTGGCATCACCGCCGCTCGCTTCGGACACCGCATCGCCGCCTATTGCCAACACCGAGCAGCAAGACAACGCCCCCGCTGCGGTCTTGCCCGAACTTACGGCGGCTAACTGGCCGCAAATCGTGGCCATACTGGCGCACAAACTCGGTGCGGTGCAGTTGTTTGCCCAGCATTCGGCGGTAGCTGCTTTTGATGCTGCCGGCGGCCATTTGCAATTGGCATTGGCTTCCGAAGGCGAAATCACCGCCGATAAAGCACGCCTGCAACGGCTGGCCGAAGTATTGTCCGCCGCCTATGGCAGCCGTATTGAGGTTAGTACCGAAGCCTGGCAGCAAGACAGCGGCCTGGAAACCCAAGCCATGCGCTTGCAGCGTTTGCAGCAAGAAGCACGGGCAGAGGCGCAGCAACAACTGGAAGCCGACACCGCCGTGCAAAACCTGCTCAGCCTGTTTGGTGCGCAGTGGCTGCCTGAAAGCCTGATTTTGAAAGAAACCACTTAATTCACTATAAAAAACATTCAACCCTAAAAAAGGACATACCATGTTTGGAAAAGCCGGAATCGGCGGTTTGATGAAACAAGCCCAACAAATGCAGGAACGCATGAAACAAGCTCAGGCCGAGCTGGCCAATGTGGAAGTAAACGGCGAAGCCGGCGGCGGCATGGTGAGCGTCACCATGAACTGCCACTACGGCGTGAAACGCATCCACATCGACGACAGCCTGTTGGCCGATGCCGCCGACGACAAAGAAATGCTGGAAGACCTGATTGCCGCCGCCGTAAACGATGCCGTGCGCAAAGCCGAAGCCACCAGCACCGAGCGCATGGGGCAGTTTACCCAAGGCATGAATTTGCCCGCAGGCATGGGCGACTTTTTCAAATAAAGCGTGCGCCTTGTTTTCAGGCAGCCTGAATCATTATTAAGGCTGCCTGAAGTTTTTTGTCTGTATACCCAGAGACACCATGAAACCCATTGACGCATTCAGCCGCCTCACCCAAGCCCTGAAAGTTTTGCCCAATGTCGGCCCCAAGTCGGCGCAGCGCATGGCTTATCAGTTGCTGCAACACAAGCGCGACGGTGCCGAAGAGTTGCTGGCCGCCTTGCAGCAGGCTTTGTTGCAAGTGCGCCATTGCCGGCAGTGCAACACCTTTTGCGAAGGCGATTTGTGCCATGTGTGTGCCGATGAAACCCGTGCCCAAACCCGGCTGATGATTGTGCATATGCCGGCCGATGTGGCCAGCATGGAAGCGGCCAATTGCCACGATGGCCTTTACTTTGTGCTGATGGGGCAGGTGAATCCGGCGCAGGGTATGGATTTGAGCCATATTGCCTTGGAAAAACTGGTGGCACGGCTGCAAAACAGTGCAGTGGAAGAAATCATTATCGCCACCAATTTCACCGCCGAGGGCGATGCCACCGCCTATGTGCTGGCCGAGTTGTTTAAAAACCTGCCTTACCGGGTGAGCCGTTTGGCACGCGGTATGCCTTTGGGCGGCGAATTGGAGTATGTGGACGCCGGTACCTTGGCGCAAGCCGTATACGAACGCAGGCAATTGAAATGAGCGCCACTCAGAGCAAACCCAAATGGCGGCGTTGGCTGCGCGAAGCGCTGCAATTGGCGGTAATCTTATTGCTGGTGGGCGCTGCCGTGGATTGGTGGCGTGCGCCGCAACAGCCTTTACAAGCCGCCGATACGCCGTTGCAGCTGGTGGATGGCCGCAGCGTGAGCCTGCGGGCGCTCAGCCATGAGCAGCCGCTGGTGCTGTATTTTTGGGGCAGCTGGTGCGGCATCTGCCGCCACACTTCGCCCGCCATCGACAAATTGGCGCGCAACGGCCATGCGGTGCTGGGCGTGGCGTTGCAATCGGGCAGCGATGCCCAAATCGATGCTTATCTGCACCAACACGGCTGGCAGTTTGCCAATTTGAACGACAGCCAAGGCGATTGGTCGCGCCAATGGCAAGTGGCGGCCACGCCCACCATTGTGCTGGTGAAAGACGGCCAAATGCGTTTCAGCACCAGCGGCATCAGCTCTTATTGGGGCTTGCGTGCGCGGCTGTGGCTGGTGTCGCTGTGGCCGTAAGGGTATTTTAGGCTGCCTGAAATCAATTAATTGATTACAGAAAAGAGAATCCGGCCTACGGCTATCATTGGCCAATGGATTACCGAATGCAAGTCTGGTAATGGATGGCGGTTTTACCTTTCAGGCAGCCTTGCTAAATAGCTGCGTAATACCCATCCAAAAAATAACCTTAAATTAAAATACGCAAAATACGGCATAGGATGCGCCTTGGCGCATCCTATGAGTCTGGTTCGCAGAACAAGGCCCTTATAGTGAAATGCCTAAAAAAGTGTCACAACGAGTAGGTTGGGTTGTAAACCCAACAAAACGTGCAAGCCGCAAAAACCGTTGGGTTTGCAACCCAACCTACTCGTTGTGTCACTTTTTCTCTCATTCCACTATACATTACTTTGCCGATGGCCAAACGTCGGATTCAAGAATCCGACCTACGCAAATGATGCTGTCGAACTGCTTTTTTTTGTAAGGTTATTTTTTAGAATTGGTATTGTTTTTTAGGATTGGTATAAAACAAAAACGGGCGCTGTGCCCGTTTTTGTTTTATTGCCGGCCATTGGTGCTTATTTCGGCATTTCCTCCTCAGCCGCCGCTGTTGCCTCAACTTCATTTTTCGGCGGAAACACCAAGCTTAAGGGGCGGGCTTTGACTTCGGCGGCCACGGCGGAGAGTAGGGTGCCGATATTGCCCAGCCGGGCTTCGCGGGCGCGCAGAGCCACCACCAATGCCAGTGCAAAGCTCACCCATAAATTCACCACGCCAATCATCAGCACAAACAGCAAATTCAGCAAAAACAGGCCGATGCCCATGCCGCTGCTGGCGGCGGCATAGCCCAGATTGGCGGAAGCAAAGGCCACATGGCGGATGTCCAGGGGCAGGCCGGTAAGGTGGCCGATATAGCCGGTCAGCCCCAACAGCACGCCGAACAGGAAATTACCCATCAACGAGCCATAGTTTTGGTGTAGATATTCGCCCAAGCGTTTGCGGGTGGCCGGGCGCATGATTTTACTCAGCCAAGGATGGTCTTGAATCCGCTGTGCCAGCTGCAAATAATCGGCGCGGTTGTCGAAAAAGCCGGCAATAATCCCCGAGCAAAACAACCACACGGCGGCAATGGCGGCGTAATACAGCGCCAGCCCGGCCAGCGGCTGGTTGGCGTGCACCAAGTAGGCCGAGGTTTCTGTGCTCAATAGTGGTTGGCCTTGCCAATAAAACATGGCCAAGCTTAGCGCCATGGCCACCACAATCGCCACGCTCACATTGCCCACTACGGCAATACTTTGCGAGCGGTTTACATCCAGCAGCAGCCCGGCAAGCCTGGCCGATTGGGCGCGCCCTTTGTCGTTGCGCTGCACTTCGGCAGCCACGCTGGCGGCGGTCATGGCGGGCTGTTTGGTGGCGATGGTGAAATGCAGGATGTGCACCAATACAAAGCCGAGCCCATAATTCAGGCACACCAATAAAGTGGTGAAGCCTTGGCCGAAGCCCAGCTCGCCAATGCGGATTTTCAGCAAGGCCATTAGGGCAATAATCACCCCGGCACCGGCGGCGGAGCGCAACATGCCCCAGTATTCGCGGCGGTTGCGAGTGATGTAATGCTCGCCGTGGTCGCTGGTGTTTTGGGTAATGCTTTGCGACAACATACGCACGCTGCTGCGCCACAAGGAGCCGATGCTTTGGTGGCTGGCACCGGCCTGAATCAAATGTCCGGCCAGGCGCAAGATGTGGTGGCTGCGCTCGGCACCGGTGGCGGCGGTTTGGATATTGAGCAGGGCTTCGAGCCGGTTAACCGTTTGGGTGAGCCGCTCCAGCAAATGCGCCACCGCCATGGATGAGCCTGCGCCTGCGCCGGTGCCGCGCCGCTTTAAGCGCGCAATTTGCTGGCGGCATTGGTCTATCATCACGCGGGCGTGGCTGTCGTCGTAGGGCGCTAAGTCGGCATCGCCCAAACGGGCGTGGGCATGATGGGTGAGCTGGGTCATTTCCCGCTGCAAGGCCACAAAAGGCGAGTCGATTTCCAGCAGGCGTTTGTCGATGCGGATTAAGTCGCCGTCCAGCTCTTCGGCGGCCACCCAGATCGACAGCATTTCCATTGCATGCAGCGATTCATGTTCGAAATGGGCGGCAGAGCTGCGCACGGCATCGGCGCCGGTGTGTTCGCTCAAAATGCGGTAGAGCACTTCCCATTGCGCCGGGGCAATGCGGTTGAGCCACGCCGGATCGCGGCGGCCGTCAAATGCTTGCTTGAGCACATCGCGCAAGTCTTGTGCCGATTGTGGCGGCGGGTTGAAGCGGTCGTATAGGCGGGTGCCCATTTCGCGCATAAAGCCTTGGCGCGAAAACAAGCCCACGCTCACAAAGCCCGGATACAGATGCACTTGGCGCAGCCAGTGGTGCAATACGCCGCCAATCAGCGCACATTGGCTCGGATTGAGCCGCAAGGCGTTTTGCAGGGCGATGATGCGCATTTCGGCGTCGTCTGCGCCGCCGCAGCGAAACCAATACACCAAAGCGGCCAGCATGTCGGCAAAACCGGTGTGGTGGTTGGCCAGATGGTTTACCAGTGCGGCGGCGTTGAGGTTGCGGATTTGTTGGCGTTGGCGGGTATTCAGCGGTTTGATCATCGGTGCTCGGTAAAACAAAATGAAGCCCGATTGTACACGCAAGTGCGGTATTTTGTGCGCTGCAATAGCCTGCGGACGTATCGCAAACAAGCCAAATCGTTTACACTTGCGGCTGTTGTCCGGCAATGTCGGCACGTTTTTTAAAAGCGTTAGAGTCTGTTTATGTGCTGAAAACAGCACCATCAAAAAATCGTAAACAGGCGCTTAGAGAGCCTATTACGGCCAAGGGAATCAGATGAAAATCGTTTATGCCTTGATTAAAATTGTGATTTTGCTGGCGTTTGTGCTGCTGGCAGTCAGCAACACCCACAGTACGGCGTTTCATTACTTGCCGGGGCAGGAAATCAGCCTGCCGCTGATTGTGCTGTTGCTGGTTTTTTTTGTGGTGGGCGCCATTTTCGGTGTGCTGGCGATGTTGGGGCGTTTGCTGACTTTGCGCAATGAAGTAAACCGCCTGCGCCGCGAAATCCGCAAAAACGGCCGCGGTGCTGAATTGGAAGCTGTGCCGTCTGCGGCAGCGGCACCCGAACATCAAAAAGGCTGAGTATGGACGGCAATGATTTTTGGCTGTGGCTGGCGCCGGTGGCTTTGCTGCCGGTGTTTTTCGCCATGGGCTGGTTTGCTGCACGGGTAGACATGCGCTCGGTATTGGCACAGGCCAAATCGGTGCCGGTGGGCTTTTACAAAAGCCTGGATGCCTTGGTGGAGCGCAACAGCGGCAAGGCGGTGCGCGAATTGGCCGAGGTGGTAGACCAGCAAAGCGATGCCAAGCAAAGCACTTATGAGCTGCACTTAACCTTGGGCAAACTCTACCGTCAGCGTGGCGAAAACGACAAAGCCATTGTGCTGCATCAAAAACTGCTTGATTCCCCCGACACCGTGGGCGAACGCCGTGATGCAGTGCTGTTTGAGCTGGGACAAGACTACCAAACCGCCGGGCTGGTAGACAGAGCCGAACACATTTTTCTTGGTCTGCAAAATGGTCATATGGCCAAACCGGCGCGGCAGGTGTTGCTGCACATCTATCAGCAAGACCGCGATTGGGAAAAAGCGATTGAGCTGGCACAAACGCTCAGCCACGGCGATCAGAGCTATCAATTTGAAATTGCCCAATTTTATTGCGAACGGGCGCAGGCAGCCTTGTTTCAGTCGCGCTTTGACGAAGCCGCAGCCCATGCCCATCAAGCCTTGGCGGTAAACCGCAAATGCACCCGCGCCAATCTGATTTTGGGCGATGTGGCGCAAAAACAGGGGCAATATCAAGCCGCCATCGATGCCTACAGCGCGATTGAAAAACAAAACCACGAATACCTGAGCATGACCGCCGAGCGCCTGTATGACGCCTACGATGCTTTGGGTAAGCCGCAAGAAGGCTTGGCGGTGCTGCAAGGCCATGCGCAAACCTTTCCGCAGCTCGATATCATCAATGTAATTTACGAAAAATCATTGTTGCTCTACGGCGAACAAGCGGCGGCGCAAACCGCTGCCGAATTGGTGCGTGCCAAGCCCGATTTGGCCGGGGTATACCGTTTGCTTGGTTTGCAAATCAGCGATATGGATCCCACTTG
>RRZU012582871.1_pt1 | contig 10297 bp, 12 predicted proteins | sample 2165561 | NCBI WGS metagenome assembly RRZU01 (sample SAMN10456909, study PRJNA506462) | wastewater metagenome | isolation source: wastewater sludge | place: USA: Moscow, Idaho | reverse complement strand
TAATCTGTGCCCCTGGTCCATTTTTCTTTCATGACTCCAGCCTTGTCGGTTACGGTTACTCGCTAGCGATCAATCGTACCAGCAGACTTTCAGGGCTTGGACATCTTGCTTACACCTGCGATAGTGAGCAATACCACTTTGCCGGGAGCCCGCCGACAAGTTAGCTCGAATTGTGCTGCGTAACGCCGATACAGATCGCCACTGAAAAAGTGTCGAAAAAAGCACGTGCCAGTTCCCCAAGAAAACCGTGAAAATCCGGACCCATCCTTTTTTCGCCAAGCAGCCCCTCAGTCCAGTTTTTTCGCCAAATCTTCGGCGCGTGGGTGATAGTACCGTTTGAGCATCCGAAGATCGCGATGTCCGGTAACAGCGGATAGTTCGAGCACGTTGGATAGTTTTTCCGCCAACCGCGAAGCTGCCTCATGACGGGTGTCGTGGAAGTGAATGTCGCAAAGGAAGTTTGGCAAAGGTTTCCTGCCCTGATTCCTGCAATCAGCGACGTACTCATCCCGTGCCCTCTCCACTGCTCGTGTGAACCCCTTGCGAAGCGCCATTGCAGTTGTACCGAACACGGGCCCCGTAGGCTGTTCTGTTGGCTCGTTGAGCTTGTGATCTGGCTGCGAAGCGAGATCATTCAAGATACTGACCGCCCTTGTGGATAGAGGTACCGTTCTTGCGTCGCCGTTCTTCGTGTCGGGGAGGTGTGCAGTGCGCCGTTTGAGGTCGACGTTTTCCCACTGCAACGATAGCAACTCGCCGCGCCGCATCGCAGTCTCCAGCGCGAGTCGCACCAATGGCAACAACCATGGATTGCGTGCGCCTTTGGTAAACGTTCCGTCCGTCTGGCGTTCGCCACCCGTCAATGCCGCAAACAGGTAATTTTCTTCCTCAGGAGAGAATCGCCGATCACGAGAGCGGGCTTTCTCGGGGCGCTTGATGTAGGGGATTGGGTTCTCGACATGGATGCTCCATTCACGCCGAGCGTGGTTAAGCACAGTTGAAAGCACGTCAATTTCGCGGTTGACTGTTCCCCCTGTGACCTCCTTGAGTCTGCGGTCGCGCCATTTTGCAACTTCTGCGCTGGTAATAGCAGTCATCTTCAGGCCAACCAGCGCGGTGTCGCGCAAAAGCACGTCAATCTTGACTGACTCAATGGCAGCGGACTTCTTGTTGGGCGTGATTTCTTTCTGGTAGCGTTTGAGGACTTCCGCTAACGTGTTCTTCTCGGCCTCGCGTCTATCCACGAATCCAGCAGTTTCCTGCTCCCGCTCAATGGCACGCACCCATTTCTCAGCGTCTTCCTTGTACATGAAGGTACGTGATTGAGATGGATAGCCCTTCCGGCGAACCTTGGCTTGCCACTGCAGTTCCCCTCGCTTAGTGATGGTTCCCATTGTTTCGTTGTCCCAGATATGTCCCAATTAACAAGGGACAACCCTATAACACCTCTCAAATACTGACAATGGATTGACGTTCGGGACGTAGGAGTCGGAGGTTCGAATCCTCTCGCCCCGACCACAAAATCGCTAGAAAGTCATTGATCAAGGCTCTGAGAAATCAGGGCTTTTTTCTTTTCTTCGCTCAGGATTGCTGTTCGGCTGCGTGGCAGACCGGGCAGCTTGGGTCCTTGCCGTACTTCACACAGCGCCATTCCATCGTCAGGCCGTCAAGCAATAGCAGTCGGCCGATCGTGGTTTGTCCGGTGCCGCTGACGAGTTTGAGCGCCTCAGCGGCCTGCATTGAGCCGATGATGCCGGTGAGCGGGGCAAAAACACCCATCACGGCGCATCGTGTTTCCTCGGTTTCGGTATTCTCAGGAAACAGGCAGTGATAGCAAGGGGCGTTCTCGCGCCGGGGGTCGAATACCGAAAGCTGGCCGCTAAAGCGGATCGCCGCACCTGAGACCAGCGGCTTTCGGTGTTTGATGCAAGCACGATTGACGGCGTGTCGTGTCGCGAAGTTGTCGCAGCAATCGAGTACGACGTCGGCGGTGGTGACCAAGGTGTCGAGCTGTTCGCCAGCCAGTCGTTCCGTAATCGCCTCTACGGTCACTTCCGGGTTGATCTGTGCCAGCGCAGTTTGGCCGGACAGTACTTTCGCCTGGCCGATACGGTCCTGTGTATGCAGGATCTGGCGCTGCAGGTTGGTCAGGTCGACCGTGTCGCCATCGGCCAGCGTGATGCGACCGATGCCTGCCGAGGCGAGGTACATGGCGGCTGGTGAGCCCAAGCCGCCGGCGCCGATCAGCAAGGCGTGTGCGGCGAGGATTTTCGCTTGGCCTTCGATCCCGATCTCGTCGAGGAGGATGTGGCGGCTGTAACGCAGGAGTTGGTCGTCGTTCATGCCGCCTTGCGAACTACTTGTATTCGCGCCATTCCGGAGGGGTGTCGTCATGGTCGCCGTGCAGGTGGCGTTCCCAAGCGTGCGTGTAGGCTTCGTTCTGCGACTTCTTGAGGAGTCGGTCCGGGGCTTCGAGATTGTGCAGCTGGGTCTCTTCGACGTAGTAGATCAGCGCCCGAATCATCTTCGACAGCAGCGTGTTGTCGAGGTGAAATCCCCTGTCCTCCAGCCCGGATTCAATCTCTTCCAGGCAGTAGTCGTGCAGATCGTAGGCGACGGCAATGCTTCGGTGCTCGGCACGCGGCGCGACTTCCAGTCGTTTCTGTTGTTCGAGGAACTCAGCCGCCTCCGGTATTTGTCCGGGCGGAAACTTCGAAAACAGGACCGTCCGCTCCTTGCGGATCGGTTCTGGTTTATGGGGTGTCGCGGCCGGGTGTTTCATGCGAAGCGCTCTGATCGATTGGCGGCTTGTTCTGCATGATCTGCAGGCCCTTGAGCAGGTTGAGTGCCTGGCTCAACTGGTAATCCGACTTCGAAGCCAATTCCCGGCTGGGTGGTTCGGCCGACTCGTCTTCATCTTTCGGCTTGGTCTGCGTTTTGGGCTGCGGTTGCGTCGGTGTTTTGGCGTCCTTTTCCTTGTTGCCGTTCTCGAGATGGTTCTGAAGGTCTGCTTCGCGCAGGAATTGCTGTGCCGATCCTCCGTTAGCGCTTTCTTCAACGACGATGTCAGGAACGATTCCGGTCGCCTGGATCGAGCGCCCGGACGGGGTGAAGTAGCGCGCCGTCGTCAGCTTGATCGCCGTATTGCCGGGCAGAGGAAGGACTGTCTGCACCGAGCCCTTGCCGAAACTGGTGGTGCCCATGACAACCGCGCGTTTGTGATCCTGCAGCGCGCCGGCAACGATTTCCGAGGCGGATGCCGATCCGCCGTTGATCAGAACAACCATCGGAACGCTACGCGTTTCTGCCGGGAGCGCCTTGATGTAATCGTCACGCGATGCGCGCAGATAATCGTCGGGCAAGGCGTAGAACTGATGCCTGGCGTCGGGCGCGCGACCGTCTGTCGATGTGACCAGCGTTTTCTCCGGCAGGAATGCCGCGGAGACGCCAATCGCGGCATTCAGCAAGCCGCCGGGATCGTTGCGCAGATCGAGGACGAGCCCTTTGAGTTGGCCGGGTTTGTAGAGGTCGTTCAGGTGCTTGACGAGCGCGGGCGCCGTGTTTTCCTGGAACGAGGTGATGCGCAGATAGCCGTACCCCTCTTCGACCAGCTTGGACTTGACGCTCTGCACCTTGATGACTTCGCGCGTCAGCGTGATTTCGAGCGGCTGGGCTTCGCCCTTGCGCAGGATCGACAATTTGATCTGGGTCTTCGGCTTTCCGCGCATGCGTTTGACGGCATCCGAGAGCGTCAGCCCTTTGACCAAGGTGTCGTCGAGTTTGAAGATCAGGTCGCCGGTCTTGACTCCTGCTCGGTCGGCCGGCGTGTCCTCGATCGGCGAGACGACCTTGACCAGCCCGTCTTCCATGCCGACTTCGATGCCCAGGCCGCCGAATTCGCCCTGCGTTCCGACTTGCAGATCCTTGTATGCGTCAACGTCCAGGTAGGTGGAGTGCGGGTCGAGGTTGGAGAGCATGCCGCTGATCGCATTCGTGATCAGCTTCTTGTCCTCAACCGGTTCGACGTAACCTTGCTTGATGGCGTTGAATACTTCAGCAAACGTTCTTAGTTCCTCGATGGGGAGCGAGGTGCGCACGTCTTTCTCGGCCATCGCCGAAAATTGCAGGCTGATCAGGACGCCGCCCAACAGTCCGGCACAAAGCAGACCCGCTTGTTTCAACTTACCCATCGATGTCGCTCCAAGACAATATCATTTCAGGTTGACCCACTTGAGCGGGTCCAGCGGTTGCCCCTGATAACGTAATTCAAAGTATAAACCTGATTCCGGATTGCCACCGCTGTTCCCCACCGCGGCGATGACGTCGCCGCCGTGCACGGTGTCGCCTACCTGTTTCAGGACGGCTTCGTTGTTGCCGTAGATGGACAAGTACTTGCCGCCGTGATCGACGATCAGCAGGTTGCCGAAGCCGCGCATCCAGTCGGAAAACACGACCTCGCCGTTGGCGATGGCTCTGACTTCACTGCCCTGTTCGGCGCGGATGAACAGCCCTTTCCACGCGCTCCCTTCCTGGCGCGCTGAGCCGAACCGGTTGCTGACGATGCCTCGGACAGGCAGGCGCAGGTTGCCCTTCAGCTGAGCAAAAGCGTTGTTGGATTGAGATGCTTGCGGCGTCGCGTCGTTCTGGATTCCTGCTGGCGGATTCTTTGCGCTCGGTGACGGATCCGTCCGGGCCGGTTCGCGACGCGGCGCGGGCTTCGCCGCGATGGCTTTTGCCAAGCGGTCGATCAGCTGTGAGAGCCGCCTTTCATCCCGCTTCAGGTTGCCAATCTCACGCTGCTGGTCGGCGATCCTGGCCGAGATTGTGCCGAGAACGACTTTCCGTTGCTCGCGTTGGGCGAGCATTTTTTCGTGTTGTTCTTTCTGCTCTCGTTCAATCGCGGCCAGTTCGCCAGCACGCTCTTTAGTATCTGCAGCTAATGTCTGTTTGCGCTGCAAGGTACCTTCGAATTCTCGCAGGAGTTCGCTACGCGAGTGGCCGATTGCGCTGAGGTAGTAGAGGTCGCGCGACGTCTGGTTCGGGTTGTTGCCGTTCAGCAGCAAACGCAGCGAATCCGGATTGCCCTTCAGGTATTGCCGGTGCACGAGTCGCCCGAGTTGTTCGTGCTGCTGGCTCAGACGGGTTTCCAGTTCGCGCGACTGAGCAGCGAGGCTGTGAAGGCTCTCCTGCAGTTTGCCCCGCTGCTGCGTGAGGCTGTGCAGCGAGCGCTGTGTTGAGGAAATTTCCTGTTCGATCCGCTTGAGTTTGTCGATCGCATCCGAGCGTTTGTCCTTGGCGTCGGCGACGCCCTTTTGCAGTGCTTTGATCTGTCCTCGAATTTCCTTCAGGTCGTCTCGTTTTTCGGCAACTTCGGCGCGGGTTGGCGGCGGGTTTGTCTTGCTGTCTGCGGCGATCGCATCGGGCGCCGTGGCGCCGAGATAGAGCTGCGCGACGAGCAGGCACATGGCGGCTCGGGTGTTGCGTCGGGTGCGGTGATACGTCGCAGGAGGGCGGCGCGGGTGGGTTTCTGCTGTGCGGGTTTCGTTCATTCTGCTGCCTGTGGGGGATTGCCTTGGGGACGCCCCCGTAATCTGGAATTATTCTATAATGAATCTCTAAACTTAAACGAATGTCAGGCATCGTGGCGACCCAGGTCAGTCTCATCGACAAGCAGGAACATATCGAACAGGCCGCGCGCGCGCTGAAGTCGATTTCGCATCCGCTGCGTCTCAAAATATTGTGCGTGATCGGCGATCAGGAAGCCTGCGTGCAGGAGATCGTCGATGCCGTCGGGACGTCACAGAGCAATATTTCCCAGCATCTGGCCATCCTGCGCGAGAAGGACGTGCTGGTGACGCGCAAGGACGCCAATCGCGTGTACTACCGTGTCGGCGATGCGCGCACGCTGCAGTTGATCGGCATGATGCGCGAAGTCTTTTGCAGCACCTAGGCGGGAAAGCCTGACGTCTTCGGCTTTCGTCGAACATTCGCCTCCCCGTTTCTGTTTTCTATCTCTGGAGCTTCGCTTGGATTTCATTCTGCAGAACATTTTTCTGGTCGCCATCGCCGTGATCAGCGGCACGATGCTGCTGGTTCTTTCCGTTCGTCGGCCAGGCGGTCGCAGCGCGGTAAATGCCGGGCAGGCAACCATGCTGATCAACCGCGAGGATGCGCTCGTCGTCGATGTGCGCGAGCCTGACGAATACGTTTCCGGGCATGTGCCCGATGCACGCAACATTCCGCTCAGCCGGCTGGAGGAACGCATCGGTGAGTTGGACAAGTTCAAGGATGCGCCGGTCATCCTGGTGTGCCAGACTGGCGCGCGTTCAGGGGATGCTTGCCGGAAGCTCGAGAAGAAGGGCTTCACCAAGCTGCATAATCTGGAAGGCGGTATCGCGGCGTGGCGGACCGCTGGGCTGCCGCTCAAGAAAGGCGCAAAGAAATGAGCGCAAAGCCGCGCGTGCTGATGTATTCGACGGCGGTTTGCCCGTATTGCGTGCGTGCAGAACAGTTGTTGCGTGCCCGTGGCGTCGATGAGATTGAAAAGGTCCGCGTCGATCTGGATCCGGAACGTCGGACGGAGATGATGGAAAAGACGGCGCGCCGGACCGTGCCGCAGATTTTCGTCGGAGACACCCATGTCGGCGGCTGTGACGATCTGATCGCGCTCGATCAGGCCGGGAAGCTTATCCCTCTGCTGTCGGGCGAATCGATCTGACAGCGCTTCAAGCAGTATCAACCTTCTTATAACCACTACAAGACATCATCATGACCCAAGAGCAAGAAGCGACACCGTCCTTTACCATCGAAAAACTTTACGTGAAGGATCTTTCCCTCGAAGTCCCGAACGCACCGGAGATCGTCCTCGACCAGGAGACGCCGGAAATCAGCGTCCAGTTGCAGACGGGTATTCAGCCGCTGAACGACGAAGCCTTCGAAGTCACGCTGACGGTGACGGTGACCAGCAAGATCGGCGAGAAGACCGTGTTTCTCGTCGAAGCCGCGCAAGCCGGCATCTTCCGCATCCGCAACGTGCCGCAGGAAAACATCGAGCCGCTGCTGGCGATTGCGTGCCCGAACATCCTCTTCCCGTACGCCCGCGAAGTCTGTTCCGAATCGGCCGTTCGTGCCGGATTCCAGCCGGTGCTGCTGCAGCCCGTGAACTTCGAGGCGCTGTACGCTCAGCGTATGCAGCAACAGCAGGCCGCTGCCGGCGAGGCGCCGACGGTTCAGTAACCCGGGGAGTCTGACATGAAGCGATTGCTGCCCACACTTGCCGCGTTGTTCGTCTTGTCGATCGCGGCCGCGTTTTCGCTTCCGGCGTCGGCCATCGAATATCGAACAGTCGACGCGGTGACGGTGCTGTATGACGCCCCGTCGCAGCGGGGCAGCAAGCTCTTCGTCATTCGCCGCTACACGCCGGTCGAGGTCGTCGTGGCGCTCGATGGATGGTCCAAGGTGCGCGATGCCGAAGGCAGCCTGGCATGGATCGAGAAGAAGTTCTTGTCGGACAAGCGCTCGGTCATCGTGACGGCCGAGCGTGCGGAAGTCCGACAGAAAGCGGACGAGGGCTCGCCGCTGGCGTTTGAGGCGGAGAAGAATGTTTCGCTTGAATACCTGGAAGCGTTGCCGGGCGGCTGGGTCAAGGTGCGCCACCTTGATGGACAGTCGGGCTTCGTGCGCGGCAATCAGATCTGGGGCCTCTAGGCTTGAACATAACGGTTATCGCTGCCGGGGCGTGGGGAACAGCGCTGGCGATCACGTTCAGCGCGCGGCATCAGGTCACTTTGTGGACGCGTGAGGAAGACGTCACGCGAGACATGTTGGAACACCGTGAAAACCGGCGCTTTCTGCCCGGTTATCCGTTCCCGGATTCGCTGCGAATCGCAACCGATTTCAAAACGGCGGTCGCTGGCGCCGATCTCCTGATCATCGCCGCGCCTCTGGTCGGTTTCCGCCCGACGCTGCGCGCCTTGCGCGAAGCCGGCTCGGTCAAGCCGCTGCTCTGGGTGTGCAAGGGACTGGAGGCGGAAACGGCGCTGCTGCCGCATCAGGTCGTGGCGCAGGAACTCGGTGACGACGTCCCGTGTGGTGTACTGACTGGCCCGAGTTTTGCCGAGGAAGTTGCGAAGGGGCTGCCGCTGGCGATTACGCTGGCGTCAAAGGATGGCGATTTTGCGCGGCAGATGGCGCTGGAATTGCACAGTTCGCGTTTTCGCATCTACGCCAACGACGATTTGCCCGGTGCCGAAGTCGGGGGGGCGGTCAAGAATGTCATGGCGATCGCGACCGGCATCTGCGATGGACTGGGTTTCGGGCTTAACGCCCGCGCTGCTCTGATGACACGCGGTCTGGCCGAGATCGCGCGCCTGGGGGGCGCCCTGGGCGGTCAGCCGAAGACCTTCATGGGGCTGGCCGGCATGGGCGATTTGCTGCTGACCTGCACCGGCGACTTGTCGCGCAACCGCAAGGTCGGCTTGGCGCTGGCTGAAGGCAAGAAGTTGCCGCAGATTCTCGCCGATCTTGGTCACGTGGCCGAGGGCGTCAGTACTGCGCGCGAAGTGGCGCGACTGGCCGAGCGCATCGGTATCGAGATGCCGATCACGCAAGCGGTCGACGCTATCCTGCATCGCGATGTCCCGGCTGGGGCGGCGGTGGAAAAGCTGCTCAGTCGCGATCCGAAGCTCGAGACGCAGTAAGCGCGTCGCGGCGTTGTCGGCGTCTCAGGTGCCGCTGGCAAAACCCTGTTGTCGCCACGCTTCAAACACCATCACGGCCACCGCGTTCGATAGATTCAGGCTGCGTTGTCCGGCCAGCATGGGCAAGCGCAGTCGGTGTTCTTGCGGAAACTCGGCCATCACTTCCGGCGGCAACCCGCTCGTTTCGCGGCCGAAGACAAAGACGTCGTCGGGCTGAAACGGCTGCGTGTCAAAGCGCTGTCCACCGCGCGTCGTTACGGCGAAGAAGCGCCGGCCTGCGAGTGCCGTCTTGCAAGCCGCCCAGTCAGCGTGGCGAAAAACGCGGGCAAACTCGTGGTAGTCGAGACCGGCGCGTTTGAGCTGGCGGTCGTCCCAGCGAAATCCCAGTGGTTCGACCAGGTGAAGCTCGGTGCCCGTGTTGGCGCACAGGCGGATGACGTTGCCCGTGTTGGGCGGAATCTCGGGTTGGAAGAGGACGACAGCGGTCAAAACGGACTCCAAAAATAGCGTTGGCCGAATTTTGAATCGGCTAGAATCAGGCGATTAGCGTGCTTACTTCCAACATTACTGGAGCTTGCAATGGCTCGGCCGGAAAAGATTCGCCTTGGCGATCTGCTCATCCAACAAGGACTGCTCTCCGACGAGCAACTCAAGTTTGCGCTTGATGAGCAAAAACGTAGCGGACGAAAACTGGGGCGTATTGTCGTTGAAAGTTCATTCGTTACGGAAGAGGCGATCTCCAAGGCGCTGGCCCGGCAGTTGCAGGCCTCCTATGTCGATCTCAAGCATTTCAATCCCAGGCAGAACCTGATCAACCTCTTGCCCGAGGCGCAGGCGCGGCGCTTCCGTGCGGTGGTGCTCGACGAGATCAATGGACGCCTGCAGGTCGGCTTCGTCGACCCGACCGACCTGCAGGCTTACGATGATGTGGTTCGCCTGCTGCGCCGCGACATCGAGTTGGCCGTCGTGGCCGAGAGCCAACTGTTGGCGCTGATCGACCGGGTCTACCGGCGGACCGAGGAAATCACCGGGCTGGCCAAGGAGTTGACGGCGGACCTTGGCGACGTGCCGATCGAGTTCGGCGATTTGCTGGGCGCGGCGACGGGGGCCGAGGAGGCTCCGGTCGTCAAATTGCTGCAGACGGTGTTTGAGGAAGCAATGCGCGCGCGTGCTTCCGATATCCACATCGAGCCGCAGGATCGATCCTTGCGCGTGCGTTTCCGCATCGACGGCGTCCTGCACGTGCAGATGGAGGCTGACGCCAAGATCGCCCCGGCGCTGGCCTTGCGCCTGAAGCTGATGTCCGGCCTCGATATCTCGGAGAAGCGCCTGCCGCAAGATGGACGTTTCGCCATCAAGGTGCGCAACGCGATGGTCGACGTGCGTATCTCGACGATGCCGACGCAGTATGGCGAGTCGGTGGTCATGCGCTTGCTCAACCAGAACACCGGCCTGCTCGGCCTCGCCCGGCTCAACATGCCACCGCGCACGCTGGAGCGACTGCGCCACGCGGTGCGCCGACCGAGCGGCATGGTGCTCGTCACCGGCCCGACCGGCAGCGGCAAGACGACGACGCTCTACGCCGCGCTGTCGGAACT
>RRZU010817558.1_pt1 | contig 10297 bp, 9 predicted proteins | sample 2165561 | NCBI WGS metagenome assembly RRZU01 (sample SAMN10456909, study PRJNA506462) | wastewater metagenome | isolation source: wastewater sludge | place: USA: Moscow, Idaho | reverse complement strand
CGGTGTAACGTTGCTGGATCAGACTGGCAATGGTGATGCGCTCTTCAGGCTGAAGTTGTTGATAGGACGAGGACGAACGAGGTGATGACATCTGCGAACCTTACTTGGTTGCAGGTGTTGCACTTCAGGTTTGAATCCGCCAAACCCTGCCATCATTTTCGCAATGAGCTGAATTAGGAAGAAAATTGTTAGATTGAGCCAATCCAACATCTCAGACCACTTGTAGTTTGTATTACCCGAAGGCATTGACAACACACTTGATAGCGCTCCGAATGTTTTATCGACTGTAGTGGACAAAGCATCGTATAGCGTTGACATACTACCGCCAGTGAATGCGGCTGCTATGCTATCGATAAATCCTACAATCCCCTCGATACCCCCTGCATACAGGAACGCCTGAACGATGCCATACATCAAGAATGTGTGAATACCGGCTTCAATGAACTGGTTGAATCCATTACCGAACATTGACTTCACAAGTGCCCAGGCCAATAAAAGCAGAACAAGCATTGTCGCAATAGAGTCTGCTGCCCCACCAATTGCAGCGCTACTTTCCAACTGATGCAAGCTGTCGCTAATATTTTTGACAACCTTTTTCATCGTTTCAGGGCCAACCGACTGAACATTAAAGTCCTGTTGCGGTTTTGTCAGAGGTTCACCAACATTTGTACCATGGGCATTACCGCCGCTCACAACTCCATCCGTATCAAGTTGGTTCTGATTAGCTATGGCCTCTGATAATTCATCAGCCATAGATATGTTGCTTGTTAAGAACACTGTGCAAAGCAGTGCAATCACGAAAACAACCCACTTAATGTTTTCAAATAGTGCGAGTTTTAGGCTTCTCATTTTTATTACTTGCCCTTGTTTCCGCCAACACTGGTGGCCTGGTTAGTTTTTTGCATGATTGGCGACTGAGTAATGGTCTTCATACCAGAGAAGCCATTTCCACCTGCACCACTTATCAGGCCAGTCGCAATCTTTGGCACCATCGTCATTAAATATGCAGCTAAACCAGCAAGCCCTACGATGCTGACATACACAACAAAATTGGCAACGATTAACTCATAGGGATCAACTTTCGAGTCTGTAACTACGGAAGTTGCGACCTCATTCATCGACTTCATGAGTGTATTGGTGAAGTTCATGAAGAATGCACCAACGCACTTCATGAGAAGCGCACCAATAAAGAAACGCAACCATGAGTTGAACAAGAAGCTTGTGTGCTGATTCAGCAGGAATGGCACCATGATTGGGGCAAATGCTGTCGCAAGAATTACAGAACAAAACGACAGGATTACATTCGCGGCGTACACAACGAAAGCAATCACAACAATAAAACCTGCGGTTATCTTTCCGAGAAGCTGAACAATGAAAATTGCTACCAACGGAAGCATTTCTTTTAACTTTGTTAGTGACAGTTTCGTGTCACTACTGGGCATGGATAGGATTGATGAGAGTGCGCTAAATGTGTTGTCTACTGAGCCATTCATCGCACCACTGAGCGTGCTCATGTCCGCGTTGGCAAAGCTACTTGCCATGGAATCAATTAACCCTTGGATTCCTTCAATGCCACCTGCGTGCAGGATGGCTTGAACAATGCCCCAGATCATGAAGATATGAATGACTTCTTCGATAAATTGATTAAATCCATTACCAAACATGGCCTTAATCAAGCCCCATGCAAGCATGGTAGCCATCAGAAGTGTAATAATTGTCCCGCTTGCCCCACTAATTGCTGTATTATTTTTTAGGTCTTCAAGGCCATTTGAAACCTTCTCCACAATCTGCCGCATGATTGTTTGTCCGATTGTGTCTACCTTGTAATCATCCTGATTTATAACTAACGATGAATCTGGCTGCGCTCCTCCAGCTGTACCAGTACCCTGCGCAAAAGCACTTGGGAGGAGGCAGGTAAATATCGTAAATATGATGGCCAGCAACAATTTCATATAACGCTCACAATATCTTTTAGCAAAAACTGTTGCCGTCCATAGCTTACTTCTTCACCGCTGCTTCACCTTGCACGCGAAGCGCTTTCATTTGCTCATCGTATTTCGCGCCGCGCTCACGATGCTCCTTCATGAACTGCGAATTCCTGAGCATTTCTTCGTTTTTGCGACCAAGTTCATCAGCCTTACCCACGTTGTCGTTCTGTTGAACCATCAGTTCACTAACGCGCGCCAACTGCTGAACAATCTTGTTGGTCTGGTTATTCATTAGACCGAGCGATTGCTGAATACCAACGTTCTGCGGAATTTGTGCAGCCCATTCGTTGATTTGTTCGTAGTCAGACTTAATCCCGTCGATCATTCGCTTTTCGTTTGCAAGGCGAAGCTCGACCGTCTTGTTGTTGTTGGCAAGTAGTCGCTGTTCATTTTCGACATACTTCTCCATACTCATGCCCGACTTGACAGCTTCAATCTGACGCTGCGTGATGTCTTTCAACATCTTTTCAAGTCCACCATGCAGGTTTGTGCCGAGCTTATTAATATGCGTGAGCGCAGTCCATTCCTTCTTAATATTGTTCAGCTGGCCGTCAATAATATTCTTGCCGATCTGCTCAATATTCTGAATATCGTGCCAAAGACCTTGAGCTTGCAAATATGACTGGCGAACCAGCTCGTAGGTATGCTTCAGCGACTCCCCATAATCCATTGCGAGCTGCGCGTTGTTGAGCAACTGCGTAATTTCGGTAGCCCCAGCAACCGCGCCACTGGCGTTTACCTGAATAGGTGCCACCAGCGCGCTCGTTGCGCAGGCCATGACGCAAATGAACTTCTTGACTTTATGCATGTAAATGCTCCTTGATATACGACATTGGCCAACTACTTATCCCTGACTCGGCCATTTCCAGGGCTTTATGGCGGCTACTCTCAACGGCGCAGGCATCATTAATCTTGATAACTATGTCTGGCATATCCGCACGAACCAGCTTTGTTTCAGTACCCTTAACAATCAAATAATCACGCTTCGGCTGAGCTGACTTCAACAGGTTCAACTGTTGCTCATTCAGATTAAAGATTGATTGGTAGAGATGTCTGTTTTCCTCAACCGTATTCGTGATCGACGGGAGGAATATTCGTGTTGGCAAATTGACGAGGAAGGCCGACAGATCAGGTAACTGCTCAAATTCCGACATCGCTTGCGTAGCCAGACCAACAAATGCCTTTTTCTTACGCAATGTTCTAAGCCAATCCATTAGCTTTGCATAGAACAAAGGATTTTTGATTGCAAACCAAGCTTCTTCAATATAAATAAATGCAGGCGTACTACCGTTGAGTTTCTTGTCAATGCAATAGAAAGCATATTCCAAGAATGGGCCAGCCAATTCATCAATTTCTAAGAGTTGCCCTGTCTCGATGCAGACCAGATTTGACAGCTCAAATGCATCCTCTTCGTTATCGAAGAATGAACTGAACTGCCCCACTCCGCTTGGATCGTCCTCACCCTGACTCACGTCTACGTATTTGGAGATCTTCATCGCCAATGCACGACTGGCGCCCGCAATTTGCGTGTAAATCGTGCCCAATCGCCAAATCGCAGGGTTCAATTCTGCTACCTGGCGTACACACATATTGATGATGCCCTTCTCAGCATCCGAGAGTCGCTCACCTGACGTTCCGACTGCAAGCATTCCGATCCACTCGATCAGTGCAAGTATGTCTTTATTGACCAGCATTCTTCGTACTGGATTCATCTTCACCTTGGTCTTGCCACTGGTGTTGATATCCAGATGCTTTCCACCCAGCAAAACTGACATCACTGATGTCGAATAGTCCTTATCGAATATGAATGAATTGCACGGGGTGTACTTCTGGAAAAGCGCCAGTAGAAGGTTGACCATGGTGGTTTTGCCACCGCCCGCGCCGCCAAGGACAAGGAAGTGCCCTAGGTCATGCTCATGGCAATTGAATCCATACGGGACTGTTGACTCTGTGTTGAAAGTCACATGGTTTGGCACCGGACGATTCAGAACTTTTGAGAAGAATCGGTGCTCACGCACCCCTGTACTGAATCCTAGAAATGGGAACAGATCTGCAATGTTGGCGACGGAGGCAAGGTACTTGCGGGGGTTAACTTTGGCATTCCCTGGCAAAGATGACAGGAAGGCACCCAGCAGGCCCGTTGTTTCACGCGTGACCGTGTACCCAGTCGCTCGTAAAGAGCCAGATAGCTTTTCAATGCACTCATTGGCCTGCCGCTCAGTTTTGCCGTATGCCAAAATACGCATTGAGTGAAACCCATACATCAGGTTCTCGCTCGTGATCTCAACCAGTGCATCTTGCGCATCATCGGCCAAGAGCAGATTGCCGGTGTTCACCTTGCCGAGATCATTGCCAGAGAATCTTTCCGCAATTCGCGTACTTAGACTCTTGACCTCCATGCGATAGTGGCCTTCAAGCTTTTGGATCATCGCTTGCGCTTTGGCTGAATCCAGAACCTCGAAAATTTGGCAAACACAGAATTCACCAGGCAGCTTCAACAGTGATTCAATGTGACTTGAACTCAGCTCATCTGGAAAGTCAGTTGTGGAGATGACGCCCACGTTTCGTACTTCGCTTGGGCCTTCAAAACGCAGCAGGTTTCCTCGACGAACAACCTTATCTGCCGCCATGCGCTGCGGAAGATACGCGCCGTAGCGACCCTCATGAACCGGGCCAGGTGGCGAAGCCACATTGAACCGACTGAACAGCTCACCCAGCAACCATTCACCCTTCAATCTCTCCATTCCGAGAAGATTTGCGCAAGTCGCGGAGACAGAATCAAGAATCTTCGAAAACTCTGCCTCATTCTCGTTGAGGTGCCCTTGGATACTGGCTACAGTGCGTTTTGTAGAGAATGATTGAAAAATCGCTGATGTGACTGCTGTGAAGAAAGCCACGCCTTCTTCATTGATTTTGTAGTTTACGCTTTCAAAAAATGAATCAGCAAGATTTGATTTTCTGAAGCCAAAGAAAATGGAGTGATTAACGACCGACTGTGGTCGAATTTTTAATTTTTCTTCCCATTTATCTTCGATGTATTGCGCAACCTGATTTGTATATTCACTACGAATATAGGTATCACGCTCCAATTTTTCTACATACGACCACACAATGATATTTTCCGAGATAATCGAAAACGATTTCTGGACAATATCAACCATGTGGTCGATGTGTGCATCCGTAAGACCTTCCGAATCCATTCCAGGCAGCGTAAATCCGCCAAGAATGGTCCCGTCTTGGCAAAGAATAGCTTCACCACCAGGCAGCATCGAGAACCACGGGCAGATTTCTGCGTAACTACTCGCTGACTTGCGCGGCGTTTCAAGCAATTCTTCAAGATTTACCACGGTATGCCCCTTCCCCAGCCCTTCGGCCTTGATTTCCAAATACTGTCACGAGGAAGGGAGTCATAAACATCCTTCTCATAAACATAGAGTTGCAACAGATCCATCCACATTGGATCTCGGCGTGTAGCCCATTTAGCTAGCCACCACAGAATTACTGCCGATGGCAAGAACCAATACATGCGCGCAACAACTGCGAACGAGCCACCCAATACGATCAATAAGAAAGCATTGAGTGGCACGCCCCAAATAGAGCTACCCGCCTCAACGAGCGATGTGACGTTGAGGTTCTGCGCATGATTAGTTGGTCAAGCAGCTCGCAGTGCCGATCTTGGAGGCAACGCTGTCCATGCCCATCACATAGGTGCCGATGGCTTGGATCAACGCAAAGACGACAACCAACACAATGATCTTGGAGAAGTCAATCTTCGCGATCAGACCAACCAGCAACGTGCCAACCAGTACGAGGATGAAAGCCCAAATGGCCAGTGGTCCAGTCAGGAAGTTGTAGATGGCACAACCGAAGTTACCCAACATTTGCGTATCGAGTGCTCCACCACTCTGCGCACTGGCTGTGCCAGCCATCCCCATCAGTGTTGCCGCAACTAACTTGGCACGGCGCTGGGCCACTGCCTTGTTCAAATTGCTGACATTGCTCTTAAATGATTTACTCATTGGCTTCTCCTGTTGAAAAATTCGTAAACTTGTATTGATTGGTTTCCCGATTCATACCATCGACGCGGTAAATCTCTCTGATTTCTCGCTGTCCGCTGTACATACCAATATGGAGAACCCAGTTAATTGAGGATGCAATTCGCGCGCGTACAGCCTCCAATGGAATACCTCGGTTAGCTTGCATAACCAAATCTTCCAAGCGCATCAAACAATCACGCGCACTATCTGCATGCAATGTCGTCAAACCTGCATGCCCGGTGTTGCAGGCTTCGAGAAAGTTAATAGCTTCTTTCCCGCGCAGTTCTCCAATGATTATTCGTGACGGCGAATAACGCATAGCCGACATTAGTGCGTGCTGTGCGGTAACACCCTGTTCAGGATCACATTCAGTAATAACCATGTTTGGTTTTTTAACCAATAACTCATGGACTTGCTCAATGATGAACAGTCGGTCTTCATCAGGCATTTCGTTGATAAATGCATTAACCAACGTCGTTTTACCTGAATATGTAGACCCAGCGATAATTAGCGTTTCTTGGCGCTGCGCAATTCCAGTTAATAGTTCCAAGGTAGCTGGCGTTAGAATTCCCGTATCGACATAGCTTGGCAATGCAAATACTCTGGTCGAATGCTTTCGAATACACATGGATGGACCATTGACCGCAACAGGATCAAGGATTCCTTCAATACGCAAACCTGGCAGTCGCGCAGACAGCATGCTTTTTGACCGCTCTTCTTGGGTCACTGCGTACCGGGTCGATATCTCTTTATCGTTCATTGCTGCAATTGTTTGGATTGCAGCTTTAATCTCTGTTGCAGAAATTTTTATGCCAGTGAAGAAGTCTTTTGCACCCTTCCGTGCGAAAACTACGTTTGGAGCGTTAATTTGGATTTCATTGATGGATTCATCATCCAGCAGATGCTTCACGCTCGCCAACGTCGAGTGAACGATAGCCAGGCTGCGTTCACCATATGATTTATTTACGACTCCATTGCTCATATCACTATTGCACCCGAAGACGGTGAAATAGCAGATATGCCTAGACCTCCCAATCGGGCAACAAAGACCTAGTTCAGGCAAAGAAAAAGCCCCTTTCGGGGCTTATCAACTTAGTTTGCGTTGCGCTTGTTTATCCAGAATTTCGTCCGTGTACGGCGGGTGCGCGTGTTCATCACAGAAGATGCATTTTTTCGGCTTTGGTCGCTTGTAGTTGTAGATGGACTTGCCGCTGCAATTGCTGCAGGTTTCTACACCGAGGTTGAGTTCTCGCATCCCAACGATGACCTCAAATACTTCGTTGATCGTGAAGCAGGCGACATCAGGAGTCACACCGAACGCGTCAAGGTAGATCGCGTGAATGCCTAGCAGAGCATCAACAAGTTCGGAATTTGCAACTCGCTCCGTTAAATCAATACGTGAGGCAAGTGCATGTATCACACTCGCGTGATACCTTTCAGTTGGCGACTTCAGGAATGTGCTGTTGTCGTTCTGCGTGCGGCGCCATTTCGGGTATGGGTCTTTGCCGAAAGCATCATTCAGTGTAGTGGCAATGATCTTGCCCATTACCTTGTCGCTTGTATCTTCGGACATGCCAAGACGGCGTAGGGTCCCAAGTCTGCACCCATAAATTATGAGCTGTCGGAGCTTGTGAAGATATGCTGTATCTTTGTGCAGCAAAGTCGTTGACATCAGTGAACTCATTACGCGCGACCTGCTTGAATGCAAAGTGACATCACATTGCGGTGTTGAAGGCCAAGATTCAGACCCTTTGCAGCGTGATAAATGAACCTAGCACCCACATTGAGCTGGGTAAGGTTCACTCCGGTGTCAGCAACTAGCTTGATTTTGTCAAACGTGCTGCTCTTGAACCATTCAACAGTTTCTCTTGCCAGGCCCAACCGAATTTCCAGATCCACACTGGCATTCCGGCAAAGACACCAGCGGTTGAAAAGCAATTCTTCGTTGATCTTTCGAAAGTGACTTGCTACGTTGGCCGCAGGATTAAGAGTCATGGCGTCGGCATTTGCCGCGAGTTCTTCCAATGCTGCGCCGCCCATGGACGGCTTGAAGAGCGGGTAACTTGTATCCGCTACACGCTCCAGCTCGAACGGCTCCAGGGTTTTGAGAATCTTAACGAACTCAACTTCTTCGTGCGACGGACACGCGAAAACCTCACCAGTCGAGCGAGCCACAAGTCTACTTAACTTCTCCAGAAGATTTTTGTTCTCTTCTTTGATCTGCTGTTCTTCTAGCAAGTGCAACATCTGAATACATTTCCTTACAAGGAGGTTACCTGTGCAAACTTACCTTGTCAAACATTGTTACAACTCAAATACAGGACATCTTTGCGGCTGCGACATGCTGTCTTTCATGTCATTTTTGACATTGCAGCTTTTACTTTTTTCAATGCAATACTTGACTTAGCTACAAGATCGCTTTGCGGGCCTGAATCTAGCATTAACACCAGCAACTCAAGCTATTTATTATTTTTATGGCTCGATGCTTGTATCTAATAGTTTCAAGCTATGGACAAAAAAAACCCCGCTTTCTATAGCGGGGCCTTGTTCAATAAGCGTGATCAAATCTGTTCACGCCCACGGATTTTGGGTCCAAATTTTCCGACAAAGCTTGTTTTTTGCTGAAGTCGTTGAAATCTCCGACGGCTGGCGTCATCATCACAACAACCTTCACACCATACTTCTGTCGCAACTTCTTCGCCAAATTCCTTGCAGCTATTAGGCCAGTGTTCCTGATCGTGCCATTCACGTTGGATCGGTCATTATCCGCGAAAATTATGACTTTCTTGATTACCCCGATAAGGTTTTCAGGAATTTCAAAGTTTTCTAGGATGGATGAACTGTGGCATGACCATACAGGGATGCTGTACATAATGTGTGCTGAGAGCGCGGTTTCAAGCCCTTCTGACAGGCCCAGGACACCGTCTTCACCAACTGCATTCATTCGAAATGCGTAGCTGCTGTATCCGTTGCCTGGCCGAGTCTTTTTCTGGTTCTTGACGTTCGCTTTCTCACCTTCAGGGGTCAAATAGGTTGTGTGAATCTGGACAAACTTATTACAGGGCGAGTAGCCACGAACAAGCATTGCATCAAATTCACCAACAAGCTCAGGCTTGTCATCAAACGACTCCCAGTATTGGGCCTTCGCATAATGGACCTCGCTTGGTACACGCATAAGACGCGGCTCCCGCTTCTTGAGGTATTTCCAAACTGGGTCGCCCTCTTCTACTGGCCTTGATTTCCCCCAAAGGAACAAATTTGTCTTGAGTGACTTGCTTAACAGTTCCGCAGGATCTTTTACTTCCTGCTTAGGTTGTTGCAAGGCATGCTGAACACCAACAACATTATTTAGGGTGTGTTGGTAGATGTGGCGATAAACATCAGTCCCATTACCGAGATTGTGGTACTGCCTAAGCAGCTCATAACCGCCACTGTAATGTGACGATGTACAACTCTTGCAAACCCAGAAAAATTCTCCACTTGTTGTGTGGTAGCCAGCACGGAATGCTTCCGGTTTATTGCAGACAGGGCACGCTTGATGCTTTCGATTGAATAGTGTTGAAGGGAATCCATCCGCAATCAACATTTGACCCCAATCGTGAACTGTCAGACGATTATTCTCTTCGTCGTACTGATAAAACATGGTCTCTCCTAGAAGAGAGCATGCCCCACAAGGGCACGCCCTAGTGGGTTAATGATGGTTGGCATTGAGCCAAGTCTGCTTTGCAGATATATGGATGATACACAGGCATTTGGATGTTCTCAAGTGTGGTTTCTAAAAACTTATGTCTTTAGAAACCACACTCTCATAGAGAGTGCGGTCTTTTTAATGTTGGCTTACCAACATCTGCTCATAAATACTCACGAGAGCATCAGGCAGTTCGTCTACATCACTGATGTATTCAGATTTAGCTATCCAGCTCTTGATGCCAGCTGCAGCACCGAAGCCAATACCAATCACCTCAACACCCAAGCGTTCAGCGCGGAGGATGCAGCTCTTGACTTGCGGTCCGTTATCAGGAACTCCATCACTTCATTCAACTGTTTCTCAAAACCATCGGAGGTCAGATATCATGAGAACCAAAACACGACTGGATCAGGTTTTTGCAGATGCCTTTCCCGTCCCCTTCGACGAAAAGTCAAAGTTTGTCTTCTTCAGCGATCATCACCGGGGAGATGACAGCCTTTCCGACGAATTTGGAAGGAACAAGCACATTTTCAATCATGCACTGAATTATTATTATGAAAATGATTTTACCTATGTGGAAGTCG
>RRZU011610140.1_pt1 | contig 10298 bp, 8 predicted proteins | sample 2165561 | NCBI WGS metagenome assembly RRZU01 (sample SAMN10456909, study PRJNA506462) | wastewater metagenome | isolation source: wastewater sludge | place: USA: Moscow, Idaho | reverse complement strand
TTCGATTTCGGTTCGATGAAGCAGAAGGGCCGCGACGACTTCTCGAAGATTCCCAACGGAATCCCGGGCGTCGAAACGCGTCCGCAGCTGATGTTCACCGAAACGTATGCGGGACTCGAAGGGGGACTTTCCTACGAAGATTTCTCGGATCTGATGAGCGCGAACGCTGCGAAGATTTACGGGATGTATCCTCAGAAGGGCGCCCTCGCACCGGGTTCCGACGCCGACATCGTGATCTGGGATCCGGACTGGACCGGGGAAATCACCCATGATGCGCTGCACATGAACGTCGACTACTCGCCCTATGAAGGCTATCCGGTCCGCGGCAGAGCGGACGAAGTGCTCCTCCACGGCGAAACCGCCTATAAGGACGGAGCATTCGTGAAGAAGAACGCCGGACACTACGTCAGGCGGCAGACGAAACAGGCTTAACCGGAACGGCAACAGGAATCAGATATAGTCTGCGGCAGACACAGAGCAGACCGGCAGGTGCGTCTGCAGGCAGGCGCACCGCAAAAAAGCGGAACCGGGGTTCATTCCCCGATTCCGCTTTTTTATTTGTCTTATTACGCATTACGCGCTTTTTCCTTCTTCAGCAGCAGCCAGATACTCCCGTACCTGAAACAGATCCTTCAGAACGGCTTCCGCTCTGGATGCGGCTTCACCGTCCGGACTAATCATATCCGGCACGAGAATCACCGGAATTCCCGCCGCTTCCGCCGCCTCCGCTCCTCTCGGCGTATCCTCAAGCACGAGACAGTTCTCAGGCGCGACTCCTAGCTCTCCGGCAGCCTTCAGAAAGATTTCGGGATCCGGCTTGGACTCGACGATGTCTTCCCCGCTGATAATCGTATTGAAATAGTCTTCGAGACCGGCAAGTCTCAGATTCCTGTCGATCTTGTCACGGTCGTTGGACGAGGCGATCGCCGTACCGATATGCTCCGACGCGAGAAAATCGAGGAGCTCCGAGAGCCCGGGCTTCACCGGGAGACCGTGCTTTCTGATATAATCGTCGAAGTATTTTCTCCGGACCCGCATGACCTTGTCCAGCGGGATGGGACGTTCGTAATATTCGTCCACCATGCGCTCGAGAGCGGTCATATTCGAGCCCTGCAGGGCCTGAGAGAGCTCTGTCGGGAACTCGCAGCCTATCTTGCCGAAGCCTTTGACGAAGCCCTCGTGGGAGATCTTTTCGGTATCGAACATGAGTCCGTCCATGTCGAAAATGACTGCCTCAGGCAGTCTTCCGCGCTTCATGGCCGGGTTCCTGTCAGGATTGTCTGCAGCTCCGCCGGCGTTTCCGGCGTCAGATCCGCGATCTCGCGTCCGGCCCCCGGCGCTCCCCATACAGCCAGCGCCGCATCCGCTCCCGCCGCTTTCGCGCATTCCATATCGTAAATGCTGTCGCCGACGTACAGGACATTTTCCGGTTTTGTTCCCGCCTTACGGGCGTAGCAGAGAATCGGGTCCGGGTACGGCTTGTGCCGTTCCGTCTCTTCCTGCGTTACCGCGATCTCGAAGTAGCCGGCGAGGGGCTGCATCGAAGGCGCCTCCCACACGCCGCGTCTGTCCCGGGACGTGACGATCCCGAGCCGGTAGCCTTCGTCTCTGAGAGAATCCAGCAGCCCGGTTATGCCGTCGATTACACGGATATCCGGTTCGTGGCGGTCCATCATTTCGAGCCATTCCCGGACAGTATCCGGAATTTCCTCCTCAGGAAAACCGAGTCTCCTGAGTCCCGAGACGCCCGGAATCCCGAGCACGACGCTCAGGTCCTCCGGCTTTCTTTCCATTCCCCGCTTTTCGAGCAGCTCCGAGAGCGAATTTATAATCACCGATTCCGTATCGATAAGCGTTCCGTCGACATCAAAAATGATGTCTGTATATTTCTTTTCCATTTTTCCGTTCCGATGTGCCTGTTCTGATGTGATATAGAAATTATAACAAAAAGACGGCAGCTTAAACTGCCGTCTCGCAAGATCTGTCTGTAATGGTCCGAATCAGTCCGCTTACTTTGCCGGCGCCGCTTTTGCGGGAGCCGCCTTCTTCGCGGGCTTTTTCTTTTCGTAGGGCGTATTCTTCAGCGGAAGCGAGGTCTGGAAATCGCCGTTGAACTGGTAGTAGGCGCCTGCGACTGCCGGAGCTGTCGGAATGGACGTGATTTCACCGATCCCGATGGCGCCGCCCGCAGGGACGCTCCCTTCCTTTTCGATGATGATCGCTTCGACGTCCGGTACCGCGTCCGCCTTGAGCAGACCCAGCGTACCGTATTTCGATTTCGGAATGCCGTTTTCGAGCTCGTACTTTTCAGTCAGCGCGTAGCCCATGCCCATGATGATCCCGCCTTCGATCTGGCCTTCGACAGAGATCGGATTGACCGCCTTGCCCACATCGTGAGCGCCGACGAGAAGCTTGACCTTTCCGTCGTCGTCGAGCACGCACAGCTGGGTCGCGTAGCCGTAGGCGACGTGAGAGACCGGATACGGCACGTCCGCGCCCATCGGGTCGGTCTTCGCCAGATACTCGCCGATATATTCCTTCCCGTTGAGCTCGTCTATCGAATGCTCTTCGAGATCTTTCTTCAGTTCCGCCGCCGCGCGTCTGGCCGCTTCGCCTGTGACAAGCGTCTGTCTGGAGCCTGATGTTACGCCGGAGTCCGGACCTGTGCTCGTGTTCGCGCGCATATAGTCGATCTTTTCCACCGGGATATCCGCGGTTTCCGAGACGACCTGAGTCAGTACCGTCCCCAGGCCCTGTCCGATGCAGGATGCGCCGGAGTGAATTTCAACGCGGCCGTTGCGGACGACGAGACGCGCGCGGCCCCAGTCGGGAAGTCCGACGCCTACGCCCGCGTTCTTCATCGCGCAGGCAAGACCGACATGCTCGTTTTCGTCGTAATACGGCTTGACCGCTTCGAGAGTTTCCGCGAGACCTGTCGACGGGTCCGCGAGCTGTCCGTTGGGAAGCACCTGTCCCGGGCGGATCGCGTTGCGGTAGCGGATTTCCCACGGGGAAATTCCGACCTCCTCCGCAAGCTGGTTGATATTCATTTCAGACGCAAAGTTGGTCTGTGTTACGCCGAAGCCGCGGAAGGCGCCTGCCGGCGGATTGTTCGTGTAAATCGCCTTGCCGTCGATATCGATGGTCTGGAAGTTGTAGGGTCCGGCGGCGTGGGTGCACGCACGCTGGAGTACCGGTCCGCCGAGAGATGCGTAGGCGCCGGTATCCGAGATGACGACCGCCTTGAAGGCTGTCAGGATTCCGTTTTCATCGCAGGATGTCGTGACGTCCATGCTGAAAGGATGACGCTTCGGATGAATCATCAGGGATTCCGGTCTCGTCAGCTTGACCTTGACGGGCTTTTTCAGCAGCCACGCCATCAGCGCGGCGTGATGCTGGACCACAAGGTCTTCCTTGCCGCCGAAGCCGCCGCCTACAAGCCCGTTTTCCACGATAACCTGATCCGGCGGAAGATTGAGCAGGCTCATGACTTCATGCTGGGTCGCATAGGTTCCCTGGTCAGTCGAGTAAATATAGACGCCGACGTCACCGATGGGCATCGCCAGACAGGTTTCAGGTTCGAGGAACGCGTGTTCGGTCCACGGCGTTTCGTAGTGATACGTCACCTTGTGAGCGGAATCCGCGATGACCTTGTCCGCGTCTCCCCTGATCAGGTGCTCGTGCTGGAGCACATTGGTGCCCTTGCTGTTATGGACGAGAATTTCGTCCTTGATTCCTTCATGAGGTGAAAAGACGCCGGGCAGCTCTTCGAATTCGATCTTCACGAGCTTCTTCGCCTTTTCAAGCGCTTCTCTTGTTTCCGCCGCGACGAGAACGATCGCGTCGCCGATAAAATGGGTGATGCCGCCGACAGGAATCAGACAGTCCCAGTCCTGCATGATATGACCGATCTTGTTGTTGCCGGGCACATCCGCAGCTGTGAAGACACCGACGACTCCCGGAACGGCCTTCGCCTTTTCGGCGTCGATGCTCAGAACCTTCGCTCTCGGATACTTCGAGCGGACCGCGCCGCCGTACAGCATCCCCGGAACGTACATATCGTCCGGATACAGACCGGTTCCGAGAACCTTTTCCGAAGCATCAACACGCTTGATGCGGTCGCCGATATCGTGAACGCCGTGTTCCGGCAGATCCACCGAGCCGTTTCTGAACATTTCCGCAGACAGCATGATCCCGTCGATGATCTTCTTATAGCCGGTGCAGCGGCAGATATTCGTGCGGATCGCCGCCGCGCAGTCGAGACGCGTCGGATTCGGATTCTGGTCGATAAGCCCCTTTGCCGCGATAACCATGCCCGGGATGCAGAAGCCGCACTGAACCGCGCCGGTTCTCCCGAACGCGTTGGAATAAACTTCCTTTTCGCGGTCGGACAGACCTTCTACCGTAATAATTTCTTTTCCTTCAAGCTTTGAGATCATCGGAACGCAGGCGCGGGTTGCCTTGCCGTCGATCAGTACGGTACAGGTGCCGCAGGCGCCTTCGCTGCAGCCGTCCTTGACCGAGGTAAGCTGCAGATCATCGCGAAGATAACGCATCAGTCTCTTATCTTCCTGAACCTGGTGTTCCTGTCCGTTTACCTTTACTGTATACATATTTTCCCCTTGTGTTTCTATATCTTAAAATACGTTCCAAAATACGCAGACGGTACGCTTTTTTCTACCTCTATTGTATCGGGTTGGCGGACAATTATAAAGAGAATTTTTTACTATTACAAGGGTTTTGTAATAATTTCTTCCTGAAAATAAGAAAATATCACGTTTTTTGATCGACTGGTCTGCTGATCCGTGTTATTAAGCACCGAATCCGATTAAAAACAGACCGCTCTGCGAATCACATAAGAAAAAAGACGCTTCCCGGTCAGGAGGCGTCCCCGCTGCGGACAGTCTGTCCGTCCGCGTCTGTTTTCTGCTCTAATTTTGCCAGGATCTGATAGTCCTCCAGATTATATCCGTCGAGTTTTCCGTCTTTATCCGCGGTTGAACATGCCAGATTATGCAGCTCGAAGCCGGTCCCGCCAAGCTGTTTTGCGATCCAGGTTCCGACCGCCGCGCCGTGGGAGACGATCATCACGTCGCCGTCATATCTTCCCGCGATATCCCGGACGCTTTCGGAAAACCTGTCGAAAAGTTCGTCTGTCGGCTCGATTCCGTCAATATCGGAAAGATAGAACGACAGCGGCATGCCTGTCGTCTGCGTGCCGTCAAGATGCCTGAAATCCCGTTCCTTCAGACGCTCGTCCGTGAGCACCTCTCCGACCCGTGCGTTTTCCGTCAGGATCGCGCCGGTTTCCACTGCCCGCGACAGCGGGGACGTGATGAGCGCGTCGAACTGACGTCCGTCGAATATCCGGGCCCGATTCTGCGCCTGTTCCCGTCCCGTATCGTTGAGCGGAATATCCGCTCCGCATCCCTGGATCCTGTGGACGAGGTTCCAGTCTGTCTGTCCGTGTCTTAATATAAATATCATCTTTTTATCTCCGGTTCTGATTCTCCCGTTCCGCTGCGGTTTATCTATTTTAGATGATCCTAAATAGAAAATCCGAAACAGTTCGAAACGTTCATGTCTTATTATGTCACAGTTTTCCGACCGGCATTGCAGATTAAAGATCTCTGTTTACCGCGAACATCTGACCAGAACCCAGTTCAGGCCCTCAAGCCCGTAAAAGGTGCCCGTGCGCGTCGTTCCGTTTTCTACAAAGCTTACGGAACCGCGTGCCGCGATATCCCTGCCGCTGTTGAGCGATGCGATCATCGCCCGCAGCGTACCCGGAGAATCCTGTGTCTCCTTCAGTGAAAACAGCGTACCTTCAGTCAGATTCGCGACATGAAAGGTGTCGTCCGCAAGATAGAGGATCCCCGTATTCTGTTCGTCCGCCGGCAGCTCGAAGACGGCCCTGACGATTCCCGACATCGGTTTTTCAGCTCCGGACACGGGAATTTTCGTCAGCACGGCGACGCCGGGCTTTCCGGACGATGTCAGTGCCAGCTCGCAGAAGCTCTCCATATGACCCATCAGACGCGCGTAGGATACGGTCTCACGAACCGATTCCGGCGAACTGCCTGAAAGCGATGCCGCAAGCGTCCCGTGTTCGTCGTACACCGCGCTGTCCGAAGCGCCCGGTACTGCTTCAGCGCCTCCGGCCTGCGCGGTCTCGATCGTCGCCGTCCGATCCTGATCGACCGCATCCGACAATATCCGGGCATATGCCGTCATACTGTCCGTGCTTTCTGTCGCTGCGCAGCCTGCCGACATAAGAATCATTGCAAAAATCAGCGGAAATAATATATATCTTTTTACTCGTTCCATGCAGCCTCCATGAAGCCGATATTCCGGCTTTCCTATAATCATAACGCACAATCATAACGCAGCAGGAGACAGGACATAAATTCGTATCATTGATTCAGAGCGAAAAGATCGAAGCTTTTAAGAAATCTGATGAACTGTAATTATGTAAACGCTTATAATAGAAACAGAACCTTGTGAGAAGAATTAAATATATTATTCTGAATATTATCTACATCCTAATGCGACTTTACGAACGGGAGAATACCTGAATGGTTAACAAACAGCTTGCACAGCAGATCGTCAACACAGTCCGCGATATCTGCGGTCACGACATCAATTTTATCAACAGGCGGGGAATTATTTTCGCAAGCACGAATAAAGCACGCATTGGTTCCTTTCATGAAATCGGCAAGAAGGCGGCGGATACCCGAACGACCATCGAGGTCGGAGCCGGAGATGCCTATAAGGGAACGAGTCAGGGCGTCAACATTCCCGTCTATCACAACGGCGCTCTCCTCGCCGTGATCGGAATCAGCGGAAGCCCTGACGAGGTCCGGAAGTACGCCCATCTGGCGGAAAAAATCACGCTGCTGCTGGTCCGCGAGCAGGAGCTGAACACAGCAGCGCGCACGCTTACCGAAAAAAAGACGTACATCGTCGAAACGCTTATCAAGGGAAATATCGAAAATCCAGACTATATCTTTGACAGCCTGCGGGATATGAAAATCAGCGAAAAAACGCGCAAACGCGTTCTGATCGTCAGGATCGTCTCGAATTCGGAAACAGCCGGAGTTTCTGCCGCCGAACCGAAGCTGTACAGGCTCTTCGAAGGACTCGGCATGGAGCTGTTCAGCTTCGAATTCCCGGATACCTTTGTCGGAATTCTCGAAGACGAGGGGATTGATAAGAGCAAGGAGACACTTGCAGCCTTCGCAGCGGAAAACAGCACGCTGCTGAAAATGGCGGTCGGTCAGGACCGGAGCATCTATCAGCTTGACGATTCCTGGAGGTCTGCTCAGACCGCGCTGAACAGCCTGACTGGAACGGAGACGAATTTCGCCTTCTATGACGATCTGCTGTTCGAGATCGTCATCGGCTCCATCGACAGAGACAACCGCGAGCAGTTTGCCAGAAAGGTCCTTCGACGGCTGTCAGACGAAGAGATCGCTCTGCTCCAGGTCTATTATGCCGAGGGACAGTCTCTGGCACGCACCTGCGAAGCCTGCAGCATCCATAAAAATACCCTGCAGTACAAGCTGGACAGGATCGCTCGTAATACAGGGCTCAATCCGCGTCATTTCAAAGACGCGGTGGTATTCTATCTTGCGCTTCATATGCGCTGAAGATTCCGGCCATAAAAAAGACGGGAGTTTCCTCCCGCCTTAAGCATTCGATATTAAACTGATCTGCCTGTAAAGCAGCTTACATCATCGGCATTCCGCCGCCCATGCCGGCCGGTGCAGCAGATTCTGCTTCCGGAAGCTCTGCGACAGCAACTTCCGTCGTCAGGAACATGCCTGCGATGGACGCCGCATTCTGGATCGCGGAACGGGTGACCTTCGTCGGGTCGATGATTCCTTCTTCGATCATGTCGACAAACTGGTTGGTCGCAGCATCATAGCCTATGCCCTTGTCGGCCTTCGCGACTTCACGTACGATGACGGAGCCTTCGAGACCTGCGTTTTCAGCAATCTGACGGACCGGTTCTTCAATGGCGCGCTTGACGATTTCCGCACCGATCTTTTCGTCGCCTTCGAGGGTATCGATCAGTTCGGCTACCTTCGGAATCGCTTCGATCAGAGCTGTGCCGCCGCCTGCGACCATGCCTTCTTCGACGCCTGCGCGTGTCGCGTTGAGCGCGTCTTCAATTCTGTACTTGAGTTCCTTCAGTTCAGTTTCGGTCGCCGCGCCTACCTGGATAACGGCTACGCCGCCCGACAGCTTCGCGAGACGTTCCTGAAGCTTTTCCTTGTCGTAATCCGAAGTGGTTTCAGGAATCTGAGCCTTGATCTGTCTGATGCGTTCGTCGACGTTTTCCTTCGAACCCGCGCCGTCTACGATAATCGTGCTGTCCTTGTCCACCTTGACCTGACGGGCCTTGCCCAGCATGTCGATTGTCGCGTTCTTCAGTTCAAGTCCGACTTCTTCGGAGATGACCTGTCCGCCGGTCAGAATCGCGATATCCTGCAGCATTTCCTTTCGTCTGTCACCGAATCCCGGCGCCTTGACCGCCACTGCGTTGAATGTTCCGCGCAGCTTGTTCAGAACGAGCGTCGTCAGCGCTTCGCCTTCGAGATCGTCAGCGATAATCAGGAGCTTGCCGCCGGTCTGTACGACCTGTTCGAGAAGCGGAAGGAGTTCCTGGATGTTCGAGATTTTCTTGTCTGTGATCAGAATATAGGGGCTGTCGAGATTTGCGACCATTTTTTCGGTATCTGTGACCATGTAGCCAGACAGATAGCCGCGGTCGAACTGCATCCCTTCGGTAAATTCGAGTTCGGTACCGACCGACTTGCCTTCTTCGACTGTGATGACGCCGTCGTCGCCGACTTTTGTCATCGCTTCGGAGATCAGATCGCCGATCGCCTTGTCGCCTGCGGAGATCGCCGCGATCTGCGCTTTTTCGGAAGCTGTGGAAATCGGCTTCGAAATGGCCTTGAGTTCGTCTACAACGGCGTCCACCGCCTTGTTGATCCCGTTCTTCAGAACCATCGGGTTCGCGCCTGCAACGACGTTCTTGTTGCCTTCGCGTACGATCGCCTGCGCCAGCAGAGTCGCTGTCGTCGTACCGTCGCCGGCTACGTCGTTGGTCTTTGTCGCGACTTCCTTAACAAGCTGTGCGCCCATATTTTCAAAGGGGTCTTCCAGTTCGATTTCTCTCGCGATGGTCACGCCGTCGTTGGTAATGGTCGGAGAGCCGAAGCTTCTCGACAGAATAACGTTTCTGCCCTTCGGTCCCAGCGTTACCTTGACCGCATCCGCGAGCTTGTCCACACCCTTGATCAGCGACTGACGGGCGTCAGTATTGTATTTCAGTTCCTTTGCCATGATTTTCCTCCGTATCCGAGCTGTTATTCAACGATTGCGAGCACGTCATCCTGACGGCAGATCAGATATTCTTCTCCGTCGACCTTGATTTCGTTCCCCGCATATTTCGAGTAGATTACCTTGTCACCGACTTTGACATCCATTGGGACGCGTTTTCCTTCAAACCAGGCGCCTTCGCCGACTGCCGCGACGAGACCTTCCTGCGGTTTTTCCTTCGCTGATCCCGGAATAAGGATTCCGCCGATCATTTTCTCTTCTTCCTTGCTTACCTGGATTACGACTCTGTCTCCTAATGGTTTAAGGTTCATGTATAGCCTCCGTAATAGTTTTTTACCAGTTATGATATACCCTGTGAACCGGGCTCACCATATTGGTTAAGTACTACCTAATTGATTTTCTTACATCATTATAGGTTTGTGTTTTAGGGATGTCAACATAACAATGACAATTAAACGACTTTTTTAGCTCAATTTTTGATTAACAAACGCGAGACGGTATTTCAGGCCTTCGTCTGATGATCCTGACCGATCCGGATTCCCGGTTTCGCGTCGAGGCGCTCGTCGGCCCGTTCGCCGTTCTGGTAATCGTAATATGCCTGAGAACCGATCATCGCGGCGTTGTCCGTGCACAGGACCGGCGCCGGATAGTAGAATTCGATGCCGCGTTGCGAACAGGCGTTCGCGAGCTCCTCGCGAAGCTCGGTGTTTGCGGAAACGCCGCCGGCGATCACAACCTTCTTCATGCCGAGCTCTTCGGCGCAGCGGACCGTCTTTTCCGTCAGGACATCGGTCACCGCCTGCTGGAATGACGCCGCGACATCCTCCGGCACGACCTCTTCGCCCTTCTGTTTCTTCGAGTTCAGATAGTTCAGTACCGCCGACTTGAGCCCCGAGAACGAAAAATCGTAGCTGTCCCTCTCGAGGGTCACCCTCGGGAAGTCGATG
>RRZU013383540.1_pt1 | contig 10299 bp, 9 predicted proteins | sample 2165561 | NCBI WGS metagenome assembly RRZU01 (sample SAMN10456909, study PRJNA506462) | wastewater metagenome | isolation source: wastewater sludge | place: USA: Moscow, Idaho | reverse complement strand
CTCTCTCCAGTGCGGCGTCGGACGTGGTTCCGCCTCACGCTAGGAGATCAGTCATCCGATGTCTTGGGCTGAGCGGCATTCGCTCGCATCGGGTGATCGGGAGGTCAGCGTCCGATCAGCGACATCAGCCACGGAAGCAGCGGCGCGCCGAGGAAGGCGACGATGTCGAGGAGCGAATGGGTGACCACAAGAGGCATCACGCGCCCCTTCAGCCACGTCAGGAAGAGCCAGCCGAAGGCGAGCCCCATCACGAAGTTGCCGATGAAGCCACCCCACCCCTGATACAGGTGGTAGCCGCCCCGGATCAGCGCGCTGACCAGCACGATCACCCACATCCGGCCGCCGGTCTGGGCCCACCGGGTGAAGAGGTAGCCGATCATGACGACCTCCTCGAGGACCCCGTTCATGATCGCCCTCAGCAGGAGGACTATGACGTTGACGACGGTGAACTCGAGGCCGGAGGTGTTGATCTGGGTGTTGATCCCGATCGCCAACGCGAAGAGGTAGAAGGCCAGGCCTGCCACGCCGATCACGGCGAAGATGGTGGCGCCCTTCGCGAGGTCGCTTCCTGGGCGGCGAAGGTCGAAGCCCATCGCCCGGAACGGGCCGCCCTCAGGGGGCCTGTGCACCCAGAGCAGGTACAGCACGAGCACCACCGGCATCAGCGGGAACGCGATGTTGGCGACCTGGTACATCGCGTCGAGCCAGGGTCGGTCCGGGGTGGTGGCCGTGTTCAGCGTCGTCGTCTGCTGACCGATCGGCTCGGGCCGCGTCATCCGCTCGACGATCCGCAGGATGGAGTAGACGGCCGACTGACCGAGCGAGATCAGCATCACGATCGCGATCTCGACGTGGATCGTGCGTCTGCTTCCTGGATCGACCACCGCGGGGGCGGTGGTCACCGCTTGTCCCCCAGCGCGCGCAGGTAGCTGAACATGGTCCTCGGGCGGGCCGCGAGCCGCGTCGTCAGGTACTCGAACCAGGCCGGGCCGAATGGGAGGTAGGTCCGCGACCGGTAGCCGATGTCGCTGAGCCGACGCTGCTCCAGCGGGCGGACGCCGTAGAACATCTGGAACTCGAACCCATTGGCCGGCACGGCGTTGCGGTGCGCCAACTCCTGGGCGATGGCGATCAGCGTCGGGTCGTGCGAGGCGAGCATGGCGTAGCCGCCGTCCTCCATCGCCCGACGCAGGCACCGCACCAGCGCCTTCGACTTCTCACGCTCGGAGCGCAGGCCGATCGACCGCGGAACCGGGTACGACCCGACGCAGAGCCTCACCCGCGCCCCCTCCGCGGAGACGGAGGCGACCTCACGCTCCGACCTGCGGATGTCCGAGGGAAGAGTCAGGCCGAGGCTCCCGTGGTGCGCGTGCACCCCACGCCAGAGACGCAGAGTCTCGTCGTAGGCCTCGGCGCCCTGCATCTCGAGCGTGACGACTGCGCCGCGCTGCTCGGCGGCGTCACAGAGGTCTCGCAGACGTGACGCGGCGCTGGCCGGGTCGGTCCGGAGCCCGAGCGACGAGGGCTTGATGGAGAGCTCGGCGCCCACGGCGAGCGCATCGAGCACCTCGAGTGCATGGACGAGGGCGCCGGGTGTCTCCGCCTCGTCATTCGAGGTGGGCAGGTAGGCCAGCGAGACGAGCAGCCCCTGCCTGCGCAGTCGCTCGACCACCACGCGGGCCTCGGTTGCGTCCGCGCCCGCCACATAGCTGCTCGCGAACTCCTCCGCGACCCCCGAGGCGAGGGCGGCGTTGCGGACCCGACCGGAGCGGATGAAACGGCGCACGGCCGTGTTGACAGTTGACATGTGCTCAGCGCCTCCGTGCCAGGCCGGCGTCCATGGCCTTGCGGATGTTGGCGAGCGACTCACCCAGGAGTTCCTCGCGTTCATGCCTCGACTTGGCGCGCCGCGACGAGACCTCGAGCACGATGTGGCCCTCGTAGCCGGTCTCCGCCAGATGCTCGACGACCTCCCAGGCCGACTGGTCGCCCTCGCCCGGCATCAGATGCTCGTCCTTGAAGGAGCCGCGCCCGTCTGTGAGGTGGACGTGGGCCAACCTGTCTCCCCAGGCGTGGATGAGATCCATCGACTGGCGCTGCGACGTCGAGGCGTGCGAGAGGTCAAGGGTGAGATGGTCGTAGTCGTAGGGGGTGGGATCCCAGCCGGGGAGGTAGGCCTGGAAGTGCCGTCCCGGAGTCCGCCAGGGGTACATGTTCTCGACGGCGTAGATCACGTCGGACCCGGCGTTGAGCTTCTTGACCCCCTCGACGAAGCCCGCCCCGTACTCGCGCTGCCAGCGAAAGGGCGGATGCACCACCACGATGTTGCCGCCGAGCTGCTGCACCGCCTCCCCGGAGCGTCGCAGCTTGTCCCAGGAGTCGGACCCCCAGGTGCTCTGCGTGACGAGCAGCGTCGGCGCGTGCACCGAATGCACGGGAACGCCGTGGTAGTCGGCGAGCTTGGCGACCGAGCCGATGTCTGTGGAGAGGCTATCGACGCCGACCATCAGTTCGACGCCGTCGTAGCCGAGATCTGAGGCGAGTTCGAATGCGCTGGTGGACGCCTCGGGAAACACCGAGGTGGTCGAGAGAAGGACCTTCGACGTGGGCACGGAGTCAACACTACCGCGCAGTCGTGGCGCAGCCCGGTGCCTGTCGAGACGCGCCCCGATTTCGTGGGGAGGGTACCTGGGGGCGAGAATGAGGGCATGCACGTCGACCATCTCATGTTCGCGACCGGTCCGGACGGCCTCAAGGCGGAGGCGGCCCGGCTCGCTGACGCGCTTGGCACGGATTACAAGGATGGTGGCTTCCATCCCCGATTCGGCACGCGCAACCACATCATCCCCCTGGCAGGCTCCCGCTACATCGAGGTCGTCGAGGTCCTCGATCATCCTGCGGCGGACAAGGCGGCTTTCGGGCAGGCCGTGCGCGCCCGCTCGGACATGGGCGGTGGCTGGCTCGGGTGGGTCGTGAGCGTCGCCGACATCGCACCGTACGAGCTGCGCCTCGAGCGCTCCGCCGTCCCCGGATCGCGCCAGTTCCCCGACGGCCGCCGCCTCGAGTGGTCGCAGATCGGCATCCGCGGCCTGATCGCCGATCCCCAGCTGCCCTACTTCCTCGAGTGGAAGTCCGACGACTCGCTGCGCCCCTCCGCCCTTGCGGGTGACGTCAGCCTCGACTCGATGCAGATCTCCGGATCCGCGGAGCGCCTGTCCGAGTGGCTCGGCCTCGAGGTCGGAGACGAACTCGACGGCGTCGCGCTCGACCTGGTCGCCCCCCGCGGCATGCCGGGCATCAACAGCGTCACCTTCCGCAACGGTGCGGGCGACCTCGTCACCATCTGAGCCCTGAGGGATCTGTCGGTCCGGCCAACTAGGCTCTGACCGTGGCGAAGAAGCAGGATTCCTACCAGTGCACCGAGTGCGGCTGGTCGTCCACCAGGTGGGTCGGCCGCTGCGGTGAATGCCAGGCGTGGGGCACCGTCGTCGAACGGGGCGCCCCGAAGCTGCGCTCCGTCGCGTCGTCGGTCCCCGTCGACCAGGCGGTCCCGATCTCGCAGGTGCCGACCGACCAGGCGGCCCGCCGCCTGACCACGATCGCCGAACTAGACCGCGTGCTCGGCGACGGCCTCGTGCCCGGGGCCGTCGTGCTGCTCGCAGGCGAGCCGGGGGTAGGCAAGTCCACCCTGTTGCTCGACGTCGCGGCGAAGTGGGCCCGCTCGGGCGAGACGACCCTCTACATCTCCGGCGAGGAGTCGGCCTCGCAGGTGCGGCTGCGCGCCGAGCGCACCGGAGCCATGGACGACTCGCTCTACCTGGCCTCCGAGAACGACCTCGGCACCGTGCTCGGCCACGTCGAGTCGGTGCGCCCCTCGCTGCTGGTCGTCGACTCCGTGCAGACCATCGCGACCGCTGAGGCCGACGGCGCCCCCGGCGGCCCGAGCCAGGTCCGCGAGGTCACCGGAGCGCTCGCCCGCGTCGCGAAGCGTGAGGGGATGGCGGTGATCGTCGTCGGCCACGTCACCAAGGACGGCGCGATCGCGGGCCCGCGCACCCTCGAACACCTCGTGGACGTGGTGCTCACCTTCGAGGGCGACCGGCACTCCGGCTTCCGGATGGTCCGCGCGACCAAGAACCGCTTCGGCCCGGCAGACGAGGTGGGCTGCTTCGAGATGAGCGAGACCGGCATCGTGGAGGTGCCCGACCCGTCCGGGCTCTTCACGACGGCCCACGCCGAGCCGGTGCCCGGCACCTGCGTCACCGTCACCCTCGAGGGGCGCCGCCCGCTGCTCGCGGAGATCCAGGCCCTCGTCGCCCCCTCCCCCAACCAGTCGTCGCCGCGGCGCACCACCCACGGTCTCGACAACTCGCGCATCGCCATGGTCCTTGCCGTCCTCGAACGCAAGGCACGGCTCCCGCTCTCGGCACACGACGTCTACGTCTCGACGGTGGGCGGCGCACGGGTCACCGATCCGTCGGTCGACCTGTCGGCCGCCATCGCCATCGCATCCGCCGCACTCGACAGGCACTACCCGCGTCGGCTGCTCGCCCTCGGCGAGGTCGGCCTCGCCGGCGATCTGCGCCGCGTCCCCGGGGTGGAGCGGCGGCTCGCCGAGGCAGGCAGGCTCGGCTTCGAGCTCGCCGTCGTGCCGCGGGGTTCGCGCGATGTCACCGTCAAGGTTCCGCGACTCGGCGGGCTGCGCGTCGTCGAGGTCGACTCGCTGGCCGACGCGCTCGGGGTGCTCGACCTGCGTCGCGCCACGAAGGAGAAGGAGTAGCCGGGTGGAGGAATGGCTGCGGATCGGCGAGGTCGCGAGGCGCACCGGCCTGACTCACCGGACGCTGCGCCACTACGACGAGATCGGCCTGCTCCGCCCGAGCGGGCGAACCGATGTCGACTACCGGCTCTATGCCCGCGAGGACCTCGACCGGCTGCTCGCGATCCAGCACCTCAAGGCGTTGGGGCTGTCCCTTGGCGAGATCTCCGTGGCCCTCGATGAGGGTGGTGACGCGGCAGAACTGCTGGGCAGGCACGCGGCGGTCGTAGAGGCGAGGATCGCCCAGGAGCAGGAGCTGCTCTCCACGCTGCGCAGGCTCCAGCGCGCCGCGGACGCCGGGTGGGACGAGGTCCTGCGCGCCATCGAACTCACTGAGCGGCTGCGCCACCCAGAGCCGGAGGTCCGGTTCCGCGCCGCGCTGACCGAAGCGACGGACGCACCCACTGATGTGCTGATCGAACTGCTGAGCGACCCGGTGGCCGGGGTGCGCGAGGGCGCGACCTGGGCGGTGGTCCAGCGTCCCGAGATCCGCGAGGAACTGATCGCCACCATGCTGCACGGCGACGCCGAAACGCGCCACTCCCTCGCCCACGCCCTCGGGAAGCTGCGCGATCCCGCCTCCGTCGCGACGCTGCGCACGCTGCTCACCGACCCGGACGAGCTGGTCGCGACAAAGGCCGCGTTCAGCCTCGGCCAGGTGGGCGGCGAGGAGGCCGCGCGGGCCCTCGTCGGCGCCCTCGGGGAGGGCCGCGCCCAGGTCGGCGACGAGGCGGGCTCGGCGCTGGCGCGGATCGACGGCGCGCTCCCGTTCGTCGTCGAGGCGCTCGCGGACGGTTCCGCCGTGGTCAGGGAACGGGCGGCGGACGCGTTGGCGCTGCTCGGGGATGCCGGAGCCACCGAGGCCCTCATCGCCGCACTCTCCGACGCGGAGGAGCCGGTGCGTTTCGCGGCTCTCGTCGCGCTCGGCCACCTGGAAGGCGAACGAGCCGGGTGCGCCGTCGAGGAGGCTCAACACTCCCCCGACGAACGCACCCGGCTCGTGGCACGGCGGCTCGTGGCCGACCGTCAGCCCAGATAGGCCTTCGCGACCTTTGCGACCAGCGGGTCGCCGCCGTCGACGAGACGTCGCAGCCCCGCCTCCGAGCTCTCCCCCAGCTGGCCGAGGGCGGCGATGGCGGCGAGCCTCACGGCGGGCTCCGCGTCAGCGGCGGCCTCCTCGAGTTGGGCGACCGCGGAGGCGGCCTCCTCGCCCAGGTGGCCGAGCGACTCGGCGGCGTGCTCGCGCACCTCGGCGTCCCGGCTGGAGAGCGCACTGATGAGGGCGGGAACGGAGGCGTCGCCGAGGGAGTGGAAGGCGTTGGTGAGCGCGTCGCGCTGGTGCAGGTCCCCGTCACCGAGGCGGGTGGCCAGCAGGTCGACGGCGGAGGCTCCTCCTGTGTTGACCGCGGCGCGGTAGGCCTTGATCGCCACATCGGGGTCCTCGTCGGCGACGAGGCGGCTCACCGCCTCGAAGTGCAGGGAATCGCCCAGCTTCGAGATGACGTGGGCGGCGGTGCGCCGCTCGCCCGGGTCGTCGCTGCCGACCATCTCGAGCAGGACGGGGCCGGCCGTCTCGGCGTGCTGGACGATTGCCCAGGTGAGATCCTCGCGGACGCAGGAGTTCTGCTCGACGCGGATCCGGTCGAGAAGGGCAGGCACGACGCTCGGATCCGAGGCCGCGCCCATGGCGAGTGCCGCCTCGCGGCGGTCGCTGCCCTCGGGGCTGCCGAGGGCCTGAATCAGGGTAGTGGTCGTTGCATTCATGTCCTCGACGCTAAACCCTTACGTCGCGTGAGGGTCAAATGCCCCCTGCCGTCGCAGGTCACCAGCACCTCCGGGCCATCCACTCACGCTGGGCGGCAACAACTGCACCGGGCGACACTAGACTGATCACGCAGTCCGACCAGGAGAACCACTTGCCCAAATCGACAGTCCGCCGATACCTGAAGCTGTTGGCGCCCGGGACGCCGCTGCGCGCTGGCATCGACCGGATCCTGCACGGACGCACCGGCGCGCTGATCGTGCTCGGGAACAACACCCAGGTGCAGCAGGTCTCCTCGGGAGGGTTCAAGATCGGGGTCGAGTGCACCGAGCAGTCCCTGCGCGAGCTCGCGAAGCTCGACGGCGCGATCGTGCTGTCGAACGACCTGTCCCACATCGTCGCCGCGGGCGTGCACCTCGTGCCTGCCGGTGACCTCCCGACCGCCGAGACGGGCACCCGGCACCGCTCCGCCGACCGGACGGCCCAGGTGGCCCGGATCCCCGTCGTGACCGTTTCCGCCTCGATGTCGACGGTCTCGATGTTCCACGAGGGTCACCGCCACATCGTCGAGACCGTCCCGCAGGTCATCTCGCGGGCCAACCAGACGCTCGCCGCTCTCTCCAGGGTGGTCACCCGGCTCGGCGACCTGATGGACCAGTTCACGCCGCTCGAGATGGCCGAGACCGTCACCCTGCGCGACCTCACCCACGTCGTCCACCGTCTCGAACTGACCCGCCGACTCTCCTCGGAGATGCAGTTCCACATCGATCTGCTCGGCGTCGAGGGCAGGATGGTCGCGCTCCAGCACGCCGAACTGGCCGCCAACTTCTACGGCATCGGCGACCTGCTGGTGGCCGACTACGCGGGCAACGTGTCGGATCCATCCGAGTTCGACCTCGCGAAGCTGCACAACTTCTCCCCAGAGGAGCTGTTCAGCGGGCAACTGGTCGCGGAACGACTCGGTTTCGGCACCGGCGCCAACCTCGAACAGCACGTCGAGACGCGCGGCATCCGCCTGCTCACGAAGGTCGGCAGGCTGCCAGCGTCTCTTGTCACCAAACTCATCGACGACTTCACGCTGCAGGAGCTGTTCGGCGCCTCGGTGAGTGTCCTGATGGAGATCGAGGGGATCGGCCCCACGCGCGCGCGCCAGATCCGCGACGCCCTGCTGCGCATCACTGAGACGAGTTGATCGGTCTGAGCGCCGGCGGCTAGGCTGGAAGCCACACAGGGGAGCGCCTCGAGGCGCTGAGAGTGCGGACAGAGCCGCAGACCCTCAAACCTGATCCGGCTAGCACCGGCGTAGGGAGTGGGACCTCCCCGGCATGCGCCGGGCCTCCGAGAGGAGAGAAATCATGAAACCGCTGTCAACGGCTGTCATCGCCGGCGCGCTGATCGCGCTCAGCGCCTGCGGAACCCCGGCGCAGGAGCAGACGGGGAGCCCGGGTGCACCCAGCGAGAGCGAGACGCTCACCGTCGTCACCCACGACGCGTTCACGCTTCCCGACGAGTTGAAGGAGAAGTTCGCCGAGGAATCGGGCTACAAGGTCACCTATGTCGCGCCGGGCGACTCCGGAACACTGGTCAACCAACTCGTGCTCACCAAGGATGCACCGCTGGGCGACGTCGTCTACGGCATCGACAACACCTTCGCCTCGCGGGCAAGCGATGAGGGAGTGCTCGTCGACTACGAGTCGCCCGCCCTTCCCGGGAACGCGCAGCAGTTCGCGGCGGACCAGCTGACCCCGATCGACTTCGGCGACGTGTGCATCAACGCCGACAAGGCCTGGTTCGAGGAGCGGAAGCTGGACGTGCCCACCACGCTCGACGACCTGACCGACCCCGAGTACAAGGACCTCCTCGTGCTCACCAATCCGGCCTCGTCCTCCCCCGGCCTGGCCTTCCTGCTCGCCACCATCGGGGCCAAGGGCGAGGACGGCTATCTCGACTACTGGAAGGCGCTGCAGGACAACGGCGCGAAGATCGACTCCGACTGGACGGAGGCCTACTACACCGACTTCTCCGGAGCCGACGGTGACGGTCCCCGTCCGCTCGTGTTGAGCTACGCGACCTCGCCCGCCTACACGGTCGACGGCGAGTCGAGCACGACCGAGGCCCTGCTCGGCACCTGTTTCCGGCAGATCGAATACGCGGGGATCCTGAAGGGTGCCGCCAACGAGATCGGCGCGCGCAAGTTCATCGACTTCATGCTCAGCCCGGAGGTGCAGTCGGCGATTCCGGAGAACCTCTACATGTATCCCGCCGTGATCGACACCGAACTGCCGGAGGACTGGGCGCGGTTCGCGCCGTTGGCCAGCAGCCCGATCGAGGTCCCGGCCGAGGAGATCGGGGCGAACCGGGACCGCTGGATCCAGGAATGGACCGAGGCCATCGGCTGAGCCGGGGCGCCGGGTGGGTCGGCTGGATCCTGATCGCCGCCGTCCCGCTCGCGTTCCTGGCCGTCTTCTTCGCCTGGCCGGCCGCGGCGCTGATCCTGCGCGGCTTCCATGACGGGGCGTCCTGGAGCCTCGACGGTTTCACCGCCGTGTTCTCCTCCTCCCGCACCTGGAAGGCGGTCGGCTTCACGCTCGCCTCGGCGACGGCGTCGACCGCGCTCTGCCTCGCGCTTGGGGTGCCCGGCGCCTATCTGCTCTACCGGACCAACTTCCGGGGGAGGTCGGCCCTGCGGGCGCTGGTCACCGTCCCGTTCGTGCTGCCGACCGTCGTGGTGGGCGTCGCGTTCGGGGCGCTGCTGCGCGAGGACGGCCTGCTCGGTTGGGCGGGCCTCGCTGGGACCCCGACGGCGATCATCGCGGCCATGGTGTTCTTCAACTACTCGGTGGTCGTGCGCACCGTCGGCACCATGTGGTCGCGGCTCGACCCGCGCCTTGCCCAGGCCGGGGCGACGCTCGGCGCGTCGGCGCTGCGGGTGCTACGCACCGTCACTGTGCCGACGCTGACGCCCGCGATCGTCTCCGCCGCATCGTTGGTGTTCCTGTTCAGCTCGTCGTCCTACGGGATCGTCATGGTGCTCGGCCAGAACAGGTACCGCACGATCGAGACGGAGATCTGGTTCCTCACCACCCAGTTGCTCGACCTGCGTGGCGCGGCCGCGCTCTCGATCACCCAACTGGTCATCGTCACGGCGGCCCTGTGGCTGAGCGGAAGGGCCCAGGCACGGATGACGCGCGCCCTGAGGCTCCAACCCGACGTGGCGGACGCGCGCAGGCTCGACATCCGTCGCGACGGGTTCCCGCTCGCCGTCACCGCTGTGGTGGCCGTTGTCCTGATCGGTCTTCCGGTGGGAAATCTGCTCTGGCGGTCCCTTCACCGCGACGGCGCGTTGTCCGTCGTCAACTACGTGCAGTTGGCCACCACCTCGACGATGGGCTCCGACCTGTGGAGCGCCACGCGCACCTCGCTCGTGACGGCGGCCGCGGCGACCGTGCTCGCGGTGCTGCTCGGAGTGCTGGTCGCGCTGATCGCGTCGCGTCGGCCACGCGGCAGGTCCGGACGCGGCGCGCTCGCCGCCCTGGAATCGGTGTTCCTGCTCCCGCTGGGCGTCTCGGCGGTGACCGTCGGGTTCGGCTACCTGATCACGCTGAACCGGCCGCCGCTCGATCTGCGCTCGAGCATCGTGCTGATCCCGATCGCGCAGGCCGTCGTCGCGCTGCCGCTGGTGGTGCGCACCCTGCTCCCCGTGCTTCGGGCGATCGAT
>RRZU012233743.1_pt1 | contig 10300 bp, 8 predicted proteins | sample 2165561 | NCBI WGS metagenome assembly RRZU01 (sample SAMN10456909, study PRJNA506462) | wastewater metagenome | isolation source: wastewater sludge | place: USA: Moscow, Idaho | reverse complement strand
TACTCAGTTCAATTCAAAAATGCATAGAAGAATTTGCCACCGAAAATAATATATCCATATCCGTTGATTTATATGATTCCGGCAAAAAATTGTTAGAATCATCACTAAAATATAACGTTATCTTCTTGGACATTATTTTACAAACAGAAAACGGCATAGATATAGGTACTCAGCTCCGAAAATTGAATGCATTTACATATATAATTTATATTACGAATTATAAACAATATCATGAAACGGCACATAATAATGTACATTCTTTTGCATTCCTTACTAAGCCAATTTCAAAAAAAATCATTTATAAACAACTTAATGACATTCTTATTTATGAATCACAAAATAATGATCCCCTTTATATTGCGCGTTTCATAACTTATGAGCAAGGATTGACCGAATTTAATATAGATGATATATATTTTTTTGAATATATAAAGAAACGATATGTCAAGATATGCAGTAAAAGCGGTGATTATCATTTTAATGAAAAAATCGGAAAGATAGATATTGACATGGCGAGTTATAACTTTTTTATGCCACATCAAAGTTTTGTAGTTAATTTAAAATATGTAAAAGATATAAAAAACTACGAATTATTAATGACCAATGGGATAAGGATTCCTTTGTCTCAAAAACGTGCCGTACTATTCAAAAATGCTCTAAACAATTATTTAGAAAAAATGTTAATACTATAAAGGGAGATGCATTTATGAATACTTATATCATTTACTTTGTTTCTGTAATTAATTGTTATGTTTCTGCACAACTAATTTTTGATCATTTTAAAATAAATTTTAACTCTATATATTCACAAAAATGGATTTATAATATAGTTACCATTTCCGTCGGAGTCTTAATTGGAATTATAAATCTTTTTAATTACCCTATTTTAAATTTTGCAAGTTGGATTATCATTCTTACACCTGTTATATGCTTACTATTTTATGATCCATGGAGTTCAAAGAAAACTTTACTCCTGGATTTATACTTTTTCATATTTCTTTTAACTTTTTTTGAAACAATAGGGGTCGCTCTATATGAATTGTTTTTGATTTTTATTAAGTTTCCATTATGCGAACCAGCACATTCCGTTTTTAAAATGGCTATTTCAAAATTATTAATTATATGTTTATACCAGGTAACCAAGAATCGTTATTTGTCAAAACAGCATAGTGTACTTCCTATGAAACAATTGATTTTATATATTTTATTATCATTCTGTAGTATAGTAAACATTTGCTTAAACGCTAAAATAGGTTATTCTGTTACAATGCCGGAGTCTGACAAATATATAGGATATTTAACAATTATAATTACCGTATTTATTAATCTTCATATTATGTGGCTACTTGAATACATTATTGAAAATCAAAAATTAAAGTCTAAAATAGCCCGATCAGAGCAGCAAGCAAACTTACAACTTAAATATTATAAACAATTAGACGCAAACTATCAGAAATCGTTACAAATGATACATGACATAGATAAGCATGTTAATACGATAGAGCAACTATATAAAAGCAATGAATTTGAAAAAGCAGATAACTATATCAAAGGAATGGATAGACTTATATCAGATTTTGTATTATTCCCATACAGCAATAATACAGTTCTAAATCTTATACTGAACGAAAAAAAGATTTTTGCAGAACAACACGGCATTCTGTATAAATGTACCGTTGAACAAACTGATTTTAGATTTATGGATGACATTGACATCACAACTATATTTTCAAATTTGCTTGAAAACGCCTTATCTGCTAGTGCTCTTTGCAAAACCAATAAAGAAGTATCAGTAATAGTTAGTTCCCATAATAACTTTGTTATAATCAACGTCAAAAATAGTTGCAATTCATACACAAAATGCGGAACATTCTCTTCTAAAGACTATGGAACTGGTCTTTACAATGTTGAAAATAGTGTTAAGAAATATGAAGGTTTCTTAAAAATCAGCTACTCGCAAACCGAATTTAACTGCAATGTTGTTTTAAGTAATACGCACTAATTAATACTTAATTCCTTCATCAACACATATAATCCTTTGCAAATCAAAATACCGGCTGTCAGGAATTTCTATCTGACAAACGGTATTTCACTTTTTGTTTTCTATTAAAATAGAAGTCTTCCAATTTTTCTTCCCTTCTTTGTAAGCTATGAATAACACGCCGTCTACTCTTTTCCTAAATTCTGTTAAAGCAGGAAACGATTAACATTTATTATCAATTCCTCTGCTACCTAAGTGGCAGGGGAATTCTATTTTCCAGAACAATGCTTTCAAGCACTTCCAGCCCTTTTTGTATTTCCTGTTCGTCCGGTTTTCCATATCCTAACAAGAGTACCGGTCTTCCCTCCGGCGGTGTGTGAATATAATGCTCTCTGATACCCATAAGGCGGAGTCCGCACTCTGCGGCTTTTTTACAGATTTCTTCCTCTGTAAGCGTTGTATTCACCTGCACAAGCACATGCAGTCCTGCGTTATCCCCTGCAATATTCTCCACCCAGTTTTTTTTCTTCAATTCGCCGACTAAAAAATCATGCTTGTTTTTATAAATTCCACGCATTTTATTTAAATGTCTGCCAAAGTATCATCCCCGGATGAATTCCCGCAATACTTCCTGCTGAATCTTCGAAACGGTTGTGGAATAGAAGCTGCATGATTCCTGATATTTTTTTAACAAATGCAACGGAAGAACCATGTAGCTGATTCGCAGGGACGGCGCAATACTTTTTGAAAAAGTACCCAGATATATCACCTTTTCCTCGTGATCGATACTCTGCAGTGACGGGATCGGCTTTCCTTTATAACGGTACTCACTGTCATGATCATCCTCGATCAGATATCTGCCTTCTTTCTCCGATGCCCATTTCAAAAGTTCCAGCCGCTGTTTTAAAGGCATGACTGTTCCCAAAGGAAACTGGTGTGACGGCATAACATATAAGATATCTGCGTTTTCCCTGCGCACCGCCTCGATCGGCATACTCCCCTGCTCTGCCGGAATATTTTTCACCAGATAACCCATATTGGAAAAAGTGCGGTACGCCTGCATATAAGTCGGATCATCCATCAGTACGGTCTTCTTTTCTCCTAACACCTGCGCAAGCAGAAGTTCTAAATATTCATTACCTGCGCCGATTATGATCTGTTCTGCGACACAATTCACACCTCTTGCCTGATGAAGATAATCTGCAATTGCCATGCGCAGTTCGTGATCTCCCTGTCCATCTCCCGACAAAAGAATTTCTTCCCTGTCATCAAGCAGGACATTTTTATGCAGTTTCCGCCAGACATTGTACGGAAAATTCTGCGTATCGATCGTGTAAGGGGAAAAATCAATTTCCTTCTGTTTTGAAGATCCTGCTCCATGTTTTATCTCAGTTTTCCATCCCGGCTGCCAGTCCTGCCCTGCCTGCAGTTTTTCCTGCATATGGTTCCGCTGTTCTAACTGATACAGCGCCTCAATATCGCAGACAAAATATCCCCGGTATGGTTCTGCCTCAATATACCCTTCTGCCAAAAGCTGATCGTATGCCAGTTCCGCCGTGCTGCGGCTCACAGACAGATTTTTTGCCAATAAACGGGTTGACGGTAATTTTTCCCCTTTGGAAATCTTACCGTCAACAATCTCATTTTTTATATATTCATATATTTTTTCATAAAGGGGTGCTTTCGCACCCCCCTGCAGATCAATCATAATCTCGTTCATTGCAATCCTCTTACTCTTTGCCAATTCTGATGTCTGATCTTCCCCTGCCGCCTTTTACGCTTTGGAATCCTTAATTTCCCGGATGATCTCCTCTTTCAGATCGAATGCACGATCCTTCATCTTCTTAGAAGCAGAGCTTGTAGACAAGATCCTGGAAATACATTTGGACGCAGTATCGTAACGTTTGAAATGCTTTGACATAACAGCTAACAGGTAATCTACTGTTGTCTGATCCATGCCGCACATTGGAAACATCTCAGTTGATACTGCTTTTAAAAAGCCTTCATAAGCCTGATTATAAAATGCCTCCTGCTGCTCCAGACACTCCCTGCGTTCCTGTTCCAGCGAAGCATCCTTCTCATCCATGCCCTCTAACTTTCCACGATAGAGCCATGAAATCTTAAGACAGGTATATGCCTTCTCACTTGCTTTTCCTTTTTTTACCAGAGTATTAAACAGTGCGAGTTTGTAACGGTTAATTGCCGTATCATAATCATATACCGCCGGTTCTTCACCAGTCGGCTTAAAATTTGCACATATTTTCTCTTTGATCAGTTTGATCTGGACCGATGACAGATGTTCAAAGTAGCGGTTCATTGCTGTATAACCGCAGTTTGGACATGATGCAACATCATATTTTAAAGTATCAATATACATAAATCTTGGTCTCAGATCAAAATCCGGTTCGAGACGTTTCACTCTTCCGTTTTTGATCATTTTTGTTTTGAACACTTTATCGCACACAGTGCAGCGCACTGATTTTTCTAACAGAAATGATTCCTCAGAAGGTATTTCTTCTTTTGCCTCTCCCTGCTCTGTTGATGCATTGGTCCTTTTTTCTTCTTCAAACAGATTTTCTGTACCCTCTGTCTTCAGACCGAACTTTTCCAGTCCCTTGAATAAATTCATATACGTTCCTCCAATATTGACTGCTTTTCTTGATCGTAAATTAGTTATTTGACGGTAATTTAAATGAACTCTTCAGCGAAACGATCCGGTTAAATACGAGATGTTCCGGTGTAGAATCTTTTGCATCTACACAGAAGAATCCCTGACGCACAAACTGGAAGCTGTCATAAGCCTTTGCGTCTGCAAGATTCTCCTCTACATAACAGTCCTTTAATACTGTCAGTGAGTTTGGATTCAGGTTCAGGCTTCCGTCCTCATTGTATACACCCTTCTCTTCATCCACAATATTTTCATACAACCGGATCTCTGCTTTTACATTCTTCTCAGCAGATACCCACTGGATCGTTCCTTTTACTTTACGTCCATCCGGGCTGTTTCCTCCGCGGGAAGCCGGATCGTAGGTACAGTGGATCTCTGTCACTTTACCGTTCTCATCTTTCACGAAGCTGTTGCATGTTACAAAGTATGCGTTCATAAGACGGACTTCATTTCCCGGGAACATACGGAAATATTTCTTTGGCGGCTCTTCCATAAAGTCCTCACGGTCAATGTAGATTTCCCTTCCAAATGGCACTTTTCTGCTTCCAAGTTCTTCATTTTCAAGGTTATTCACAACATCCAGATATTCTATCTGTCCTTCCGGATAGTTATCGATCACTACCTTGACCGGATCAAGGATTGCCATCATACGCGGTTTCTTTAATTTTAAATCCTCACGGATACAGTACTCAAGCATTGCATAATCGACAGAACTGTTTGCTTTGGAGATTCCGCAAAGATCTACGAACATCTTAATGGATTCTGGTGTAAATCCTCTTCTTCTGAGCGCTGCGATCGAAACCAGACGAGGATCATCCCATCCGTCAACGATGCCTTCTTCTACCAGACGTTTGATGTAACGTTTTCCGGTTACTACATTTGTGAGGTATAATTTTGCAAACTCAATCTGTCTTGGCGGCATCTCATCCTTATTTGGGATCATATCTTTGCCAACTTCTTCCACTACCCAGTTATATAATGGTCTGTGGTCTTCGAACTCCAGAGTACAGATAGAATGGGTAATTCCCTCGATCGCATCCTCGATTGGATGTGCATAGTCATACATTGGATAGATGCACCATTTGTCGCCTGTTCTGTGGTGTGTCATATGTGCCACACGATAGATAACCGGATCTCTCATATTAATATTGGAAGATGCCATGTCGATCCTTGCACGGAGTACTTTTTCTCCATCGGCGAACTTACCATTCTTCATATCTTCAAATAATGCCAGATTCTCTTCTACAGAACGTGTGCTGTATGGATCTTCTTTTCCCGGTTCTGTCAAAGTTCCTCTGTATTCACGGATCTGTTCTGCGGAAAGGTCTGATACGTAAGCTTTTCCCTTTTTGATCAGCTTTACAGCTCCTTCATACATCTGTTCGAAATAATCCGATGCAAAGAACAGTCTTCCCTCCCAGTCAGCGCCAAGCCATTCAATATCAGACTGGATCGCCTCTACAAATTCTGTTTTCTCCTTGGTCGGGTTTGTATCATCAAATCGAAGATTGAACTTTCCGCCGTACTTCTGTGCCAGCCCATAGTTTAAAAGAATGGACTTTGCATGTCCAATATGAAGGTAACCATTTGGTTCCGGTGGGAATCTGGTATGAACCTCATGGCAGTATCCCTCCTCGATATCTTTATCAATCATCTGCTCAATAAAATTCTTAGAGACAGTCTCGTTTTCCATAATTTCCTCCTTGTTTTTCAAAAATGAAGTCTATCTAACATATTACATGATGTATGATTCAGACGCAAGCATAAAATCGCTCGGCATTCTTTATTATAGCATACTTTTCACTGTTTTCCAGCTATTTACAAAACAAAAAAGAAGCGGCTGCACCCAGGCAGCTTCGCTTCCTTTTCCTGCCGTTTTACCGGTCCTCCCTGAAATATGCCTCTCCAAGGCTTGCCGGCGGCTGATTTTCCTGTTTATTTCTCTTACTTGTGATGATCAGGACGATAATTGTCACAACATACGGAAGCATTTTTACAAGCTCCTGTGTTGCCCTATTCAATCCCGGAAGATAGATATATAAAATATATAATCCACCAAACACAAAAGATCCCCAGATCGCATGATCCGGATTCCACAATGCCAGGATTACAAGTGCGATTGCAAGCCATCCTCTGTCACCGAATCCATTGTTCGACCAGGTACCACCCAGATATTCCATAACAAAATAAAGTCCGCCAAGACCTGCGATTGCTGCGCCGGTCACTGTGGCAGCATATTTGTACTTTGAGACATTGATACCTGCTGCATCCGCTGTTGCCGGGCTTTCGCCGACCGCTCTTAAGTTCAGTCCTTTTCTTGTTTTCTTTAAAAAGTAAGTCATGGCAACCGCCACGATAACGGACAGATATGTCAGGAATCCATAAGAAAAGAAAAGTGTTCCGATCACCGGGATCTTTGAGAGTCCCGGAATAGTGGCGCGGTATGCAGCCGCCGTTGTCTGAACGGAAATCTGTCCGACACCTCCAGCCAGCTTGGAAATGGAACCACCGAAGAAGTTACCGAATCCAACACCAAATGTCGTAAGTGCAAGTCCCACCACATTCTGGTTCGCTCTGAGTGTGATCGTCAGAAAACTGTAGATCAGCCCGCCCAGGGCAGATGCGATCAGGGAACACAGCAGTGAAACCAGCACCCCGATGGCTCCGTTTGGCGTCTCTGTACTTTTTTCATAAAAGAAAGCACCCATAAGTCCTGCGATACCACCCATGTACATAATTCCCGGAATTCCGAGGTTTAAGTTACCGGATTTTTCTGTGACGATCTCTCCGGAAGCACCAAATAAAATAGCGACTCCCTGTCCGATCGCCTTCTGTATAAACGTCAGTAATAATGTCATTCTATTTCTCTCCTTTCTTACGGAACTCTAATTTGTAGTTAATAAAGAATTCACATCCGATCAGGAAAAACAATAAAATACCTGTAATAATATCTGATGCATTTTCATTCAGACCAAACTGCGATGCCACCTGGATCGATCCCTGCTGCATAAATACAAGGAATCCGGAAACAAGGATCATCGCAAGTGGATTAAACTTTGACATCCATGCAACAATGATCGCCGTAAATCCCCGTCCACCTGCTGTACTTGTCGAGATGGTATGGCTCGCACCGCTGACGATCACTGCACCGGCAATTCCACAGATCGCACCGGAGATCATCATTGTACGGATAATGACCTTCTTCACATCGATTCCTGCATATCTTGCAGTATTCTGGCTTTCTCCGACAACCGAGATCTCATATCCCTGTTTGGAATATTTCATATAAACATAAACTACTAATGTAATTGCTAAAACAATGATAACATTTAATGTATATGCATTGCCAAAAATTGTTGGAAACCATCCACCTTTTGTTGCTGCATTGATAATACCAACGGTATTAGAACCAGACGGATTCTCCCAGAATACAATACAGAACGTTACGATCTGCATTGCGACATAATTCAGCATTAAAGTAAATAAAGTCTCATTGGTATTAAAATATGCTTTAAAAATGGCAGGGATCACACCCCAGATCAGTCCAGCCAGACCACTGACAACAAAAATCACGATCAGCAGTAACCAGTTTGGCATTTTATCGCCAAAGTAGATCATCATTGCCGCTGCTGCTGTACCACCCATTAAAATCTGTCCTTCTGCACCGATGTTCCAGAATTTCATTTTAAATGCAGGGGTAAGACCAATTGCAATACATAAAAGCACCATCATTTCACGGATAGTCACCCAGATCCTCCGGTTGCTTCCAACTGCTCCATCAATAATTCCAAGATACACTTCGATCGGATTCTGTTTTGTGACTGCCACGATCACAAGTGCCGCTACTACCAGTGACAATGCAACTGCGATCAGTCGGATCGCCCACGCTTTTCCCACACTGATATGGTCTCTCTTCACCATACGTGCAAAAGGTTCTTTCTTCGAAATCACGTTTTCCTTACTCATTCTTATCCTCCGTCAAACCAGTCATCATCAGTCCCAGTTTTTCCTTCGTTGTGGTACGCGCATCCACGATACCCGCAACTTTTCCACTGTTCAATACCAAAATCTTATCACAAAGTTCCAGCAGGACATCCAGATCCTCACCTACACAGATGACTGCAACTCCTTTTTTCTTCTGGTCATTCAACAGATTGTAAATCGTGTATGATGAATTGATGTCAAGTCCTCTGACCGGATACGCAACCATCAGCACAGTCGGATTGCTTGCGATCTCACGGCCGACAAGGATTTTCTGTACATTACCGCCGGAAAGCCTGCTGACCGGAGTATCCACACCCGGTGTCACAACATCTAATTTCTCCACAATATCTTCTGCAAGTTTCTTTGGAGATTTACGGTCGGCAAAGAAATGTCTGCCTTCCTTATAGCTTCGGATCATCATATTATCTGTCAGATCCATAGAACCAACAAGTCCCATTCCAAGACGGTCTTCCGGCACAAACGATAACGTGATACCAAGATTTTTAATATCCTCCGCCTTCATCTCAGAGATTTTTTCTGTCGTACCCTCCGGGGAAAAATAAAGGATCTCGCCGCTCTCGATCGGCTGAAGTCCTGCAACGGACTCTAATAATTCTTTCTGTCCGCTTCCTGAAATTCCTGCCACACCAAGGATTTCCCCACTGTAGGCGGTGAAGGAAGCCTCTGTCAGAACCTTAAGTCCCTCCTTGTTCCTACACGTAATGCCACGCATCTCAATACGTTTTTCTGCTCCTACAGGCTCGGTACGGTTGATATCCAGTTTTACTTTCTCGCCGACCATCATCTCTGTGAGTGATTCTACAGTTGCCTTCGCCGTCTCTACCGTATCAATATATTTTCCTTTCCGAAGCACTGCGACACGGTCAGAAAGTTCCAATACTTCATTTAATTTATGTGTGATGATAATAATGGATTTTCCTGCTTTCCTCATGTTCCTGAGGACTGCAAATAATTTTTCAGTCTCCTGCGGTGTCAATACGGCTGTCGGTTCATCGAGGATCAGAATGTCTGCCCCGCGGTAAAGTACTTTTACGATCTCTACGGTCTGTTTCTGTGAGACAGACATGTCATAAATTTTCTGGGACGGATTGAGGTCAAATCCATACTGTTCTGTCAGTTCCCTGATTTCTTTCTCTACCTGTTTCATATTCAGTTTTTCTTTTCCAGGCAGACCTAAAATAATATTCTCGGCGGCTGTCAAAATATTGATCAGCTTGAAATGCTGATGAATCATTCCAATACCGAGTGCGAAGGAATCTTTTGGGGAGCGGATGGTCACTTCTTTTCCATCCACATAAACTTCTCCTTCGTCCGGGAAGTAAATTCCGGAAAGCATGTTCATCAACGTAGTCTTTCCACTACCATTCTCTCCTAAAATCGAAAGAATTTCACCTTTCCTGACGGTCAGATTCACGTTATCGTTCGCAATCACGTCACCGAAACGTTTGGTTACACCTTTCAGTTCAATAGCGTTTCCTGTTTCCACAAATAATCCTCCTAAATACGAAAATCCTTTCAATCTGTATCTTGAAAGGATTTATCTGTTTTCTTCCAATATTTCTATCATTGCAGAGCACAGAAACCATCTGTGCCCTGCCGGCTTATCTTAAAAATTAGTTTGCCTGAGATGTGATACCATCAATGAT
>RRZU012025804.1_pt1 | contig 10300 bp, 12 predicted proteins | sample 2165561 | NCBI WGS metagenome assembly RRZU01 (sample SAMN10456909, study PRJNA506462) | wastewater metagenome | isolation source: wastewater sludge | place: USA: Moscow, Idaho | reverse complement strand
ATTCTATGAGAACAATATTCTAAAACTCGCCTTTAATGGTGGTGTAACTAGAACATTATGGCTGTTGTCCCAAGGCGTAGAATTATTTCCAATTGAAGTGCTAAATAGAGAAACAGCACTTTTAATATTTGAGTTTTTTGGTACTGGTGAAGGTCCCCTGAGTTACCAAGAGTTGAAAGAAATGCATAACGTTAAAAAACCATATTATGCGTGTTCTGGTGAAGAAATGATTAAAATGATAAATCAAAAGGATTTCTTCAAAAACATACAGAATGAAGAATTCGTTAAAAGCCTTGAGCGAAATGCATAACCAAATTAGCTTAGATCAATAGAATTTTAAGGTTGATAAATCAATGTCATATAAAGAACAGTGCTTAGAGATAAACCCAAAACTGAAAGCAGAAAAAAATAATAATAAATGGCAAATAAAATACTACCAAAGTGCGTTTGGTAGTATTTGCACATCTGCAGCACAGGCATGGGAATCGGCATACAAACATCTACAATCTATCATGTATAAAAAAGATGATTTAGTTGTCATGGATAATTGCATGGAAGCTGGTTGCCCAATAAAAGGAAAAAGAATTTGGCGATGTCGTACCGATCACTTTACCTCTTGTTCTGGTGATATAGCCGTGTTCTTAGAAGATAACAATGGTTATAACTATTCAGGCTACTTTCTTACTTATTTTTTACGTCCAGCAAGTGAAGAAGAAATTAAAGCTTTTGAGGGGCAAAATCCTATACCACCAAAGGCTGAAAAATTAAGTTTAAGCAGCTAAAGCATTTTTAAATAATCATTTTGTGAGGTGAATAAATGAATATCACAGCTAAGTACTTAATCTTTTTTATTTTATTTTCAGTATCGACCGCATTTGCATTGTTTTACGTTAACGAGGTTGGGTTAGATAAAGAAAATACATATTCATTCACCTCCCTATACTTAATTTCAATACTTTCGAGTTTAAGTGTTGCTATTGGTTTGCCTGAATTTCTTAAAATTAAATAATTATCAAAATATAGGTAATACTATGAGCACAATGAACTTCAAAAAACTAGAAATTGATGATGGAAATGGACATATATGGGTCGAAATACTAAATAGACCCATTGGTCTGATTGGGAAAATAGCCTGTAGTCAATGCGGTTATTTACGCCGTGTTGATGAAAAAGGAACTCCATTAAACAAGACTTGTGTAGGTAAAGTTAAGGTTACTTTACGATAACATAATCTCTTTTTATCATTAATATATAACAAGACAAGTATAATAATTACATAAACTTACTTTATATATTTGCGGTATATGATTATAATTAGCTATCAACAACGGAGCTAACTTATGAATAATGCCGCCCACCTAATAGAATTCGATAATCTTCCTGAAAATGGAGATGCTTTTGATTTTTTATTGTCTGTTCCAAATGCAGAAAATACAAATTTATCTGATATCAACTTCTCAACACTTCTCCCAATACCGACAAATATCGTGGGACCAGATGAAATTCATGAGTGGTGCATGAATAATTGGAATAATACTGGGAACTCAATGCACACGGATGTAGTTGATGAGCAAACATTAGAATTTGAAACTAATAATGGGCATTGTCAGAAATTCATTGAATTATGGGCTAAGAAGTTCCAATTCACAGGAAAATACAGAGCGATCAGCTCCGACTTAAAAGACTGGCGTATTATTTATTTTAATAATGGGGAAGTCGAAAGTTCATGTATCAACAACCCAGCAGAATTTAATAATCAATGCTACGAATTACGAGGTTTCCATTATTTTGAAGTCGTTGATAAAACTTCAAAAAATTACATTAAACATTTAGCTGATGTGATTGCGTTTTACTTAGCCTTTGATTTTGTTATGCATGGGGAAGTTGCAAAATTTTCACACAAAAATGGAAATCAATTTGATCTGTCTTACAGTGTAGAACAAGATAAGCTCACAGCTTTGATTGGTGGCACTGAATATTATTCAGATGTTATTGATCAGGGACATTTCCCAGCTGAAAAACTCGAAAACTTTGCCGACCTCATTAATGTGCAATTTAAGCGCATGGCTGGCATCTCTAATTAAAACAGGTAGGGTTTTATCACTTTTCTATTTTAGGCGCTGTAAATGGCAAAATAACGCCATTACAGCGCACAAATTATATTAACTTGCAGTTTCAGAATTTAAATATGCGAGTTAAGCCCCCGCTTACGCTCTTAATCTATTTGTTCACACAAATAGATTATTGTTTGCAGTCGGGGAGGTGCCGAAATATAAGAATACGCGATAAGCTAATTTTTTGTTAGATGAATATTTGAAGTATTGGAAAAGCAAAAAGGGAGCATTTTGCTCCCTTTTTTGTGACTGCTGACGATCTAGGTCAAATTAATATTTGAATTATCAAAAGTATTAAATCTCAAAATAACACTAGCTTCTTCCTTTGTTAATTCTTCTGGAAGTTCAAGTCGCTTAACAATGTTGTCGCCCATGTCCACCCATTCATCGTGTTCACTATAATTCTCAAAAAAGTCTGAGTCGCTAGGTTTTAGTGCATTTTCATCCAATGATTCTTTAATATCTGCGTATGTTTTTACACAACAATCTGAGTTTGTTAAAAATACAAATTCAGCCCATTGTTTTGCTAGGACTGGATTACGAGCAGCAACAACAAATGTATAATTTTTATCATTAATATCGCCATTTGCCATCCAATGTTTTTCACCCTGAATGATATAAATGCCATAACCTTCTGGCAAGTTATTTAACTGAACACGTTTATCTAAAAAGTCTTTAAAAGTAGCCATTTATGGTCTCCGTTGCTGATAATAAATTATAATCATATACCGCTAAAAAAGCAATATTAACAATGTTATCAACGACACAACTTGTCGTTAAAATTATTATATTTATATTCTATTTCAATAACTTACATAACTTAACTTGTTTTATGTGCGGTATATGGTTATATTAATAAACATCAACAATGGAGCTTTAAAAATGAATTTCAATCACAACGTAAAAAACTTAATAGTCATCACTGGTGGGGATTTATCAATAGCGCTTCAAGAGGTTAATTCGGAAGTTTCTAAATTTGATTTTTCCAAAGTATTACCCTGCCCTAAATTATTTACTAAAAATGATGGCGTGGCATTTTATCATTCGTTAATGGGGTACTTAAGTGGCTTAGAGCTTACAAAAAATGAAGTTAGTGAAATTATGGCTCCACATTATGCATTTTTCTCAATCGAAAATTTTGATTCATTAGTGAGTGAGTACAAGAAAACGCTAAAGCTTCGATATGATCAAGAAGGCAATTTACGTGAACCAAATGTTTATAAACTTTACCCAGCTACAAGTGCTGAATATATTGAATTGGGTAAGCAGGCTTATAATTTACTAATTACGCATAAGGCATTCACGGATGTTGTTTGGATGCAGAAAAACTGGTGTTCAGGCGCTCAACCCGAAAACGTGGAAGTAGTGAATAATACAATTACGTTTAACAGCTTATGGACTGTACCGTTCCCAGTGATAGAAAAATGGGCTAATAAGCACAAACTTTCATTTGAATACTTAACTCTAACAAGCGGTTCATGCCAATGGAGCTATGCAAATTATATTGATGGCAATGTAATTAATAAGCGCTGGAGCGAAGATGTTGACCTTAATTACATTATGAATGCATTCAATACTGACCAAGAAACTGCATTTTCATTTTAAGAACGCATCAGATAAGCCCTCATGTAGGGCTTATCCCCTTCTCCTTTAATTTCGCCGGCCTGCGCTTGCGCTCAATGTCCAGCAGCTTACGCTAGTGGACGCGCTTCGCGGGTGTTCAGAAAGGTGAGTCTTTGCTTTTAAATTAATATGGCAATTTTAAAAGCAAACTTTCCAAGTAATTAAGTATCGGCATTTAATATTTGGAAATAATCAAGCCGAAAGTTGGCTTTCTAAAGGTTGATAAACAGCGAAGTAGACAAAGAAAATTAGGGCCTTCCATTCTTTTTCTGTGAAGTTGAAACCGGTATATCCAGTAGCAATATCAATAAGCTTTTCTATTTGAGTTCTTGCCTCATTAATTTTGATGTTTAGATCAAACATTTGATTAATTTGGTCTATCAGTTCTTGATCGCTTAGGACTGCAGCGAAGCATGTAGAAAAATCATCATTGTCTTGAATTTCATTAAGTATCCTATGAGGAATAGGTTTATCAAAATCAAGTGTGTGTAGTGAAGTCATAACTATCCAAATGGAAACATTTTAGAAACAATATACTAAAAATAAATAAAATAAAAGTGGTATATGGTTATAACATGCTGTAAACTACTCTTATTCAATTGATTCATTGTTTATCAATTGGTTAGCTGTGTATATCTGTTAGTTTATACGGCTTGAACTAGGTTCTTTAATCTTTATCTAAATAGATAATGGTACGTTTTTATAATATTTTTTATATTTTCTTTTATTATTGATAATAATGTTGAAAATATTAAATATATTATTTATAATAATTTAATAGGTATTGTTTTTAATGAAAAACGAATTATTTTTTGATAAATCAAACAGTTGTTCACCTTGTGTTAAATTATCCAGTGAAAGACTGGAATTAATTCAAGGCATTAAAAATTTGTACCCCAAAGATTTGAATGCTTTTTTAAGCATCAAAAAAAATGCTAATCGGACTTTCACTCAGCCCCGATTATCATAAGCTTTAACACTGAATTTATTCATGCTGCTAAAGCTCAACCTGCTAGGCGCACTGTCCTCACAGTGCGCCTTTTTAATGTCAGTAGAAAAGTAATCTTAGAGATCGGATTGATCTGGAGTATATTTGTATTCAATTGGGTCTTGTTATCGATAGTAAATTGGTTTGAATAATCTTTGATTAACGTTATTGAGAATAACTTACTGATTAATTATATTTATTGGAATAATAAATCAATTGGATTCAATCACCGACTGTATTTTTTATTTTATGATTATCTTTTATTTTTATTTAAATTTATATTTAAATAAATAAACAATAGATAAACGATTATTAAGTATTTAACATTTATTAAATCATTTCCTTAAGAAGTATGTGATCTTTATATTGAATCTAAGATTTTTTTTTATTTTTTTTTTAACAAGAAAAGGAATTAGTTTTCTTCAAGAAGATATATGAATTTAAAAGAATAGGGGCTGATGTAACTAATTGGTTTTAATAACTAATTTATACATATTTATCACATCAAAACTAAAATTTATCACATGAAAACTAAAATCTATCACATCAAAACTAAAATTTATCACATGAAAACTAAAATCTATCACATCAAAACTGACCCTATCACACAAAAGCTTATTCTATCCACAGTGTTATCAACAGGCAGCCTATTATTTGGAGATTTTAAATTCATAATCAGCTTAAATTGATAAAATTGATAAAAAATTGTTTAAAGAATCAACAAATTTGATCGTTTTTATTAAAAAAAACTTTTCGGAATATGTATCTGTATTTAATCACACTTAATTTAAGTTATTTTTAAAAAGAATCACAGGAATTTGTGATTTTTACACCTGATCTATTAAAGCCAATTATTATATTTAATTTTTAGCTTATTTTCAGTCTTATTTATGGTGCAAGTATGTTGTTGGTTATAAAAAAAATATTATTTATCACATCAAAACTAGGTAAAAAGCACCGTTTTGATTGTTTGTTGAGCGAAAATTAGATTTATCACATCAAAACTAGGCAAACGACCGATTCAGCCCAAATTTATCACATCAAAACTAGGCAAACGGCCAATTTAGCCCAAATTTATCACATGAAAACTAGGCAGACGGCCAATTTAGCCCAAATTTATCACATCAAAACTAGGCAAACGGCCAATTTAGCCCAAATTTATCACATGAAAACTAGGCAAACGGCCAATTTAACCCAAATTTATCACATAAAAACTAGGCAGACGGCTGATTTAGCCCAAATTTATCACATAAAAACTAGGCTGGAGGTCGATTCAGGGGGAATTTATCACATGAAAACTAGGCTGGCAGCCAATTTAGCCAAAATTTATCACATGAAAACTAGGCTGGAGGTCGTTTCAGAGGGAATTTATCACATGAAAACTAGGCAAAAGGTCGATTTAAGGCAAATTTATCACATCAAAACTATTTGACCTAAGTTTGTTTACTTGTAACTTATTGATATTTGAGTGTTATTTAGTCTTTTTTCAATTGAGTAGATTATTTTTTATAAAATTTTCTGGTTTTAAAGGCTATATATTGTAAAAATAACATTACTAAACAATTACTTATAAATTAAATTTGTGTTTTATATATTATAAGTATATTTTAGTATCACATATTTTGATTTTCGATAAGATTATGTCCTCAAATACGACAAGTGATAAAAAATTAAAAAAAGTTGTTCATGTACATGATGAGGTTGCAACGTTAAACACGATGCCCTATTCAAGCTACAACTTAGAGTTAAGTCTTGAAAAATTAATGTATTGTGCCATGACTGTTATTCATAAGTATGAGATGGATAAGAATATGGCCTTCAATCCGACCGATAAGATTGAAATTACGGCGGATAACTTTTTCAATTTAGTTTATTCCGGAGAGTTTGAAGGAAATCTATCATCGGCTCAGCTCAAAGATAAGGCTGCGAAGATGTTGTCGCTAAGAAGAACTATGCTGAATGCCTATAATAGATTTGATGCCAGCCCTATTATGCTGGTTCCTAAAGCGGACAGTGATTTGCCAGTAAAAGTGCCTATGATCAATAGTCTGCATTACGACAACGTAAAAAAGACTTTCTCTATCGAATTTCATGCAGCTTTTTATGACTTCTTCTATAAACTGAATGCCCAAGATAAAAAAGCATCATTCAATAAGCATGAGCTAAAACAGATTCTTAAAATGAATAGTTATTACTCACTTCGCTTGTACCGTATTTTTAATAGTGAGTACTGGAGAACGCAGGAAATCACCCTTACTTACGACACGCTTAGAAAGATTTTTCAAAAAGAAAATCAATACCGCTTACATGGACATATTAAAAGTCGGTTGATTGTTCCTGCAATAGAAGAAATTAATGAGCTGACTGACCTTCATGTGGAATATGAGTGCATAAAAACTGTTGGTGGGGCTTATGATGCAGTTACTTTTCGTTTTGCACGAAATAAAAAATACATAAGTCATAAAATGGTCAAAGCATTAGAGAAGATGAAGGTAGATTATTTGAGTGAGGGCAAAATTTGGTCAGACGATCTATCACACTTTAAAGTTGAAGATAGAGAAAAGCATTTTACAGCTCCAACAAAATTGTCGCCAAAGCAAATAGGATTTTTAATATCTTCCCCCGTTTTTATGAATGATTACGGACATTTCTTGGGGAATTTTGACCTTGCGACTGGTAAGGTCATCATGAAAGCACTATTAGAAAATAGTCTTGATAAGCTAAATGAATTTAGGAAGATAGACTTGGATTGGTACTTTGCGCTGTCATACGCCAATCAAGATGGAAATGAAGAAGATTTGGATGAAGAAGATTTGGATGAAAATGATGACCAGTAGAGTACTGAGTTAATTAAAGTTCCAAAAAAAAACCATCATACTTGATGGTTTTTTATTTTCTATTTACATAGCCACTTATTTCAAGAAAATTTTGAGAATTCTCTTTTCATTGTGGCGCGGTTGACACCGCTAATCTCTGCGGCAGTTAATCCCTTTTTTGCCCCAAGTTCCCATTCCAAGCCCTAGCCTACGGCTACACTCGTTTAAAAATAAAAGTATGGAAAATCTGGTATATATTTAATACATTACATAACTTTACGCACTTTATGCGGTATATGGTTATAATAAATATAAAGATAAATTCTATTAGGTGATTCATGAGCGATATAAGTAAGGATGCACAAAAAATTGCTGGTTCAGAGCAAGATAAAGCATTCCATCCAAATTGTATTTTATCACCTAAATTTAAACTGCCTATCAACGCCTTTGATGGCTTTGAATCTTTTGTTGAGCGCGGAAAATTACTTGGCCTCACACTAAATTTTAATTCTGTTGAACATGAGCCAAAATATCCAGTGGAATGTATTGCATTCTTTGATCAACAAAAGCGTGTTAGTTATGAGGTTTTGAATCAAAAACTGTCCACGTTAGATGTAATGCAAATTACAAAACGGCAGATTTCAGAGGTCTATCAGTCGAGCATCTTTTTAAATGCGGAATGTGGCCATGTGAAGGTACTAAGCCAGTTACTGATATCAGAATTACAAAATGACAAGTCAATTTATATATTCTTTCGAGATGGCTTTATTCGTGCATGTAGTGAACAAGAAGCAAAGTGTTTTTTAAAATTTCACGGCGAAGTACAGGCTTATAAGGAAAAAGTAGAGGAATTTGCTTTATTCAAAAACAAAGTACAACGTGCCGAATTAAAAGAAAAAACAAATGAACAGGCACAGATCATTGGTAACTATTTAAAAGTTGAATGGCGTGGCGTTTTTGCTATCCAGTACAGACTTCTACATGAAAAAAATCCTTCTGGTTTACAAAAGAAAAATACAGTTAGCCATATTCGAGTTTTAGATGACTATAAAAATGGTCGTATTCAACGTGCTGCAGGCCAAAGCCTATGTGGAGCTAAATCAAAATTTGGATTTAGTGATGATATGTCAGATACAAGTAGCTACTTAATTACCTGTCCTAAATGTCTAAAAATGGTCAATTTAATCTAATTTTCAAAAATAAAGGTGCATTCAATATGTCAAAACTTAAAGAAATAACTGAAACTTCAAACCTTGCGGAACCATTATGGCTTGGTCATTCTTACATGTGCGAACTTGATAATGGCAACGGCCTAAAAGAGTTTGGTGTGATCGCTGTACAGGGCAATTCAGGAATGACGGACGATTTAGTATTCACAAATAATCACGGCGTTAAACGGGAATCTCTTGAAGGCTTAAAAATTAAGTCTTGCATTGATTTAACAGAACTAATGGCATCATCACCGGAACTTAATGGGATTGGTTGGATTGACTTGCCAGCTGTAAAAGATCATGCAGAGAACATTGGTATTTGCTGGATTAAAATCGAAATCCAAGAATTGAGTGATACAGATGCACTAACTGATAGTTTTTATACCGGTGATACCAAACAGCATGTAGTGTTGGGCCATTTAGCATATATAGACGTCCAAGGTGAATATAAGGTGCAGGCACATTATTATGAAGAAGGTGCGTATGGGTTAAGTAGTGATATCAGACCGACTGATTTTGATGCAGTGGTTTTGGCGATGATGCCTTACAACGAAGTAGAATAAGGAGCTTTTATGAAAAAAAAGATATCAAATTGTTTATTGGGTTTTGGGTCATTATTGGTCTTTGGTGGGTTGGTCATTGGTGCATTGGTGATTAGTGGATGTTCAAACAATAATGCAAACGCTAGTCCAGAACCTAAAGTTAGTCCGGAACCTAAAGCTAATGTAGTGGTTAAAGATGAGTTTAATACAGCTAATTTGGTTAAAACTGAGTACATTGCAGAGACCAAAAATTCATATATTGGACGTTACGTTGATTGCAAAGCAGGAATGACAATTTATACACATAGCAATAGTATTGCTGCAGTGTCTAATAGCGAGATCAATCAGGATTTGATTAAAGAAAAGTGTAAGTAATATTCAAAGGGACTCCCCTGCTTAGGATAGCCTGAGTAAATTTGCCAAAAAGCCCCATTGAATCGGGCTTTTTTTACGGCGTTACAAAAAGATCATAATTATTTTTTAAGTTTAGAAACGTATTTTTGAGATTATTTTTAAATAAAAAATGCCATATCTAAGTTTTGTTTTACTCAAAATAAGGATTTTTATTCTCAAGATATTAAAAAGTGCATTTATTTCGAATATTTGAATTTTTTATGTGGTTTTAGCCTGTTTGACTGAAAATTTACTATATGTTTTCATTGGCTTATCAACTACAGAGTGCTTTGAAATGACAAATTTATTTGATGAAGTTAAAGAAAACCTTGAAGAAAAATTGGGTAATTTAACTGATACCTTTGAGGATTATGATTATGAGTCTCCAGAAGGAGTTACCCAAGCTGATCTCTGTGATATAGATGAATTCATCAAGTTTATTGTTATTGATGGAGAAGCCATTAGCTATAGTAAATTTGAAAAGAAAATTAGAAGTGGCTTATTTAGTATTGAAGGAGCCGATCTTAAGGACTTTGATTGGGATAATCTAGAAAGCCATTATTCAGACTGTATAGATGCCTATACTGAATACAGTAGTCTTAGTGAGCAAATT
>RRZU010473609.1_pt1 | contig 10300 bp, 8 predicted proteins | sample 2165561 | NCBI WGS metagenome assembly RRZU01 (sample SAMN10456909, study PRJNA506462) | wastewater metagenome | isolation source: wastewater sludge | place: USA: Moscow, Idaho | reverse complement strand
GCGCCGCCCTCGCGCTCGCCGGCTGCGGCTCCCCGTCCACGCCCGCCCCGGGCAACACGCAGTCCCCGGCCCAGTCGTCCAGCGCTGCCGCCCCCGCGGCGTCGACCGTGACCGTCGAGGACAACAACGGTCCCCAGACCATCACGGTGCCGCCGACCTCCGTCGTCGCCACCGACAACCGCACGTTCCAGACCCTCGACGAGTGGGGCATCGAGCTGAAGGCCGCGGCCCGCGCACTCATGCCGGACACCGTCTCCTACGCGGCCAACGAGGCCATCATCGACCTGGGAACGCACAACGAGCCCGACCTCGAGGCCGTCGTCGCCGTCCAGCCCGACCTCATCGTCAACGGCCAGCGCTTCGCCCAGTTCCACGACCAGTTCACCCAGCTGGTCCCGAACGCCGTTGTGCTGGAGCTCGACCCGCGCGAGGGCGAGCCCCTCGACCAGGAGCTGAAGCGCCAGACCGCCGCCCTCGGCGAGGTCTTCGGCAAGCAGGCCGAGGCGAAGCAGCTGAACGACGACCTCGACGCCGCCATCGCGCGCGCCAAGGCCGCCTACGACCCGGCCGCCACGGTGATGGCCGTCAACACCTCGGGCGGCAACATCGGCTACCTCGCCCCCGGCGTCGGCCGCACGCTGGGTCCGGTCTTCGAGATCCTCGGCCTCACCCCCGCCCTTGAGGTGGAGGGCACCGACGATCACCAGGGCGACGACATCTCCGTCGAGGCGATCGCCGACTCCAACCCCGACTGGATCCTCGTGATGGACCGCGACGCGGGCGTTGCCGCCGACGACCCGAACTTCCAGCCGGCCGCCGACCTGCTGGCGAACTCCCAGGCCCTCGCCAACGTGACCGCGGTGAAGGAGGACAACATCGTGATCATGCCCGCCGACACCTACGTGAACGAGGGCATCCAGACCTACACGACGTTCTTCAACCAGTTCGCCGACGCGCTCGAGGCCAAGAGCTGAAAGTGACGCTCACCGGGACCGCCCCCACGACCACCAGGCGCAAGAGCAGGCTCTTCGACCCCTGGCTGATCGTGGGGGCGGTCGTCGTTGCAGGCCTGCTCGTCGTGTCGCTGTTCACGGGCGTGTACGACACCCTCGGCGCCGAGGACGGCGCCGAGATGTTCCAGATCACCCGGGTCCCCCGCACGATCGCCCTCGTCCTCTCCGGCGCGGTCATGGCGATGTCGGGGCTTGTCATGCAGCTGCTCACGCAGAACCGTTTCGTCGAGCCCACCACCACCGGAACCACCGAGTGGGCGGGGCTGGGGCTGCTCGCCGTCATGATCTTCTTCCCCACCTCCGGCCTCATGACCAAGATGGTGGTGGCCGTCGCCTTCTCCTTCGTCGGCACGATGATCTTCTTCATGTTCATCCGGCGGGTCTCCCTCAAGGCCTCGCTGGTCGTGCCGATCATCGGCATCATGCTCGGCGCCGTCGTGGGCGCCGTCTCCACCTTCCTCGCGCTCCAGTTCGACGCGCTGCAGAACCTGGGCGTGTGGTTCGCCGGCAGCTTCACCTCCGTGATCCGCGGGCAGTACGAGCCGCTGTGGGTCGTGTTGATCGTCGTGATCGCCGTGTTCATCGTCGCCGACCGCTTCACCGTCGCCGGGTTGGGCGAGGACATCGCCACCAACGTCGGGCTCAACTACCGGCGCGTCATGCTGCTCGGCACCGGACTCATCGCCATCGCGACCGGCGTGGTCACCGTCGTGGTGGGCAACCTGCCGTTCCTCGGCCTCATCGTGCCGAACATCGTCTCGATGGTGCGCGGCGACGACCTCCGGTCCAACCTTCCGTGGGTCGCGCTGCTCGGCATCGCCATCGTCACGGTCTGCGACATCATCGGCCGCGTGATCATCATGCCGTTCGAGGTCCCGGTGTCCCTGATCCTCGGCGTCGTCGGCGCGGCCGTGTTCATCGCCCTGCTGCTCCGGCAGCGCAGGAGGGCGTGAGGAACATGCTGGTCTCCAAGCCCGAGGCCCCCCGCAGCTCCCAACCCCTGGCAACCCCCAGGCTCCGCCGCCGCTACTGGACGCTGCTGACCACCCTGCTGGCGCTCTCGGCGCTCTTCGCCTTCGGGCTCCTCGCCTGGGACAACCCGATGCCCGTGGGCACCGAGGGGTTCTGGATCATCGCGAGGATGCGGGCCACCAGCCTCGTCGTCATCCTCATCGTGGCGTTCTGCCAGGCGATCGCGACGGTGAGCTTCCAGACGGCGACCAACAACCGGATCATCACGCCGTCGATCATGGGCTTCGAGTCGCTGTACCGGGCGGTGCAGACGTCGTCGGTGTACTTCCTCGGCGTCGCCGGGATCACCGCCATCCAGGGCGTCTCCCAGTTCCTGCTCCAGGTGGCGCTCATGGTGGGCTTCGCCCTGCTGCTGTACGGCTGGCTGCTGTCCGGACGCTACGGCAACCTTCAGGTGATGCTGCTGGTGGGCATCATCCTGGGCGCGGGGCTCGGGTCGGTGTCGACGTTCATGCAGCGCCTGCTGACGCCGAGCGAGTTCGACGTGCTGGCCGCGAGGCTGTTCGGCAGCATCTCGCACGCCGACGCCGCCTACCTCCCCTACGCGATCCCGCTCACCGCCATCGCGGGCGGCGCGCTGTGGGCCAACGCGAAGAACCTCAACCTGCTGAGCCTCGGCCGCGACGCCGCCACCAGCCTCGGCATCAACCACCGGCGCCAGACCATGGTCACGCTGTTCTTCGTGTCCATCCTGATGGCCGTCTCCACCGCGCTCGTGGGGCCGATGACCTTCCTCGGCTTCCTCGTCGCGACGCTGGCCTACCAGCTCGCCGACACCTACGACCACCGCTACATCTTCCCAATGTCGGTGGCCACCGCCTTCATCGTCCTGACGGGTTCGTACTTCGTGATGAAGCACGTCTTCTACGCCCAGGGCGTCGTCTCGATCATCATCGAGCTGGTCGGCGGCGGCGTCTTCCTCCTCGTCCTCCTCCGAAAGGGCCGCCTGTGATCACGCTCAAAGGGGTGCTGAAGACCTACAGCAGCGAGGTCGCGATCGGCCCGGTCGACCTGGAGATCCCGGAGGGCGGCATCACCGCGCTCGTCGGGGCGAACGGCGCGGGCAAGTCGACGCTGCTGACGATGATCGGCCGCCTCCTCGGCATGGACGCCGGCGCCATCGAGATCGCGGGCTACGACGTCGCGAGGACCAAGTCAAAGGATCTCGCCAAGATCGTCTCGATCCTGCGCCAGGAGAACCACTTCATCACGCGGCTGACCGTGCGCCAGCTCGTCGGCTTCGGGCGCTACCCGCATTCCCAGGGGCGGTTGACGCCGCACGACGAGGACAAAATCAGCCAGGCCATCGACTTCCTCGACCTCGGCGCCCTGGAGGGACGCTATCTCGACCAGCTCTCCGGCGGCCAGCGGCAGCGCGCCTACGTCGCGATGGTGCTGGCCCAGGACACCGAATACGTCCTGCTCGACGAGCCGCTGAACAACCTGGACGTGTCGCACTCGCACGCGATGCTGCAGACCCTGCGCCGCGCCGCCGACGAGCTGGGCAAGACGGTGGTGATCGTCGTGCACGACATCAACTACGCCTCGTGCTGGGCCGACCAGATCGTCGCGATGAAGGACGGCGGGATCGTGGCGATCGGGTCGCCGGCGGAGATCGTACGGCAGGAGCTGCTCGCGGAGGTGTTCGACCTGGACATCGAGGTGACCGAGTACCGCGGCCGCCGCATCGCGCACTTCTACCTGCCCGTGCCGGTGTGCGAGCACTGCCACAAGCAGCCGGGAAAGGGGTGCTGCCTCGACGGCTCCCCCGTCAGCCCCGGCCCCGTGCCGCTGACGCTCGGTCGGCCCGCGTAGCTCAGACGAACAGGGCCTGGCCGACGAACTCGCCCTCCCGGACGCCCGGGGGGACGGCCCACAGGCCCGAGCCGATGTGCTGCAGGTACTCCTGCATCAGGTCGTTCCTGCTCATCCGCGACTGCATCGGGATGTAGTGCGTGCGCGGATCGGTCACGAAGGCGATGAAGAACAGGCCGGCCGACAGCCGCCCGAGCTGATCGTTGCCGTCGACGTAGTTGTAGCCGCGACGCAGCATGTGCACGCCGCCGTTGTGGTCCGGGTGGCCGAGCGCGACGTGCGACGCCGGGTCGACCAGCGGGTTGCCCTCGCGGCCGGTGAGCGCGAAGTCGGGTTGGTCGAACTCCTCGCCGCCCGACAGCGGCGCGCCCTCGCGCTTGGTGCGGCCGACGATCGTCTCCTGCTCGCGCATCGGGGCGCGGTCCCAGGTCTCGATCTGCATCTTGATCTTGCGCGCCACCAGGTAGGAGCCGCCCGCCAGCCAGGCCGCGGCCGGATCGGCGTCGGCGGGCACCCAGACGTGCTCGTCGATCAGCTCGATCTGCTCGCCGCGCAGGCCCATCGTGCCGTCCTTGAACCCGAACAGGTTGCGGGGCGTGTCCTGGGTCACGCTCGTCGACGACGTGCGTCCGAACCCCAGCTGCGACCAGCGCAGCACCGCGCGCCCGAAGGCGATCCGCGTGAGGTTGCGCACCGCGTGCACCGCGACCTGCGGGTCGTCGGCGCACGCCTGGATGCAGAGATCGCCGTCGGACAGGGCGGGATCGAGGTTGTCCGCCACGAAATGCGGCAACCGCTCGAGCGCCTCGGGGCGTCGCGGCCCGATCCCGAACCGGTCCTTGCCCGCGCCGTCGACGAACAGCGTCGGGCCGAAGCCGAACGTGATCGTCAATCCCGACGGCGGGAGCCCGTAGGCCTCGCCGGTGTCCTGCGGCGGGGCGTCGTAGGGGCCGGACATGGGGTCGAGCTCCCCGGCCGAGCCGCCCTGGGTCATGCGGGCGGCGGCGTCGGTCCAGTCGCGCAGCAGCGAGACCAGGCCGTCGCGATCGACGCCGTACGCCACGTCGAACGCGGCGAAGTGCATCCGGTCCTGCGCGGGCGTGACGATGCCCGCCTGGTGCTCGCCGTAGTAGGGATAGGCCCGGTCGACGCCGGTCGGCACGGCCTCCTCCGGCCGGGATGCCGCGTTGGCGAGCGCCAACGCGCCCGCCGCCGCGCCGCCGACCGCGGCGGCGCCGAAGAGGCCGCGCCGACTGAGATCGCTCATGCCAGGATCACACCCGCGATCTTCGACAGGGGCTCGCTCAGCGCGTTGACGGCGTCGGAGAGCTCCTTGACCTGGTCCTCGCTGAGCTCGTCGTAGGTGGCGAAGCCGTCGCCCTTGCGCTGCGCGTCGAGCAGGGTCTGGAGGTCGGTGAACGCCGTCGCGATCTGCTCGTCGAGGGCCTTGTCCTTGCGCTGCAGCAGCGGGCGCAGTCCCTCCCAGGCGACGCGGGCGCCGTCGACGTTGGCCTGGAAGTCCCACAGGTCGGTGCGCGACCAGTACTCCTCCTCGCCGGTGACCTTTCCGGTGGCGACCTCGTCGAGCAGCCCCTTCGCGCCGTTGGCGATGTCGGAGGCGCTGAACGTCATGTCGCGCGTGCGGTCGTAGAGGGTCTGGGTGTCGGCGACGAGCTTGTCGGCGATCTCCGTGCGCTCGGCATCGGTCATCGCGGTGTAGTCCTCGGCGCGCTCTGGCCAGAGGTCCTTCTCGAGCCGGTGCCAGCCGGTGAACTCGTCGCCCTCCTCGAGGTCGGCCTCGCGGGCGTCCATCTGCGGGTCGAGGTCGCCGAAGCTCTCCGCGACGGTCTCGACGCGCTCCCAGTGGACGCGGGCGTCGGCGTAGAGGGCGCGCGCCTCGTCGTCCTTGCGCTCGGTGACGAGCTGCGCGAACTGCTGGGTCTTGACCAGCAGCTGGTCGACCTGGTCGCGGACGTAGGAGGCGTACTGCGTGTCGGCCTCCTTCACGAGGTCGGCGTCCTCGCCGGTGGGGCCGACGGGCTCGCCGGAGTCGGTGATGGTGAAGCCTGCGCGGATGCCGTCGCCGACCATGCCCGGCTTGCACGCGGTGAAGTAGGTGCCGGTGGGCGCGGTCAGCACGAGGTCGCGGGTGAGGCCGGGGCCGATGTTCTCGACCTCGGCGACGATGCGGAGCCCGTCCTCGCCGAGGAGGTAGAACTCGTTGATCTTCGTGCCGTCGTTGGTGACCTTGAAGGTGATGGTGCCCGAGGGGGCCTCCGCGGCGGAGACGGTGCACTCGGTGTCGGACGCGGCGACGGTGAGGACGCGGGCGGCGGCCGCGTCGTCGCCGGGGGCCGGCGCGGGGGCGTTGTCGGTGCAGGCGGAGGTCGCGAGCAGGCCGACGGCGACCGTCGGGATGAGAAGACGGCGGATCACTGGGTAACTCCTTGGGGAACGGTTGCGGGCGCCGGGCGGTGCGCGGCGCGGTTTCGCTGGATGAAGAGGCCGCCGACGACGACCACGTAGGCGACCCAGACGGTCGCCTCGAGCACGGTGGTGACCGGCGAGAAGTTGAGGACGCCCTTGAGGACGGTGCCGAGCACGCTGTCGAGCGTGACGATGTGGCTGACGTCGAAGGCGATCGTGTGGAGCCCGGGCAGGACGCCCGCCTCCTGCAGGTCGTGGACGCCGTAGGCGAGCACGCCGGCCGCGACGACGATGAGGAACGCGCCGGTCCAGGTGAAGAACTTGGAGAGGTTGATCCGCAGCGCGCCGCGGTAGATGAGGTAGCCGAGCACGACGGCGACGAGGATGCCGAGCAGCGCGCCGAGCAGCGGCTGCCAGGTGGCGCCCGTGTCGCGGGCAGCAGCCTGGGTCGCGGCCCAGATGAACAGGGCGGTCTCGAGCCCCTCACGCCCGACGGCGAGCAGGGCCACGACCGTGAGCGACCACGGCTTGGTTGCGCCGTCGAGGGAGCTGCGCAGGGTGCTGCTCAGGCTTCGCGACGCCGTCGCCATCCACAGGACCATCCAGGTGACGAAGCCGACGGCGACGATCGACAGCGTGCCGCCGATGATCTCCTGGGCCTCGAACGTCAGCCCCTTCGGCCCGTAGGTGAGGATGGCGCCGAACAGCAGCGAGATCCCGACGGCGATGCCGACGCCCGCCCAGATGTAGCGCAGGTCGTGGCGGCGATCGGCCTTGACGAGGTACGCCACCAGGATGCTGACGATCAGCGCGGCCTCGAGTCCCTCCCGGAGCCCGATCAGGAAATTAGCTAACATGCGCCTTGCCTTATCTATGACTAAGGCGAGCCTAAACCCGGCGGGTCTGCGCGCGCAAAACGCGGCCGAGGAGTTCGTCGTGCGCACCGGGTCGGCCCGGCTGCCCGGGCCACCCGGCTAGGCCACCCAATAGGCGCGCAGGGCGCGGGAGAGGTATTCGGGATCGTCGACGCCGCAGAGCTCGCGCGCCGAGTGCATGCTCAGCAGGCCCGCGCCGACGTCGACCGTCGTGATGCCCAGGCGGGTCGCGGTGATAGGGCCGATCGTCGAGCCGCAGGGCACGGCGTTGTTCGAGACGAACGACTGCGTGGGAACGCCCGCGGCCGCGCACGCGCGGAGCCAGATCGCGGCGCCGACGGCGTCGGTGGCATAGCGCTGGTTCGCGTTGATCTTCAGCAACGGCCCGCGGTTGGGCAGCGGGCGGTTCATCGGATCGTGCACACCCGGGTAGTTCGGGTGGACGACGTGGCCGCAGTCGGCCGAGATGCAGCTGGACCGCGCGAACATCGCCCGCGTCTCGTCCAGGTTCAGCCCGTAGCCCGCCGAGATGCGCTCCAGCACGTCCTGCAGCAGCGGCCCGCCCGCGCCCGTGGCCGTGTCGGATCCGACCTCCTCGTGATCGAACGCGGCGAACACGATGACGTCGCGCGCGCCCACGGCATTCGTGGCGTCCTCGGGACCCTCCCCATCACCCCCGAGGCCGCCCGCCGCGAGCCCCTCGATGGCGGCCAGCGCGGCGTGGGTGGACAGCAGGTTGTCCAGGCGCGCGGACGCGAGGAACTCGCGCTCCATGCCGATCACCGCGGGTGGCTGGGTGTCGAAGACGAAGAGGTCGTGGAGGGCGACCTGGTCGGCGTCGATGCCTGCCAGGCCGCAGAGGTGGTCGAGGAGCGAGCCGCGCGGCTCGACGGCGAGGATCGGCTGGGTGTGCGCCTGCCGGTCCAACTTCAGCGCCTCGTTGGCGGTGCGGTCCAGGTGGATGGCCAGCTGCGGGATGCGCGCGATGGGGCCGCTCCTGACCAGGTGCGCCGCGCCGTCGAGGGTGACGATGCGCCCGGCGATCCCCAGGTCGCGGTCGAGCCACGAGTTCAGCAGCGGCCCGCCGTAGACCTCGACGCCGACGCCCGTCCACCCCGCCGACTGCGGCAGCGGTCCCGGCTTGACCTTGAACCCGGGTGAGTCCGTGTGCGTGCCGACGATCCGGAACCCCGCGCCGTCGGTGAGGGCCCCGGGCGCGATCCAGGCGACGACGGCGCCGTCGCGAACCACGAACCTCCGCCCACCGGAAGGCCCGAACGGGTGCGCGGCGTCGACCCGCTCGAACCCGGCCCTTTCCAGCCGCCGCGCGATCTCCGCCGCGGCGTGGTAGCTGGTGGGCGAGGCGGTCACGAACGCCGCGAGCTGGTCGATGTGCGAGGTGGGCATGCGCTCAGGCTAGCGGGAGGCATTCGGGGCCTCTCCGGGGAGCCGCGCGGAAATTGTCGGAGGGGCCTGATTAGCTTGTCGGCATGGACCTCCTCCTGCTTCTCCTGGCCCTCGTTATCGGCGCCGCCGTCGGCTTCTGGGTGGCGCGCGCCACGGGCGCAACCACCCGGCAGCAGCCCGACGCCGACCCGCGTGCGCTGACCGCCGCGCAGGAGGAGGCGTCGACGGCGCGGGCCGAGGCGGGGCGCGCCCGCGAGGAACTGGCGGCCATCCGCGCCGACGCCGCGCGCCAGTCGCTCGAAGCCGCGGAGTTGCGGGCGACGGTGGCCGACGCGCAGCGGCTCGTCGCGGAGGCGCGGGGCGAGACGGCGAAGGTCGCCGCGCAGGTCGCCGCGGCGACGGCGCAGCGCGACGCGGCGGTCCAGAAGGCAGAGGAGCAGGCGGCCGACCGCGAGGCGCTGCTGAACCAGTTCAAGGTGCTCAGCGCCGAGTCGCTGGAGCGCCAGAACAGGCAGGCGGACGCGGCGACCGAGCAGCGGCTGAAGGCCACCGAGCAGTTGGTCGCGCCGCTCACCGACGGGCTGCGCCAGATGCAGGAGAAGCTGCAGCTGGTGGAGCTCGAGCGGACGAAGATGGCGGCCGAGCTCGGCGAGCAGGTCGCCGCGGTGCAGCGCTCCGGCGAGGCCATCCGTCGCGAGACCACCAGCCTTTCCAACGCGCTGCGCACCCCTCAGGTGCGGGGGGCCTGGGGCGAGCGCAGCCTGAAGCGGATCGTCGAGATCTCGGGCCTCACCGAGCGGTGCGACTTCGACACCCAGCAGACCTACGCGTCCGACGACGGCCGGTTCCGCCCGGACCTCCGGGTCAACCTGCCCGCGGGCAAGGTCATCTTCGTCGACTCCAAGGTCCCGCTCGCCGCCGTCCTCGAGGCGTACAACACCGAGGACGAGGCCCAGCAGCGCGGCCACTTCCTCTCCTTCGCGCGCAACGTGCGCGCCCACATCGACCAGCTCTCCGACAAGGGCTATTGGCAGCTCGACCTCGGCTCGCCCGAGTTCGTCATTCTCTACCTCCCCTCCGACGAGATCTACCGGCTCGCGCTGGAGCAGCTGCCGGACCTGCACGACTACGCCACCCGCAAGCAGGTCGTGCTCGCCTCCCCCGGCCTGCTGATCCCGCAGCTGCAGATCGTGGCCAACGGCTGGAAGCAGGTCGCTCTCGCGGAGACCGCGGGGCAGATCTCGAAGCTGGGCCGCGAGCTGCACCAGCGCCTCGCCACCCTCGGCGCGCATCTCGACAAGCTGGGCCGCTCGCTCACCAGCTCCGTGAAGGCCTACAACAGCGCCGTCGCCACGCTGGAGAGCCGCGTCATGGTCTCCGCCCGCCGCTTCCGCGACCTGGAGCTGACCGACGAGGACCTCCCCCAGCTCGACCCGCTCGGCGAGACCACCCGCCAGCCCGCCGTCGCCGAGATGATCACCTACGCCGAGGAACGCGACCGCGAGCGCACCCTCTTCTCCGAGGAGAGCGAGCTCTTCTCCGAGGACGCACCCCCTGTGCGTCAGCTCCGCCGCGACGGCACCGACGGGTAGTCGCCTGCGCGGCGTCGGTCGTCTCGGTTGTTTTCGTCAGGGCATGGTCTCGCTGGGGATGCTGCTGTTCGCGGTCGGGTTCTTCGCCCTCTGGATGGCGCCGGTCGGCATGTACCTCGGTTGGCGACGAGGCGGGCAG
>RRZU012056029.1_pt1 | contig 10301 bp, 10 predicted proteins | sample 2165561 | NCBI WGS metagenome assembly RRZU01 (sample SAMN10456909, study PRJNA506462) | wastewater metagenome | isolation source: wastewater sludge | place: USA: Moscow, Idaho | reverse complement strand
TGGCTGCCGTTGATGGCATCGGTGCTGGTTGTAGAGATTTCGCCTGCTGCCACATTGATGATTTGACGTTCTTTGCCTGCCGCGCCCACGCTTACCACTCCGTTTTCAGGGCTGCCCACACCGGCAAAGCCGCCATAGGTAATGCTGTTTACAGTAGCGCTATCGACTGCGGTAGCTGCACGGTCAGTTGAAACATTACCCAATACTACGCTGTTGTCTTGCGTGGTGCTGACATTATTGCCAATCACAAAAGTATTATTGTTGGCGATGGTGTTGTCATTGCCATAAGCATAAGAGGCTGTGCCACTTACGTTGTTTGGATCTCCAATAGCACCGGAGTTTTTACCGCTGACAATATTACCGCTACCGATGGAAATGGTATTAGAGGCCGTAGCTTGTGCCCCAGTACCGATGGCAATCGAATTTTCACCGGAAACAGTATTACCTACCCCCATAACAACAGCATTTTCAGCACTAGCAGTGGACAGGTTACCGAATACAAAGGAGTTATTCCCAGCAGTAGTAATCGAATTATTATTACCAACTGCATAAGCATTATCACCCGCAACGTTATAAGCTGCTAGACTTCCGAGATATGATGTAGAACCAATCATACCAGAGCTTGCGCCGGATGCTTTTGTATATGCCCCAATTGCAATCGAGTTAGCCGTTCCAGCATCTGCCATACGACCAATAGCTACAGCAAAATTACCACGCGCCATTGAATTTCCGCCAATACTGACAGCTTGCGAAGAAATAGCCTGTGTTAATCCACCATTCGCAAAGTTACCAATCAATACATTGCGATCATTATTCGTACTTAATCCAGTTTGCGGCCCCATGATAATGGAACGATCAGATTTAGAATTTTGTCCAGCCAAATGCCCCGCATAAACATTATTATCACCTGTTGAACCATCGCCAGCGATAGAACCAATCGCTACATTGCTGTCACCCGACAAATTGCGTCCTGCGGCAGAACCAATCAGAGTATTGCCACCTGAGCCAAAACCTGGAAAAGTAAGATTTTTACCATCATTAGAAGTCAAACCAATCCCGGCACCATTACCAATCATAATATTACTGCTAGCACTAATATCTGTAATACCACTTCCGGCATCTGAACCCAATGCAATATTGCCGTAAGATGCCGTATTTTTGCCTGCAGCTTTACCGAGATACACACTTGGTCCACGGTTGCCATCCGCTACATCCGCTTGAATAGCCTGAGCAGCTGACTCTAATTTCCCTGCTTCAAAACCAATTGCTACACTATAATCTTTCTTAGAGCCTGCTCCTGATTCAGTACCAATATTAACATTTTGGATGTTCCAGTGGTCTACTGTGCCTTTGGCTGATTTTTCACCGATGGAAATATTACGGCCGCCGTCGGCGGTTGCGCCGCTACCGATGGCAATATTGTTCATTTTGCCGACTGTGGTACGGTTATTTGGGTCTTGCGGGTTATCTATATCTGCACGACCGGCAGTCGCATTGTCGCCAATTGCGATTGAGCCCGTGGTTACAGCTGTAGCAGGTATTGCCGTAGAACCAATCGCAATACTATTATCAACAGCCGAACCTCCTCCTACTTCAGTGCCTGCGGCGAGCGCTGAACTGCCCACTAATGCGATCGCAAGAGCTGAAATAATTTTACTTAACAAGAAAGAACGTGAATGAGACTGTGCCACTATTCCATTTGATTCACTTGCCGCTTTTCCTTGTGAAACGTCTAACTCGGATATCACGTCAAAACGTTTTGTGGTTTTATTCCAAATAACTTTATAAATTTTATTCATAAATAAAACCCTCATTCATTATACAAATTAAAAAACAACTTACATTAATATACCTAAAAATAATAATACATGGAAATTACATGCATTAAAACACTTTTATACCAATATTTTATATATTGATATTTCATTGAGATTAAAAGAAAAGCTTAACAAGCTCTTAAGAAGTTAAACTCATAAAATATAGGTTTTTGTTTTTAAAGATATAAAAAATGCGATTCACTAGAACCGCACTTTTAAAGGAAGTCAAAAATTGCTTTTTTATTCTTTATCCTCGCTGTCAAACCAGCCGCGGATAAATTGAATCGAGAGGAAGAGGGTGAGCAGCAATAGGAAATAGAAGATATAACTGGCGATCGGCCAAGCGGCGGTAGCGTTTTGATCGACTTCTTTCATCGAGGTCATGTTGCGGAATTCATCAAACATCACCAAACGCCAGCCATAATATTTTACCTGTACCGTTTTTTTATCCACCGCAAAGCCTTGCGCTCTGGCTTGCAGATCCGCCGAGTCAAATTTGAAATAGAACGGGAAGCCCCAACGGGTATCTTCATTGCGATAAACCATCACTTTGTCATTTTGCGGATTTTGAGTGTAGATATAATAGACATCACGGGTCGGGCCGTCTGCCGGATTTGCTTTGGTGATCGGGCCGTCCTTATCCACTCGTTTCACTTCCACCCCAGTGACATGAGCCACTTCATAATGCGGAAAATAGAAATTGACCGTAGCAAACAGCACTCCGTGAATCAACAGGGTTACCAAAATAAAAAAAAGTCTGACTACACCACGCAAGGTTAATTTATTAGCCGCCATAAGTTGTGTTCTCCAAAATTGTTATGCTTTTATTCCGCGCCAATTTATTCTACGCTAATTACCGCTGAATAAAAGGGATTCCTTAATCGTTGCCGTTCGCGATTTTGCCCAATCACGCTTGCAACTTTAGCTTAAATAAACGTTCAAAATTCTGAGTGGTAATTTGTGCCAATTCTTCCACACTCACCCCTTTTAGCACCGCCAGATATTCGCACACTTCACGCACATACGCCGGCTGGTTCTGTTTGCCACGATAAGGAACGGGCGCCAAATATGGCGAATCGGTTTCGACTAACAGTCGATCCAACGGCACGGTTTTGATCACATCACGAATCTCTTGCGCATTGCGGAAGGTGATAATGCCGGATACCGAAATATAAAATCCCAGCTCCAATCCTTGATCTGCCATCCATTGGTTCTCTGTAAAACAGTGCAACACGCCACCGCACTTTTGCGCTTCGCCTTGTTTTAACAACGCAATAGTATCTTCTCTGGCAGATCGGGTATGGATAATCAGCGGTTTCTGCAGCTGATTGGCAAGCTCGATTTGTTGGCTGAAAATCTGCTGCTGTTTTGCTTTATTATCAGCGCTGTAATAGTAGTCCAAACCGCACTCGCCAATGGCAATCACCTTTGGATCTTGCGCCAGTTGCACCATTTTTTCCAGATTAAAGATTTCATCTTCTACATTCAGCGGATGCACGCCGCAAGAAAGGGAAACGTCCGCACGGTGTGAAAGTGCGGTCTGCAACTTTTCAAATCCGCTCAACGTGGTGCTAATAGAAAGCAGATGCTGTACTTCACGTTGTTTAGCTTTCTCCACCACGTCGTCCATACTGTGATGCAAATTTTCATAATCCAAGCTGTCCAAATGACAATGGGAATCAACAATAAACACTTATACCTCAAAAACTTGTGTAATTAATTTTGTTAAACAATCCAACACCATCAACTCTTGGTTGACAGCATTGATTTGGGTCAGATCCTGCCGTAACTGCTGAATCAATCGGTTCCCCTGCAAAAGTGCGGTTTGTGATAGTTGCTGGCTGAATTGTTCAATGCCATTGGCAATATCTTGATTGATCCAATCTTGTTTAATCTGCAATTTACATTTCAGGCTGTCACTAAAAAACGCCGACAACCAATTAAGTTGCCGCTGTAGCAAAACCGAATCGCTAAACGCAAACTGTTTTAAAAACGGCTCTAGCGCCCGATTGCGGTAAAACTGCCAAAACTGGCGCAAAAAGTCTTTCCGCAACGGCAACCAGTTTTTTTGTAGTGCATTCAATGCTGCCAACGGGCGGTTATAGTTCACCCGAAGTGCTGTGTCAAGATCCTGCTCGTCCGTTTTAATCTGCTGTTGCAACCACGCTTTTGCTTGCTCTCCAGCTGGTGTTGTCAACGTCCAAACCTGACAACGGCTGTAAATCGTCGGCATCAATGGCGCAACCAGATCTGCCAGCAGTAAAAAATAGGTTCTTTCTGTTGGCTCTTCCAAGGTTTTCAACAGCGCATTGGCAGCAGCTTCACTCAATAATTCGACCGTCGGCAGATACACTACTTTATTACCGTCTTGACGAGCATATTGTTGCAAATTGCCAATCAGTTCACGGACTTGATCGATGCCGATATTTTTTCCTTCCTGCAATTGCAAACGGTGAAAATCAGGATGGTTACCGCTTTCAAACAGGCGGCAATTTTGACAGTGACCGCAAGCCTGCAAACCGGGCTTCTCTAAACATAAAAGCCCTTGCGCAATCGCCAAAAGCAACTGTTCGCTGCCCAAGCCCGAATCACTTTTAAACAACAACGCATGATGCCCGTGCTGCTTGGCAAAGCTGTTATCTAATTGCTGAAAAAGCGGTTCGAACCACGGGTACATGCTTTAATCCTGCTTTAATAAATCTTGTTTGAACAGCCAACGCTTGACCGCACTTTGCACATCCGCCGCGACTTTTTCCATTGATTGAGAGGCGTCGATCAACACCGCATTCGAATCCGCTTGCACCAATTCCAGATAACGCTGGCGGGTGCGCTGAAAAAAATCCAGTTGCAGTTGTTCGATTCTGTCCAGTTCGCCACGGCTTCTGGCGCGGCTTAATCCCAATTCGGGATCGATATCCAAATACAACGTTAAATCCGGTTTGAAATCGCCCAACACGGTTTCGCGCAAGGTGGCAAGCAAAGTGCGGTCAATTTGCCGTCCGCCGCCTTGATAAGCCTGTGAAGACATGTCATGCCGATCGCCCAGCACCCATTTTCCACTTTGTAATGCCGGTTTAATCACATTTTCAACCAGTTGAATTCGTGCCGCATACAACATCAATAATTCGGCTTTATCACACACCGCCTCTTCGCCGTCACCGAATTTGATCAACCGGCGCAATTTCTCCGCTAACGGCGTGCCGCCCGGTTCGCGGGTGAACTCTACTTGTTCGATACTATTCGCCTGTAATGCCTGTAATACCGCTTGCCGAGCCGTGGTTTTACCCGCGCCTTCCAACCCTTCCAGCACAATAAATTTACCGCACTTGTTTGAACTCTGTGATGTCATGTTAATTTCCGCTCTTTTGCGAACGCAGCCATTTTAAATATTGCTGCACTGCTTGGTTATGTTCCGCCAAGGTATTGTTGAATTTATGCCCGCCGCTGCCGTCCGCCACAAAGTAAAGTGCGGTTGTCGTCGCAGGGTGCGCCACCGCTTGCAGTGAGGCTTCGCTTGGCATCGCAATCGGTGTCGGCGGCAAGCCGTCAATTTGATAAGTGTTATACGCCGTGACTTGCTCCAAATCCCGTTTACGGATATTGCCTTGATACGCATCGCCCATGCCGTAAATCACTGTCGGATCGGTCTGCAATCGCATTTTGCGTTTTAAACGGTTGATAAATACCGCCGCCACTAACGGACGTTCGCTCTCAAGTGCGGTCTCTTTTTCCACAATCGAAGCCAAAATCAGCATTTCGTAAGGATTGCTCAATGGCAAATCCTTATCACGCCCTTGCCAAGCGTTATCCAACGCCTGCTGCGTATGGCGGACCGCTCTTTGCAACAAGGCAAGATCAGTTGAATTCACCACATAATGATAAGTGTCAGGATAAATCCAACCCTCCAGCTTTTTAACGGTTTGCCCATTGTCTAGCGCCAATCCGAGCAGATCAAAAATCTCTGCTTCGCTTTTTTCGCTTAACTGATGTTGCAAGTGCGGTGCGTTTTGCAAGGTTTGTTGTAGCTGTTGATAGGTTTCGCCGTCGCCAAAACGAATGGAAAACTGCGCTTCTTTTCCGCTCACCAACAGTTGCAGTAATTCGGTTAAATTCGTGATGCCGTTTAATGAATAAGTCCCCGCCTTGACCGCACTTAACTCCGGCTGCAAACGCAATAAAAATGGAAAAAAGGTCGCCTCTTTAATCAACCCTTGCTGCTGCAGAAACTCACCCAATTTTTTGCCGGTCGTACCGCGTTCAATGGTCAACAATTGCTCCGGCTGCGCCTGAATCGGCTCATTTGCCAGATTCTGAATTTGTTGATAACCCCAATACATTCCGCCGCCAGTCACCAACAACATCAGACCACTTAACAATAGAAAACAATAGATCAGTTTTTTCATAACACCCAATCAGTAAAATAAAAACGCCTCAGTTTAGCAGGAATCTAGTGGATATGGTAGAAAATAGGGGCAGACTAAAAAGCCAAAAACGAGCTTAGTTTATCTATTTGCATTACAAAAATGTATAGAGTATAGTTACAACATACTATTTAAGAGGCTTGTAATGATAAAATCATTTAAACATAAAGGATTGGAAAGATTTTTTACCACCGGCTCAACCGCTGGAATTCAAGCTAAACATGCCAACAAATTAAGAATTCAGCTAACTGCATTAAACCATGCAGTTAAACCAGAAGATATGAATGCGCCCAACTGGAAATTACACCCGCTAAAAGGCAATTTAGAAGATCATTGGGCGATCACTGTCAACGGAAATTGGCGTTTAACCTTTAAATTTGACGGCAGTCATGCTGAGTTAGTCAATTATCAAGATTATCACTAAGGAAGAATTTATGGAAATGTATCATCCGGCTCATCCCGGCGAAGTATTAAAAGAGTATTTAGACGGAATCAGTGTCACTGCTGCAGCTGAGAAACTCGGTGTTACTCGGGTAACTTTGTCTCGTATTTTAAACCGAAAATCAGGAATTTCCGCTGAAATGGCTCTGCGACTTGCAAAGGCGTTAAGCACCTCACCGGATATGTGGCTTTCAATGCAGCTGCAATATGATTTATGGCAGGCGAAGCAACATCAGCCCACTAATGTTCAACTCATGTTTGCCGTATAGCCAAACCGCTTTTTATATTTAAAGTGCGGTTTTCCCCTTACAGTAAGCAATAAGCGGTAAGCAATAAGGCTCAAATGACAAAAATTAAACCGCAAACTTTTTATTGGTTTTTTTCGCTTTTTTGCTTTTAACAGATCCCAAATAGATCGCCAATAAGGTCAAACCTGCGCCGAACCATTGCAGGCTGTTAATCGGTTTCAGCAACCAGAAATAGTCAATCAACAATGCGGCGACAGGTTCGCTTAACAGTAACAATCCGGTTACTGATAGCGATAATAGCGGGATAGTATAGGCGATCAGCCCCCAAGCAAAACATTGCATCACCGCACCATAGATGAAAATCAAACCAACATCGCGCCAAGTAGTCGGGTATAAATTGTCGCTATTTAGCAACAGTGCTGGCAGCAGCAAAGCGATCATACCACCGAGGCTAACCAGCAACATTAATGGGAAAAGTGCGGTTTTTTCAACTTGATGGGTTTTGCGCACAAACACCATTGATAACGCCAACATTCCGCCGGAGATAATCCCGCTGACAAAGCCCCACGCCGCATTATTGTTATGTCCGAACTCAGGGCTGGCGATCATCGCTACGCCGGAAATCGCCAAAACCAGGCTGAATAACTGTAATTTGGTTAGCCGTTCGTGAAACCAGATGAAACCGATTGCCGCCAAAAAAAAGATTTGCAGGCTGTTGAGCAACGTAGAAATTCCCGGTCCGACCGCATAAATACTTTCGTGCCATAATCCCAAATCAAAGCCTAAAAAACCGCCAGATAGCAATGCCATGCCGATAGCTTTGCGACGTTGTGGTAATTTTTGCTTAAAAATACGCATTAATCCCCAAAAGATCAAAGCGGCAACTAATAACCGCCAGAATGCAATCGCATATGCTCCCACGGGTACAAATTTGACGATCAAGCTGCCCAAACCGAAAATCACACAGCCGAGAATCAGCAGCGGTGCGGCATAATTTTCAGCGCTTTTTCCGGTATAAACGTTAGATGATTCTGGCATGTTTCACTCTTTTTTCGGGAATAAAAACGGTTTCCGTTCAAGGAAACCGCTCTTTTAATCAATGGATTAGATAATTAAAACAATACACGCGCTTTAATCGTTCCTTCGATGCTACGCAAACGTTGCAATACGTTATCGGTATTGTTGGTTTCCACATCAATCACCACATAACCGATTTGCGGGTTGGTTTGCAAGAATTGCGCTGCAATGTTTATCCCTTCATCAGTGAAAATCTGATTGATTTTATTCAAAATGCCCGGACGGTTTTGATGGATATGCATTAAACGTTTAGTACCAAAATGTTCCGGTAATGATACTTCCGGGAAGTTGACTGCGGATAGAGTCGAGCCGTTATCGGAATATTTCACTAATTTATTCGCCACTTCCGAACCGATATTCTCCTGTGCTTCAGAGGTCGAACCACCGATATGCGGCGTCAAAATCACATTATCAAAACGGCGTAACGGCGATTCAAACGGATCGTTAATCGAAGCGGGTTCGGTAGGGAACACATCAATCGCAGCGCCTAAAATACAGCGGTTATCTAACGCATCTGCCAACGCATCCAGATCCACCACTGTGCCGCGAGCAGCGTTGATTAGGATCGAATTCTGTTTGAGCTGCTCGATCCGCTCTTTACTCATCAGATTTTTAGTCGAATAATTTTCCGGCACGTGCAGTGAGATTACATCACAAGTGGATAACAGCTCTTCCAGCGTACGAATTTGCTGCGCATTGCCCAACGGTAATTTATTTTCCACATCGTAAAAATAAACTTTCATCCCGACCGCTTCCGCTAATATGCTTAATTGCGAACCGATATGCCCGTAACCAATAATCCCCAATTTTTTATTCCGCACTTCGTGTGAACCAATCGCTGATTTATTCCATAAACCACGATGGACTTCCGCATTGGCTTGCGGCACTTGACGCATTAACAGCAAAATCTCACCCAGCACCAGCTCGGCGACCGAACGGGTATTGGAAAATGGCGCATTGAACACCGGAATTCCACGCTGCTTGGCAGCTTCCAAATCGACTTGGTTGGTGCCGATACAAAAACAGCCGATGGCAATCAGCTTCTGTGCATGTTGCAACACCTCTGCGCTCAGATGCGTACGCGAACGGATACCGACAAAATGGGCATCTTTGATCGCTTCAATCAGATCGTCCTCGTCAAGCGCCTTTTTATGGTATTCAATATTGGTGTACCCGGCATCATGCAAGCTGTCTAAAGCACTTTGATGAACACCTTCCAACAACAAAAATTTGATTTTTGTTTTATCCAATGAGACTTTTACTGTCATGTTTTTCCCTCTATTTTGGTTATCTTAAAACTTTTACTCTAAAACTTTAACCCCCTCCGCACTGCCGATAATCACTACATCTGCACTGCGCAAAGCAAAAATTCCGTTCGTCACCACTCCGGCGATATTATTTAATGTTTTTTCCATTTCCATCGGCTGCATGATTTTAAAGTTATGCACGTCTAAAATCACATTGCCGTTATCGGTTACCACCCCTTCACGATACTCCGGTGAGCCGCCCAAACCGACTAACTTGCGCGCAACATAAGAACGCGCCATCGGAATCACTTCAATCGGTAGCGGGAATGTTGAGCCTAACACATCGACTTGTTTTGTGGAATCCACTATGCAGATGAATTTTTTTGCTAATGAAGACACAATTTTTTCACGTGTCAACGCCGCGCCACCACCTTTAATCATCATTTTTTGCGGATTGATTTCATCTGCGCCGTCAACATAGATATCCAATCCGGAAACTTCATTCGCGCTAAACACCTCAATTCCCAACGCGTGCAAACGTTTCTCCGACTCTTTCGACGCAGCAACCGCCCCTTTGATTTGATCCGCCATTGCCCCAAGCGCTTCAATAAAACAATTCACCGTTGAACCACTGCCGACACCAACAATCGTATCCGGTTGAACATATTTCAAAGCCGCCTTCGCCGCCTGTTTTTTCATCTCGATTTGATTCATAATTTATCCTTATAAAAAGAGGGAAATTGATTGATTTATCTTACTATGTTAATAGGATTGTTCAATGAGTTTAATTTATTCAAAAACATAACACAAAGCAACTACACATAGTATTAGTTCAGTATCTTGTGAATCATACCAATATAATTAAAACAAACTTTCTTATACCACCTGTGTGGTGGGTAACTAGCGAGGTCGCTGAATAGTGGCTTTTTTATTTTTCTAAACCACCTGTGTGGTGGGTAACTTTCAATGCCGTTTCCAACTCCGACACTTTCGTTTCTAAACCACCTGTGTGGTGGGTAACCTTTACACAAACTATTTTCAGCGCCCTTG
>RRZU011212649.1_pt1 | contig 10301 bp, 7 predicted proteins | sample 2165561 | NCBI WGS metagenome assembly RRZU01 (sample SAMN10456909, study PRJNA506462) | wastewater metagenome | isolation source: wastewater sludge | place: USA: Moscow, Idaho | reverse complement strand
GGACCAAACCGGAAAACATAGGACAAAATCGGAACCAGTTCACACCCATGCCGGACCATGTCCGGCCGCCAACCAAGGCATCATCGCAGAAGCGCGGAATCACGGGGCTCTGATTACGCCATCACAATCAACCGCCGGCGTGCCGGGCACCCAGAGCACCCGAACCACGGACCAAACCGGAAAACGGAAACCGAAAACCGATCCAGTCCACACGCGCACCGACCATGGCACACACTGCCGACCGCAATCACACCACAAACCCGCAGAATCCCAACAATCAGCCGGCAGCACGAGCGCCGAACAACGACGACTGACGACGGATGGCTCTGTCCCGTCGGCGTCAAACAAGCCCATGCAGGCAACTGCGGCGTCAATCAGCGCGGCGAGGCTCCGGATTCGGTCTCTTCCGCGTCGCATAGCCCGCGCAGCGCCGCGCGGACGGTCTGTTCCTCCTGACCGCTGAACAGTACGATCAGGTAATCGCCACCCCGCAGCATGGTGTCGCCACGCGGAACGATTTCGTGTTCACCCCGCCGAAGTCCAATAATCAGGCATCCGGACGGCCAGGCAACGTCGCGCACGCGATGCCCATCTGCGGGCGCGCCCATTTCCAGCGGAATGTCCATGATGCCGGAACCCAGATTGCCGGGCAGTTTCGCCGCCTGACCTTGCGCGCGCATGTAGCGTTCCAGTAGTACGCCGTAAATCGGTTTCGTACGCAACAAGTCGGAGACCAGCAGGGCGATGAACGCGGCTGCGGCGACCGGCAGCATGTGGGTCAGTGTGCCGGACATTTCAACGGTCAGCAGGATCGAGGTGATCGGGGTTTTGACCGATGCCGCCAGTGTGCCGGTCATCACGCAAACCGCGAAAACCGGAATCGCCTGCGCGGAAAGCCCCCACAGGTCGTGGCCGAGCGTACCGAACGCGCCGCCCGCCAGCGCTCCGACCGCGAGAATCGGCATGAAGATGCCGCCGGGCACGCCGGAACCGAAACTTGTGCTGGTGAACAGGATTTTCACGACCAGCAGGATGCACAGCATCAGGAGCCCGGGATGGCCGCGTTCGGCGGTTTGCACGAGGTTCGAGCCGCCTCCGAGCACGTCGGGCAGCCACAGGCCGACCGGCAGGGCGATTGCCATGGCGATCATCGGGCGCAACCAGTCGGGCAGCTTGCCATACAAGGTCTGGAGTCCCAGCAGGGAACGGTTCATCAGCGAGCCAACCAGCCCGGCGATGATGCCGAGCGGAATCAGCCACATGTAATCGCCGAGCGGCAACTGCCGAATATCCCCGAAATCGAGGACCGGGGTGAGGCCAAAACAGTATTTGGATACGAAATCCGCGGTCAGGGAAGCGGCGGTCGCGCCCATGAGGATGGCCGGGGAGAAGCTGCGGTGGATGCCTTCCAGCGCGAACATCATGCCAGACAACGGTGCGCTGAACGCTGCGGACAGGCCGGCAGCCGCGCCCGCGGTCACCAGATAGTGCTCCTGCACGTCTTCGCGTTTCTCGCCGCGCATGCGATGTGACAGGAATTGCGCACCGGACGCGCCGATTTGGATGGACGGGCCTTCACGTCCCAAAGACAGTCCGAACAGAGCGGCAAGCAGGCCGCCGAGGAAGCGCACCGGCAGAATGGTCTGCCACTTCATCTTCAGGCCGCTCAACACCACGCCGTCGGTTTGTGGAATACCGCTGCCGGATGCCATCGGCTCTTTGCGAACCATCCATGCGATAAGCAGGCTGATGAGCATTGCAGCCAACGCCCAGGGGGCAATCAGCCATGGGGTTATGCGAATCTGCGCGTACATCCACCGGGCGAAGCGAGTGCTCAGTTCGATGCCCTGCCGGTAGATGACCACGAGCACGCCGGACAGCAGGCCGATGAGCACGCCAGCACCCGCCATGCGCCATTTGAGACGGGCGAATGAGGTGAGCAGACGGTCCGCTGCGGTGTGCAAATCGTTCACAGGGCCGCTGCCAGCCACCAGCCGAGCGCCACGCACAGCAGCGGGACGACATATTCGAGAACGATATTCGCTGCGGCAACCGCGCGCTTGCCTTTGCGCAGCAGAGTGACGCTTTCGTTGATGGCGGTCGAGAACGTGGAGAACCCGCCGAGGAAGCCGGTGGCGAGCACCAGACGCCACGGGCTGGCCGGGTCGCCGTGGTAGACGAAGGCGGCCGCGACGATGCCGGCGAGCAGTGAGGCCGCGATATTCACGACGAGCGTGGACAGCGGGAACGCGTGGATGGCTGCAGTACGTTCGTCCGCGTTGTCGGGGACGCGGGACCACGGCTGTTTGACCGCGGTATCAAGCACAAACCGGGTGACGGCTCCGAGGCCGCCCATGAGGCACAGGAGTGCACCGATCAGGAATGATGTCATTGCCGGGCCTCCTGTTCTGCGGAGCTGGCGGGAGTGGTGGGGTTGTCGGAGGCGGCGGGATTGCCGGGGGTGACGGCAGAGCCGGGATTGTCAGGAACGTTGGAAACGTTGGGATTGCTGAGATTGCGGGACTCGCCAGACTGGGCGCCTGGACCGGCCGCCGCGGTACGTTCCGCGCGATGCCCGGCCGCAAGCCGATCAGCGCACCAGACACCCGCGAACGCGACCAGCAGGCCACAAACCACGCTGACCAGCAGGTACAGCAACGCCTGCCACGCCTGCCCGCCGAGTATGCCGGTGAAGCCTTCCAGCGCGAGTGTGGACATGGTCGACAATCCGCCGCACACACCCATGCCGGCTCCCCGGTTGACCAGTTCGCGCTTGCGCGGGCGAATCCAATCAGCCTGTGCCAGGTACGCGCTCAATCCCGCGTACACGAAGCAGGCCAGCAGGTTCGCGGCGAGCGTGCCGAAGTGGAATCCCGCGGCCGTCGCTGGTATCGCCAGCCCCAGCAAGTAGCGCACGCATGTGCCGATCGCGCCGCCGATGAACACAACGACATACAGTTGTGGGTCGGCGAGCGGGGAACGTTTCGTCATATGTCTTTCCTCCCTCTCTCTCCTTGCTTTTCCTTACTCTCTGCCGCCTCCGGGAGCCCTCTCCCCTTCTCTTCCCCGGCAGCTTTTCACGGCCTGTTATGTGGGACCGGAGCCGTGACGCCCCTGCGCCTCGACTCCGGTCGGGTTGGGTTTGGTTGGGTTTGCCCCGTAATGCCGTGCAGACTAGTCGATCAGCGAATGGACGGAGATGATATGGTCACGCTGCGGGCCGGTGCCGATTGCGGAAATCCGGCATCCGGACAGGTCTTCGAGACGCTTGACGTAATCCTGGCAGGTCTTGGGCAGGTCTGCGAAATCATGCACCTGCGAAATATCCTCGTCCCAGCCGGGCATGGTCTCGTAAATCGGCTTCGCCGCGGTGAAGGCCGCCTGGTCGACAGGCATGTCGTCGTAGCGGGTGTGCGTACCGTCCGGGTTTTCTACATCGTAGGCGACGCAGATCGGGATTTCCTTGAGGCCGGTGAGCACGTCAAGCTTGGTGAGCACGATATCGGTCAGGCCGTTGACGCGCACCGCGTACCGGTTGACGACCGCATCGAACCAGCCGCAACGGCGGGGGCGGCCGGTGGTGACACCGTACTCGTGGCCCTGCTCGCGCAGCCAATCACCCTGCTCGTCGAACAGTTCTGTCGGGAACGGGCCCTCGCCCACGCGCGTGATATACGCCTTGGACACGCCGATGACGCGGGTGATCTTGGTTGGCCCGACGCCCGTGCCGGTGCAAGCGCCGCCGGCGGTCGGGTTCGAAGAAGTGACGAACGGGTAGGTGCCGTGGTCCACATCCAGCATGGTGGCCTGGCCGCCTTCGAACAGGATGGTCTTGCCTGCGTCGAGCGCGTTGTTGAGCACGAGGGACGTGTTTGCCACGTAAGGCTTAAGCCGTTCACCAAGCTTGAGCAACTCGTCGGTGGTGCGGTCGATGTCGATCGGGCGGCGGTTGTACAGCTTGACCAGCATCTGGTTCTTCTGGTGCAGGCTCGCCTCGACTTTGTCGTGCAGATGCTTCTCGTTGAACAGGTCGTGCACGCGAATGCCGACGCGGTTGATCTTGTCGGCGTACGCCGGGCCGATGCCACGACCGGTGGTACCGATCTTGTGCTTGCCCAGGAAGCGTTCGGTCACCTTGTCAATAGTGCGATGGTAGGGGGCGATCACGTGCGCGGACTCGCTGACCAGCAGGCGCGAGCAGTCCACGCCACGGGCTTCCAGGCCGTCGATCTCTTGGAACAGGACTTCAGGATCGACAACCACGCCGTTGCCGATGACCGGGGTCACGTTCGGGCTGATGATGCCGCTGGGCAGCAGGTGCAGCGCGTAGGATTCGTCGCCGACGACCACGGTATGGCCCGCGTTGTTGCCGCCGTTGAAGCGGGCGACATAATCGACATGCGAGCCGATCAGATCGGTCGCCTTGCCTTTGCCTTCATCGCCCCACTGAGCGCCGATAAGAATGATTCCGGGCATGATGCACCTCCGCAAAACGCATGATTCCGCCGCCCACAGATTACCGTATCCCCTCTACCGGGCGGTGCGGGTGGCCGGGTGGAGCAGGATGCTGGCCGGGTGTGGACGGATGCCAGCCGGCCGGGCGCCTCCCCCACCTTCTGCCGACGCTTACGGAATCGTCAGCGTCGGCAGAAGGAGAGAATACACGAACTGGTTACGCTGAGGAGCTTCCCAGCGTAACCAGTTTGTGGGATTTTCCTCTGAGGCTCAGCTCTCCACCCACGGGTGGTATTCAGTGGCCACGTCGTAATGGAAGTCGTCGCCTAGGTGCAATGCTTCGAAATGCTTCTCGGCACAGCTGATCTTGGCTTCCTCGGTTGGCCGGTTCTCACCGCGCTGCTTACCTTTGGTTTCGATGACGAAATACACCCGTTGCTTGCCGTCCTCATCCTCCTCGACGTATGCCCAGTCGGGATTGTAACTTCCGAGTGGCGTGTCGATTTTGAACTTGCTGGGCAGCTTGGCGAACACCTTCACCTCTTCGGAACGGTCAAGTTCCACGGCGTAAGGTCTTTCAATGCTTGAGGAGTCATATACCACGTAGCTGTACAGGCTTTTGTGATGCACGGGCTTCCATGCGTTCTGATCCAGATACGCGCGCAAATCGTTCACAGCGAGGATGTCCATCATGTACCACTCGTTCCGCGGTCTACGCGTGTATTTGATGCCTTTGGCCACCACTTGGTTCTTCGCGGATTCGATTCTCGACGAGACCTGTGAAAGGAATGTCATCGGGTCCACTGAGAACTCGTCCATGCGCCCGGATTCTGTCAATATCCTCGCCAAGGTTGAGCGCGTAAGACCTACCGAGTCGGATAGTTCAGAGAGCGGATCCGGCAGGTCGTACACACGTGCCGCGTCCGTGTGGACAAGGGATTTATGAACGCTCGCCTCGTCGGCGGCCACGCAGCTGTCCGACACGTTCAATCCCGCAGCGGAACTGATTATCTCCACTGGCCGCACAGGCGGCATCTGCTTGATGGCTTCCACCGCCTTGTCTACCAGCTCATCGGTATCCACGTGGAGCTCGTAGCGCGTGGTCTGCCGTATGCGGTTCCAGAGGGCTTGGAACGCCGGATCGAGCGACACATCTTTCTCCAGCTCGACTTCCACTTCCTGTTTCTTGTCGCGGATTTGCAGTTTTTCGGCCTTGTGCAGGACGATGTTGCATACCTGCTCCTGTACATCCTCGACTTCAGCAATGTCGTCGGGAAGGGGGATTTCCCCTTTCTCCGCAGCGGCCTTGAGCTCTGCCTTGATGGCTCCCTGCTTCTTGCCTTTGGCTTCCACGAGCCCTTGCTGCTCAAGGGTTTCATAGACTTGCTTGGAACGCTCGTAGCCGAGTTTCTCTTCTGCTCCATCCGGCTGTTTGAGCAGGATGTTGGTGAAGCTCTCAGGCGTCAGCATGCCGAAGCGATAGCCACCGTCTTCGAACTCCTTCTGGAGGCCGTTCGCGAAGTCCTTGTAGCTTTCGTTGCAGATTACGGTGAGCACGTTGACGTCCGGGTCGAGGCAGCGTTCGCCTTCCTGATTTACCGGCAAACGTAGGCCACGCCCGATTTTCTGCCGTTTTGTGAGTGTGTCTTTGGTTTCCACCAGCGTGCAGATCTGGAAGACATTAGGGTTGTCCCAACCTTCCTTGAGCGCCGAGTGGCTCCAAATGAAGCAGACGTCCTTGTCGGGGTCTTTCCCATCCGGAAGGGACACGAGCGTTTCCTTCTTCTGCATGATGAGCTCGAAGGCGCTAGTGTCCGCTTTTGTGGAGGCGGACTCACTCGTGTTCTTGAACTTGCCTTTCCCATCGACTGCAAAATAGCCTTGGTGGAGTGGCTCAGGATCAGTGGGCAGCGGTACGCCCGCTTTTTTGTATCTGTGCTGCCACTTGGTGCTTGTGGCGAGTCTACGGTATTCCTCCTCGAAGATCTCGGCGTATTCGCCCTTGTGCCAGCCTGTTCCTTGTTCGTCGTAGGCGCGGTATTTCTCCACTTTGTCGATGAAGAAGAGCGAGAGAACCTTGATTCCGAGAGGACGCAGCCTCAGCTGCTTGTCGAGATGGTCTTCGATGGTTTTCGCTATCTGGGCGCGTTTGACCGTCTCACTCTCAGGATCGTTGACGGTTTCGCCGAGCTCCATGTACGTGCCGTTTTCGAACTCGATGAACTCGTCACCCGGCTCTGTGCCGATGTTGCTTACTATCCAGCCGTCGCGGTAGTCCTCGTTCTCATTGGATTTCTGGTAGAGGTCAGCACCCGTGCGGACGGTGATTTTCTTTCTTGCCTGCCCGCCACGATCCTGTCGCATGTCAATGGTGAGCTTGGCGGAATAGCCACTGCTGCCGTCCACTGATTCAAGCCGTACGTATGCACCGTTGAGGTCGGATCCGCTTTGCACGGAGTCCACGACGATACCCTTCACAAGGTGCTGCTGGAACGCCTCGACGGGCCCCAACTGGTAAACCGTGTTGAGTTTGCGACGGTGTGTTGCGGAGTAACGGAGTACGAAGAGTGGGTTCAGCGTGTCAATGGCATGTTGTGCCTTTTCGGTATTGTCGACGCTTTGCGGCTCGTCGATAATCACGATAGGGTTGCAGCTGCTTACCAATTCTTGCGGGCTGTGACCACCGACGAGCTTCTCACTGGGACGGTGGAAGATGTTTGTCACGCCCTTTTTCTCATCGCTCGCCAGCTCTTTGTTGAAAGCACCGATGTTGATAATCATGACTTGGATTGAGCTGCTCACGGCGAAGTTCGTGACGTTTCCGAGTTTTCCGGAATCGTAGACGAAGTAGTCGAGAGGGGTGTTGTCATAGAGCTGTTTGAAGTGGCTGCTGGTGCTTTCGAAGGACTTTTCCACACCTTCTCGGATGGCCACGGACGGCACGACGATTACGAACTTCGTGAGGCCGTAGCGCTTGTTCAATTCGTAGATGGTACGCGTGTAGACATAGGTCTTGCCGGTACCGGTTTCCATCTCGATGGTGAAGTCGCGGAGACGCCCATCGGTGGTGTCGTGGGTTCGAGGAAGGTTGTTTTCTTCCTGCACGGCGTGCAGATTCTCTTCCAATTGACGTGCTGACAGGCGCAACCCATTCGCGTACCCGATGCAATTGTCGATTCTCAATCCTGGTTGATACGGACGCACAAATCCAGAGATTTCCGACTGTTCATACTCTGGAATGCTTGATCCGCCACTAACCGTGAACCGGGACTTCAGAAATTCCTGCCCGCGGAACAGATTGCACACGGCGTTGATAGCGTCCAGCTGGTACTGCTGGTCCGCAGCATACTTGAATTCAAGCTGACTCATTCGGCATCGCCCCTATCAGCGCTGTCGAGTCCCTGCTGCTCCGCGAAGAACTCCTTCTGGCGCTCTATCTCTTCTTTCAGTTCTTCTTCGGTGGGCAGGTAGGTGAGGTACTTCGCCGCAAACAGCTGGTCACTCCCGTTGAGCACCGAGAAATGCGCAATGTCCTTGTCGGTTTCGGTGCATAGCACGATGCCCAGCGTGGGATTGTCTCCTTCGCCCCGCTTGAGCTCGTCGTACATGCGTACGTACATGTCCATTTGCCCAATGTCCTGATGCGTTAGCCGCCCGGTCTTCAGGTCAATCAGCACGAAGCATTTCAGCAGATAGTTGTAGAACACGAGGTCTATATAGAAATCATCGAGTTCTGTACGGATATGCTGCTGACGCGCCACGAACGCGTACCCCTTACCCATTTCGAGCAAGAACTTCTGCAGGTTCGTGATAATGGCGCCTTCCAACTCAGACTCCTGAAAGCCGCTGTTCGGGGCAAGACCCAGGAATTCTGCCACCACCGGGTTCTTGATGAACTCGAGCTTGTCACGCTGCAAGGGCGCGGAGAGCGCTTTCATCTCACCCTCAACGGCTTTCTTCTCGGTGCCTCGTGATTGCAGCAGCCTGTGGTAGTACTGCGTGGAAATGTTGCGTTCCAATGTACGGACGCTCCACCCCTGTTCCGCAGCCTCCTGCTCATACCAAGCTCGAGCTTCTGGATCGTAAATCCGCGAGAGCGCTCGGTAGTGTGACCAGCTCAATTGGTCACACAGTGTGTGACCAATTGGGAATGCGAGGTAGAACTGACGCATGTATTTCAGGTTTGTCGTCGTAAAGCCTTGCCCGTAATCGGCGGTAAGACGCTTCGAGAGGTCCCTGATGAGCGCCTTTCCGTATACCGCCCGTTCTTCGCCGCCTTGTTCTTCCACAATGCGGCGGCCAATCTCCCAGTAGGCGTGCACCATCGCAGTATTCACGGCACGGTAAGCCTTGCTTCGGGCTTCCTCCAGAACCGAAGCGATGCCTCCGTAGAATCCATCGGGCAGGGAGAGGTCTTTTGAATCGCCGGACGTGGCACGCTGGTTCCGCTGCTTTTCGATGTTCGCCATCGTGTTACACCGTCCTCAGTTCGATCTTCTGCTGCGTTTGTTCTTCGGCATGCTTGAAGATCGCCAAGGCGTCAAGTTTGAGCGAGTCATCGTAGCCAAACACGCTGTCCATGATGAAGACACGACGCGGCTGCTCGGCCACTATCGCCTCCAGGGCGTCGACCGTGAGGCCCGGCTCCATGCAGCAAATGAGGTCACCCGCCGCCACGGAGTAGCATCCGTAGCCAGCGAACTCAGTCTTCTCGATGGGGTACGTCAGCTCGTAGCCCCACTTGAGCATGACCTCGAAGATGATGTCCAGGTCGGAGCGACCGTCCTTCCTGCGGTCGATGAGGAGCTCGGCATCCTTGGGCTTGGCAATGCCGGACTCATCGAGCCTGAAGACACGGAAGCCGATGTCAGGCAGCTTCTTGGGTTCCTCAACCAGCTTGGGCTGTTTGTTGGCTTCGGCAACCTCCTCTGCGATCTTGTCACCCGCACGACGGATGCGCTCTTCACCGATATCGCAGAGGGTATAGTAACCGGCCTTGTAGGCATCGCGATTGGGGTCTGTGGGCTCGGGAAGTTGCACCAGGATGAAGCGATAGCGATCCGGCTTCTGCAGCTGCATGCCGAGAAGGGCATGCGCCGTGGTACCAGAGCCCGAGAAGAAGTCAAGCACGAGGTCACCATCGGAGAGATTGGCCAAAGTCATGAGACGCTGGAGCAGACGCACGGGCTTAGGACCATCGAAGTAGCTCTTGCCATCAAATAGGGCCGCTACTTCCTTAGCACCGTCCTGGCTGTGGCCGACTTCCTTATAGAATAAAATAGATGTGGGAGCCATGCCGTCGAACTTGAGTTCTGAAAGGAAGCGTTTGATACGTGGAACCCCGTTACCGTCGGAGCCAAACCAAATGCGGTTATCTTGGAGTCTCTCAAAGAAGGCTTTCTTTGAGAGCCTCCAGCAGCGTCCTGCTGGAGGCTCTACCACACGCCCGGAGGGCGTGGTGATGGGATAATCGCAATCAGGAGAATATGTCTTGACCGTCATATTGTCAGACATCCAAATGCCACGAGGGTCATTGTCCGGGTTCTGATACCGCGCGTTTGCTTCCTCCGTCCGGGGAAGCCGTCCAATAGTGAATGTGTCGATAGACTTCGCATACATCAATACGTAATCATGACTGTTCGAAACGAACCTCGCATCGTTTTTCGGAGAGTAGGCTCTTTCCCAGATTAGTTGCGCAACAAAATTGGGTTAAATGACAAAATGTGTGTTTTATTCCGGCGTGTCGTGGTGGTGTCATCGGGTTCTGCCTGCCCAGCCTTTCCTGATGCCGAATCCTGATTCGTAGGCGTCGACGCCGGGTGCGGCCTCTTGTATGCTGCCGGCGG
>RRZU013510732.1_pt1 | contig 10302 bp, 8 predicted proteins | sample 2165561 | NCBI WGS metagenome assembly RRZU01 (sample SAMN10456909, study PRJNA506462) | wastewater metagenome | isolation source: wastewater sludge | place: USA: Moscow, Idaho | reverse complement strand
TCTTTTTCTTTTTTTATACCCATCTTTTAATTTTATTCTTGCCGGAACTTAAAGCATCTCGTCTTTTAAAACATCATGGTCTCTCAGTACTTTTTCAATCACGGTTCCCTTGGTAAAATGAATGATCGGTTTTTTTAATAGCTCCAGAGGACCTGGTAATTTAATTTCCAATGGTGATTTCCCATCCATCAGTTTTACACTGCTGTCAAGCAGCTCTCTGATATCATAGACACTCCCCCACACTTCCGGCACACCTCGGTCAACGCCAAGCAGCCCATAGACCGATTCCATTGCGGTTCTGACTGAATACTCGGTTGTAAAGACGGTATCTCTGGGGGTTTCGGCAAACTGCCCCAGAAAAGCAAAATTAACACAGCCTTCCGGAATGACATCGGGTCGGTCCCCTTTGGTTCTTGGCATGAAAAAGGCGGTAATATAAGGCATCATGGTCGGCACACTGATGGCACTGTTTTCTGCCAGTTCATCAATTTGATTGACCGGTACACCCAAATGATACAACCATTCTTTAGTAATTTCTTTGCCGGTACAATCTTTCATTGGTTTTTTTATGTAATCTCCCGGTACATCTGAGAATAGGCCATAGACCCATACACACACTTTGTTTTTATCCTGTTCCTTAAACTGCCCCTGCCGGTTAATGGTCCAGCTGAGCAGCCATGACGAATCCATACAGCTGACAATCCCACCGGTTACGACTTTTCCGCTTTTGGGATCTCTTTTACAGATATTTGTGAGATATGGCATTATCTTATCGTCTAAGGTTGTGATCGTTGCTGATTCCCAATTTGTTTTCTTGATATCGGAGCAGAACTTTTCGGGATGTCCAAACGCCGGATCCTGCTGGGCGATGTTTTTCCACAAGCTCCAGCTGCCACTGGTTCTCACTTCGGCATCCCCGTTTGGCGCATGATTCTGATCGCCGTAAATTGTTCCTTCGGTGCAGCTTCCGTTTGTCACAAAAACCAGATCATTTTCTGTCAGCACCAGCCCTTTCTCGACTCCGTTTACGTTATATTCAATTGCTTTGGCAACCTTTTTATTCTCAGCGATCTCAAAGATGACATTGGTTACTTCGGTATTAAATTCAAATTTTACACCGGCTGCTTCCAGATACTTCTGCATCGGTAGAATTAATGATTCATACTGGTTGAATTTTGTGAATTTCAAAGCGCTAAAATCCGGCAATCCAGCAATGTGATGAATAAATCGTTGAAAATACAGTTTCATCTCCAGGGCACTGTGCCAGTTCTCAAAGGCAAACATCGTTCGCCAGTAAAGCCAGAACGTGGAATCGAACACCTCTTCATCAAATACATCCTCAATGGTTTTGTCATATAAATCTTCATCCTTTGTCATGAAGAGTTTCATGATTTCCATGCAGCCCTTCTGACTTAAGTTAAATTTCCCATCTGTCTGGGCATCAACGCCCTGATTTCTGGTGGCACGGCACAATGAATAATTGGGATCTTCTTTGTTTAACCAATAAAATTCATCCAACACCGAGGCACCCGGGATTTCAAGGGACGGAATACTGCGAAATAAGTCCCACAGACACTCGAAATGGTTTTCCATTTCCCGGCCGCCCCGCATCACATATCCTCTGGTCGGATCTTCAATTCCATCACAGGCCCCACCGGCGACATCCATTGCCTCCAGAATATGAATGTGTGAGCCCGGCATTTGTCCATCCCGAACCAGAAAACAAGCCGTTGCCAGTGCCGCCAAGCCACTACCGACAATGTAGGCGTTTTTGTCATCGACCCCTTCTGGTTTTCTGGGGGTTGCAAAAGCTTCGTAATTACCATTGGTATAATAGATCCCCTTACTATTTTTTTGATGTTTACCCCGTTCGGTATTCCGATAATTGGAATCCAGGGGTATTTGCTTTTTCTCATTATTTTTTTTCAGCTTGTTTTTTACCACCATTGCGGTGGCCCCGGCGCCAGCCACTGCAACTGTTGCCAATCCGACTTTTACTTTTTTATTTGCCATTAAATGATCCTGCCTTTCATCACGCTTTAACGCTAAGAGCTTTTTACTTTATGGTAAGGCTTTTTTAATGACTTATCAATTTACAAAACAGGCCGAATGATAAAAAACTGATCACTCTGCCTGTTTTGATAAAAAGATACTTATTCATGATGTTTGGCGGCAAAATTCTGTATTGAATTGGCAATATTGCCGCTGAGGGTTGTGCTCATTTTGTCAACAATGGCATTCGGATCCTCGCTCATGCCTTTTTTAATCCAATCCAGCATCATTCCCACAAAACCGTATTTGTAGAACTCGGCGATAAAATTCATCTCTGCCTCGGTAATTGACCGATCCCGGACCTGTTCTTTAACCACCCCTTCCAGGAGTCCATAAGTCAACTGATATAAATAATTTTCTATTTGCTCTCTGCTCACCGAGCGATAAACATTCAAAATAAAGGGTTTGTTCTCTAAAACTGCTTCAAACAGCTGCAGCAGACCTTCCTGCCAGGTGTGATATGTTTTTTTCCCCTGCAAGGCTCTTTTTCCATCTTCTTCGCAGCTCCATTCTACTAAATCGTAGATGTCCTTAAAATGGTAGTAGAATGCCATTCTGCTAATTCCGCAATCCGTTGCCAGATCGCTGATTGTAATTTTATCAAATGGTTTTATGAGTAATAGTTTTTTTAAAGACACTTCCAAATCTGCTTTTGTAGAATGTGACATAATCGGTCCCTTCTGTTCTGTAATTTTTTAAACTCTTCTTTGTTCATGTATCGTTCTTAGCAGGTCCCCCACCGCTTCCGCCGAAAGCGGCGGATAAAAATAATAACCCTGAATGACCCGACAACCTGCCGCCAGCAGGAATTCAAGCTGTTCTCCGGTCTCGACCCCTTCGGCCACCAGCTCCAGATCGAAAATCTCGGCCAGGGCAATAATCGCCCGGATAATACCGATACTGCTGACGTCTTTGGGCAGCCCATCGATAAAGCGTTTGTCGATTTTAATCTCGTCCACCGGCAGATTTTTCAGCCGATCCAAAGATGAGTACTCAGTCCCGAAATCATCAATTGAAATGGCTATGCCCAGTTGTTTTAGGTCCTGAACGGTCTGGTCAATCTGGGTAAAATCATATACGTTGATACTTTCCGTTATTTCAACTACCAGCGTTTTGGGTTTCAGATCAAATTCCTGAATTGCCGCAGCAATCCGCGGAACAATCCCCGCCGCCATAAACTGGATCAACGAAAAATTCACCGAAATCCGCATTGGACCCAGTCCCATCATTTCCCAGGCCTTGTTCTGGCGACAGGCTTCCCGCAGTACCCAGTCTCCCAGTTCATTGATCAGGCCGTTTTTTTCGGCAATCGGGATAAAAATGCCTGGGGATACCATCCCTAATTGGGGATGGTACCAACGAGCCAGCGCCTCAAGACCAACAATTTCACCTGTGCGGCCATCCACCTGCGGTTGATAGTGGAGACTCAACTGCCCCTGTTCGATGGCCTGGTAAAGATCATTAGACAGAGCCATTTCGCGATTTTGAGCGGCTTTCAGTTCCGATGAACAGAATACCGCCTTGTTTTTTCCGTTTTCTTTGGCATGATACATCGCCAGATCAGCGTGTTTCATCAATTCTTCAGCCCGTTCCCCATCCTCCGGCGCCTGGGCAATGCCAATACTTAAGGTCAAAAATAATTTCCGACTATTTAGTCGGATTGGCTCCAGAAACTCCTGCTGAATTTTGTCTATGGTCGACGTAAGGCCCCTTCGTTGGTGAACCGCGACAGCAAATTCATCGCCACCGAAGCGCGCTGAAAAATCCGCTTTGTCAAGGACATTGGTAATGCGCTGGCCAATCACCATCAGGATCTGATCACCGACATCATGACCAAAGGTATCATTGATGGTTTTAAAGCCATCCACATCGATGAATATCACCGCAATGTCAAGATCGGCTGACACCGCCTGATTGAGACGAACAGTAAAATAGGCACGATTCATCAACCCGGTGATGCCATCGTAATTAGCCTGGTAAGTGATTGCTTTTTCAACCATCAGTTTTCTGTCAATTTCTATGATGCTGTGATGGAGAATGGTCATAAATTCCTGATAGTCATTTTTCCAAACCGCTTCCCGGTCAAATCGGGCGAACCACAAAAAGCCGCGAAAGCCCTCTTGGCGTCGCCCAGGGGTTGAATCATCTGAGCGGTGATCCCCCATTGTGTGGGCAAGGCGGCGGTACCAGCAGACTCCGACGACGGCAAATTTTTGATCACTCGAAACTGCTCGGGCATCATGGCAAACAATTCTGATACTGGCATCAATTCAAAATACCGGTAGACTAGCGGTTTTAACAGCGCTTCCCGCTGTGGCTCTAAAAACCATTGATAGCCTTCATGGGGGCCATCTTCATGCACGATCAACAACAGCACATGCTGGGCTGCAAACTGGTCGCCACAAAGGCCTAGCATGGTTTCCATTTTCTTTTCGACGTTCTGTTCGCTGACTTTCAGAAACAGGGCGTTAATCTCCGACAGCAGTTTTTGTTGTCCGGTTTTTTCCTGATTTTCCTGGATCACCCGATTGAAGGTCCGATTGATATAGAAAGCAAAAAACAACACCACTGCCAGGACGATCAACCGAATCAGGTGATCGACCCAGTTAAAATAAACAACCACTGTCGTCGCCCGGACAGCCACCACCACCAGACTTATTAACGTCGCTACTCCGACTGAGGCTAGGAGGCGTTTCTGCCCAAATAGAACCGTGATCAGAATCAGGGCCACCGGCAGCATCCAGCCGGTCAACGGATCAGCTGCGGAATAGCTAAGGTTGGTCACCAAAATGGCGCTCCCCATTACCCCTCCCGACAACCAGTCCCGGACATTGCTTGTCAGTTTCAGGTATTGAAAACTCACAAGCAAAATGCCGCATAGAAATAAGAAGCCGCCAAACGCAAAAATTTCTTCGAGGGATTTTCGGCCCGTAAAATAGGTCATCACAAAGCTGACAAATCCGCTGAAGAAAAAACCCAGGGCCAGATACTGGTAAAGCCGCATCCTGGTGGCAACACTGATGTTTCCCTGGGCATCGCTAAGACCCTCGTTCTGAATAGGTTTCATGAACCCATAGCGTTTGAGGCAGTAAAAACTCAAGCCGATGGGAATGGTCATTAGAATTGGCGCCAATTGCAGGACTTTTACCTCGAGCAAATTATTGAGCACTATCTCAGTCAGTGAACCCAGCAACAATACCCCCACAAAGGTAGGGATCAGGATTTGCGCTGATTTGCGATCTTCCTGACGGACGGCCTGACGGCCCCAACGATAGACAATCACGATGGCCAATAGCGAGTAGCTTAAATAATAGGCGGTGTATAGATAATCCCAGAAGGTACTGCCGGCAATATTGATCCAGCCCATCGGAGTCTGAACGAGATCAAAGGTAGACTCGGCCAAATCTGTCAAAATCCCGTAGACCAGAACCGAATAAACAGCCGGCAGATACAACAGCAACAGACTGAATTTTCGCTTCAGCCAGTGGCCGTTATTGGTCATTAAAATAAAGAGGTGCAGTATCAATGCAAAATAAGGCCCCCAGCCAAAGGCTCCCAGGCGGCGCCAGAACAGACAGGTACTCAAATCCGGAGCGGCGATCGACAAGCCCATGGTAAAAGACCAGAGCGCCAGACTCAGGCAACTGATGAAGAAAATCTGCAACAGCCGGGAGCGGTGATCATTGCCCAGGACCAAAAGTCCCGTAAAAAAACAAAATGCGGTTGTCGGAAAATAAATAAATGAAATTGATAATGCCTGATCCATAAGCCCTCCCTGATGAAGCTAACCTTTCTTCTCTTGTTATAACCATGCCCGTCATCCCAATGCAGATTGGCTTTGGCCAGGTTAATGTCTATTTCTAAACATCGACTAAAAAGGATGTTTCTTGACAGTAAATTTTTGGCGACTTCAGAAACGTTTGCCACTTTTAGCAAATTCAGAAATCTTAAGCTCATCGAAAAGGCCTGCCGTGGAAATATATCCTTCGTCAGGCCCTTGCTTTCATTTTATTAGCTTCCTATTTTTAAAATCACGTTCCACAATAGGTCTTATAAGGACTATTTGACGGTTCCGGTGGGGTCATAAATTCCAGATTAAGCGAATTGTAATCATAGGGTGCTTGCAGCACTGCTAATAACTGCTGCAGGGGCTTAACATCCTCCTGTTCAGTCGCCGCCTGTAAGGCTTTTTCAACCTGATGATTTCTGGGGATGACCACCGGATTCACCTGTTTCATGAGCTTCTTGATGCCTTGATCGGTCTGCTCCTGTCTTTCCAGACGGGCTTGCCATCGCTCCCGCCAATCTTTAAAGGCATCACTTTCATATAATTCGGATGACTGGGTTCGGTCAAGGGTTAAATCAACAAAGGTATTGGTGTAATCGGCCTGATACTGCTTCATTAACCCCAATAAGTCGGCGATCAACCGCTCGTCTTCTGGTTCTTGATCGGCAATGCCCAGTTTTAAGCGCATTCCCTGGAGCCAGTCGGCCTGGTATAATGACGGAAAGTTGCGCAATGAGTCTTCGACTAATTTAAGCGCCTGTTGCTGATTGTCATCGACTAAAGGAATCAGGGTTTCGGCCAGGCGGGCCAGATTCCATAAGCCAATATTGGGTTGATTGCGATAGGCATACCGTCCCTGCAGATCAATGGAACTGAATACCGTGGTCGGATCATAGTGATCCATAAAAGCACAGGGCCCATAATCGATGGTTTCGCCACTGATGGCCACATTATCAGTATTCATAACCCCGTGAATAAAGCCAACCAGCTGCCATTTGGCAATCAGCGCCGCCTGGGCTTTGATGACGGCATCCAGTAAACCCAGATAAGGATTTGGTTGCGATAAAAGCCCGGGGAAATGGCGGTTAATGGTATAATCGGCCAGAGCCTTAACATCGGCGGTGGTGCCCCACTGCGCGGCATATTCGAAGGTTCCGACCCGAATATGACTGGCTGCCACCCGGGTTAAAACCGCCCCGGGGAGGATTTTTTCACGATAGACCGGATCACCGGTTGTCACCACTGCCAAACTGCGTGAAGTCGGAATGCCCAGATAATGCATTGCTTCACTGATCAGATATTCTCTCAGCATCGGGCCCAGCGCCGCCTTACCATCGCCACTGCGGGAATACGCCGTTCTCCCCGATCCTTTCAGCTGGATATCAAAGCGCTCGCCAGCTGGTGTGAGCTGTTCGCCAATCAGCATCGCCCGGCCATCACCAAGCATCGTGAAATAGCCAAATTGATGACCGGCATAAGCCTGGGCGATCGCTTTAGCATTGGCTGGTAAGGCCTGACCGGCTAAGATATCAATCCCGGCCTGACTCCTCAGCGCCTCAGCATCCAAGCCAAGCTCTTCTGCTAAACGCTGATTTAAAACAACTAATTTTGGCATGCTGACCGTCTCTAATTTAAGCGGAGTATAGAATAATTCCGGCAATTTTGCGTAACTATTTTCCAAATTCCAACCGTTGTTATTTTTTTCCATTATGATAACCCTTCCTTTCGCTTCACTCAAGGTCACGCGACCTGATCCAACTTAATCTTTTTGCTTTCACATCGGGCTTTGGAGCTACACCCACATCGGTGCTGGTATGACTAACGAAACGACGCGATGTCATTCTCAAATCGAAACGCCAATCTTCTTTACATTTCCCACTCCACCCTTTATACTCAACATATGTCCATTTTACAGGCGTTTAAACAATGTTTATCCGGATGTAATCACACATTATAATCGAGAGGTAAAAAGATGATTCGAATTTGGGGAAAACTGATGAAACACAATAAATTCCTGGCCGAAAAAGTTGTCGCATTTGATGACAAAGCCTTGCCAGTTAGTGACAAAATCCAAACCGCTTTAGAGATCATCTGCCATGACTTTGATTTGGAAAAACCGATGTGGTTTGACAAAAATACGACTGAACTTAAGCAGATTTCCAAGACAACTTTTCGTGAAGACCAGTTCATCGATTCGATTTGGTTTGATTATTTAGAGCTTGAAATTATTGACGATGGTAAAAAGAAAGCTGAATAAGCACAAGGTACCCTGGACAATCAATCGCAGGGTGCCTTCCTTTCAGGTGTTCTGATACCGCAGCTGATCTAACCGGGGGACATTTGTCATGCCCCTTGCTTCCCCGTTTTTCATAGAGCATCGCATTTACCGGGGTCTTGATCCCATGCTTTTGCCCTAGCGCCACTACCGTTCCGGAGAAAAGTGCCACCTCGCTGGGGCGATGATGGTCAGATCGTCCCCGATCTTTTGGGCAATCTGGGCTCCGAAAAGAATACCCAGGGCACCCAAGCCAATGATTGCCACTTTTTTTATTTCCATGATTTCCTCACTTTTTAACTGCATCAGCTCACATAACACATCAGTCGATAACGGAATGGCTAAGAATGTAAAATTCTTCCTGACTGGGCTGATATTTTTTCTCCAGAATTTCCAAACCCTCGTCAAAGCGCTCAGCTTCTTGTTCATCGATCTCAAATACAGGGCTTTGATAGTAAACCCATTTTCTGCCGTCCAAGACTTCCGGTTTGAGTTCTTTGACCATCATTGCCGTCGGATAGGTTCCGTTTTCAAGACAGATATTATATCGCTTGCAACTCTTAAAACCACGGCTTACATAATTATTTGGATTCCCAAAGATTACAATCACATCATAACCAAGTGCGACGGCCTGTTCAAAGGAATACTCCATTAGTTTTTTTCCATATCCGGTTCTCTGATACCCTGGCAAAATGCAAACGGGGCCAAAGGTCAGGATGTCTTTTGCTGCCCCCGATTCATCAATCAGTTTTGCTTTCGTATACATGATATTCCCGATGATCTGATTATCAACTTCAATCACCAGGTCCAACTCCGGCATAAAATCTTTGTGGGAGCGCATCACATGAACTAAATAGTGTTCATTGCATCCTGGAACATATAAATTCCAAAACGATTTCCTGGTCAATTCTTCGACGCGCTGATAATCAGCTTCTTCTTCATTCCTGATCTTAATTACTTTGTTCATTTTCGGCATGTTTATTCCTCTCTTTATCATGTATAGTCAACATAAACTTTTTATTATATGTGATTGATTATCACCGCAACAAATTTTTCGACACCTTGATCAATCGTATTGATCAATTGCGCCGGGTTTTCAAAATCAGGTGTGCAAGTCAAGCTGTATTCAACGATAGCGTCCTGATTATTTTGATCATGAAAGACATTGATTTCATCTGAAAGACTATCAAGTATCGCTTGATGGGTCCTGGCAATATCGCGATTCCGCGCCGAAAGCCATACCTCAAAGACCCCTTTTTCATGTACGGCGCTAACTACCTTAGATGGAATTCTTTTTCAATGTTCCGAGTCCAGCATTGACCGCTGCATGTTTCATTGAGATTAAGCCCCGGCCCGAATGCATCAACACAAACGCAAATTGATATTTGTTGGAAAAAGAAATCTGTGATTTATGAATCTTTATCTGAACATCAGGATACACGGCCAATACTTTTTCTGCAAACATTTTATACAATGGCAATGCCTGAGGCATCTTAGCAAAAAATAAACCCGTTTCGATATCCATCTTTACCTCCGAATGACAAGGGGGCGTTTCGTTTATCATACTCGTCACTTCACTGCCGACTTTTTTTCAAGTATATCACAGCTTGATGGGCATGACAAAAAAACATCCCGGTGTCATATGCGAAATTCATTACCGATTAGAAATGTTACTTTTTTCTGTTTGCTCGCAAAGACATCTTGACATAATCGACACATGTGTCTATAATACTAATCGACACGCATGTCGATTATGGATTGGAGAACTGTCGTATGACTACAAAAAAAGAACGCACGCGAGATATGATTTTGGAGGCGACATACGGTCTCTTTGCAAAGAATGGCTTTAATAAAGTTACCATGAAGGATGTTTGTGAAGCAACAGCTTTAAGTAGAGGTGGCTTGTATAGTCATTTTCCGGGAACAAAGGAAATTTTTGAAGCGATCCTTGAAAAGCTAAACCAGAAGGAAGAAATGAATTTTACGAAGGAAATGATGGCAGGCCTTACAGCAGCAGAAATTCTAAGCAGAGCCCTCACCTTAATGGAGGATGAAATGAAGCGTTCAGAAGATTCTTTAAGCCTTGCCATGTATGAATATGCTGGAACCATCGATCAAGACTTAATGAATCATTTCAATACGATTGGCGAAAAAAAATGGACTGACTTAATCGAATATGGGATTAAGC
>RRZU011874304.1_pt1 | contig 10302 bp, 10 predicted proteins | sample 2165561 | NCBI WGS metagenome assembly RRZU01 (sample SAMN10456909, study PRJNA506462) | wastewater metagenome | isolation source: wastewater sludge | place: USA: Moscow, Idaho | reverse complement strand
TACCCATTTAGCTTCTTCTGGAATTGGAGCTGCGCCATGGTTTACGCCCTGGGCTACCGGACACATCATTTCTACTTCGTGTGAATAAATCATGTTAATACTCCTTTCAATATGTATGATTTTCTTCGTATACGGTACACTTTTTCGCACTAAAAAGGGCTCAGAGAACCCTTTCTTCCTATGCATGATACTCTTCCTGTCCACCGGGGCACACCTGTCTGCCCCGGATGCCTGTACCATAGAAAAAGGTGTGCCACCTGCCGCACACTTTTCTCATTGCACCATATGTGTTTATTTTCGCACAATTTACCTCATTCGTCAATCATTACTTTGACAAGTTTTTCACTAAGAAATGCCAGATTTTTTATAAATCTGACATTTTCCACCCTTACTCTTCTGTAAGCAATCTTTCTTTTAACATTTCAAGTGCCGTTTCTACTGTATGCAGCCGGTTTTCCATCCGGTTTCCCGTAAACCGGCATTCTTTCACTGTAGTCTTTCCATTCAGATAACAGCCGATATAAACCAGTCCCACCGGTTTTTCCGCTGTTCTGCCTCCCGGACCGGCAATCCCGGTGGCACTCAGTGCAGCTTCTGCTTTCGCTGCCCTTGCTGCCCCTTCTGCCATCTCCCGTGCAGTCTGTTCACTGACTGCTCCAAACTGCTCCAGAGTCTGATGTGAGACCCTCACCAAACGTTCTTTTGCCTCATTGGAATAAGTAACATATCCTTCATTCAGTACCTCCGATGCTCCGGCAACATTGACCAGAGTGCCTGCGATCATCCCACCGGTACAGGATTCTGCCGTCGTTATATGGAATCCTTTTTCTGCCAGAAGTTCAACCACAGTCTCTTCCAGCGTCTTTTCTCCTGCAGCCTGCTCCTTTAAATACCATTCCAGATACATCTGTTACATACCTCCCTGCGTCAGAACCTGTCTGTTCGTCCATACATAATCAATCAGTGAAATGATCGTCAGGGCAAGAGCCAGCCAGATCAGGATCTGTCCGATCAGATCAAAAACTCCTCCAAGATCCGCGATCAGTACAATGATCATCGCCATCTGAGATACGGTCTTAAATTTTCCCCAGTAATTTGCTGCGATCACAATTCCGTTGTCTGATGCAACCAGCCGGAATCCACTGATGATAAATTCTCTTGCAATGATAACAATCACGATCGCTGTCGGCAGCTTTCCTGAAGGGATCAGGCAGATCATTGCGGAGCATACCAGCAGCTTATCTGCCAGCGGATCCATAAATTTTCCAAAATTCGTCACAAGATTATACTTTCTTGCAATCTTTCCGTCCAGCATATCTGTCAGACTTGCAATCACAAAAATTGCCAGAGCAATCCACTTATTTGCCGCCCCTCCTACGTCCGTCAGCATAAAAAACACAAAAAATGGTACCATGATCACCCGTAATACTGTCAGCTTATTTGGTAAATTCATAATAACTCTCCTATCAAATCATAATCCAAAGCACCTGTTACTTTTACTCTTGCGAAATCACCCGAAAGTAACTCTTCATTTGTATTGATAAAAATCAATCCGTCAACATTCGGAGCGTCTCTGTAAGTTCTTCCGACATACGCATTTTCATCAGCAACTTTTCCTTCGATCATAACCAGAACCTCTCTTCCGATCATGTCTTCCGCCTTGTCAAATGCGATCTCCTGCTGCAGTTCCATGATCTCTGCCTGCCGGTCTTCTTTTACTTCTTCTTCGATCTGCTCCGGCATTCCTGCTGCCGGTGTATCCTCTTCCGGCGAATAAGTAAAGACTCCCAGACGGTCAAACTCCATCTCGTCCACAAACTGCATCAGTTCTTCATGCTGTTCTGCGGTTTCTCCCGGGAATCCTGTGATCAGGGTTGTACGCAGACAGATATCAGGAATCTCACTTCTCAGCTTTTCCACTATATGAACCAGTTCCTGCTTCGTAGTCCTTCTGCCCATCCGCTTCAGAATCGTATCATTCGCATGCTGGATCGGAAGATCAAGATAATGGCAGACTTTCGGTTCTTCCTTCATCACCTGGATCAGTTCATCTGTAATCTCTTCCGGATAACAGTATAAAATACGGATCCATCGGATTCCGCTGATATTACACAATTCTTTGACCAGCTTATGCAGTGACTTTTCTCCATAAAGATCCTTTCCATACAGCGTCGTCTCCTGTGCCACAAGGATCAGCTCTTTTACCCCCTGCTCTGCCAGTTCCCTGGCTTCATTCACAAGACGCTCCATCGGAACACTCCTATAATTTCCTCTTACTTTTGGAATAATACAGTATGTGCAATGCTTGTCACATCCCTCTGCGATCTTCAGATAGGCAAAATGTCCTCCGGTTGTAACAAGACGCTTTGTCTCCGGCAGTGGCAGTGCATCAATATCCGAAAGGATCACTTCCTGATTTCCTTCAAGTGCTGCATCTACCGCATCCAGTATTTTATCATATGCCGTCGTTCCAAGTACTTCGTCTACTTCCGGTATTTCTTCCAGAATCTCATCTTTATAACGCTCTGCCATGCACCCCGTCACGATCAGTGCTTTTACTTTTCCTTCTTTTTTCAGTTCTGCCATCTCTAGGATATTCTGAATACTTTCTTCCTTGGCATCATGAATAAAGCAGCAGGTATTGATCACGATAATATCCGCTTCCTGCTCATCATCTGTCATCTCATATCCTCTGGATGCCAGTAATCCCAGCATAACCTCTGTATCAACCAGGTTTTTGTCGCATCCCAGAGAGATAAAAAGTATCTTCATATAAATCTGTAACCTCCATGATGTATCTATTTTTTATTTTCACATCTGCGTTCTGCGTAAAAAGAGCAGATACATTTTTCGCATCTGCCCCCGACCTTCTTACTCTTCTTCCTCCGCATTCTCAGCCATGATCTTTAATTTACCTTCATTCAGCTCTTCAATCGCTATTGAAAGTGGTTTATCTCCATTCTTAGCAGGAACTAATGGAAGCTCTCCGGCGATCAACTGTCTTGCTCTTTTGGATGTAGCCATTACGATAGAATAACGGCTGTTGACGATCTTGGATTCTCCCTCTTCAACGTCTTTGTTCACGACCTTCATCAGGTCTGTATAAGATGGATGCAGCATATTTATTTTTCTCCTTTCAAACTGTTCAGATCTTCTTTGATCTTTTCCATAAATCCTGTATTTCTGGTACTACGGTGATGCTCGCCACGGATAATCCGATGAACCTCCTCCACACAGGTGTCCAGATCATCATTCACGATCAGATAATCGTATTGATCCATTCCTTCTGCTTCTTCACAGGCACGATCCATTCTTGACTCGATCACATCCAGCGTCTCTGTTCCCCTTCCGACCAGACGGCTTCTCAGCTCTTGTGCTGTCGGCGGAGTGATGAATAAAAGCAACGTATCCGGGAAAGCCTTTTTTACTTTCAATGCCCCCTGAATCTCAATCTCCAGGATCACATCCTTTCCGGATTCCAACTGCCTTTCTACATAATCACGCGGAGTGCCGTAGTAATTTTCCACATATTTAGCATACTCTATCAGTTCGCTGTTGGCAATCATTTTTTCAAATTCCTCTTTTGAAATGAAAAAATACTCTTTCCCATCTGTCTCGCCTTCTCTTGGCTGCCTGGTGGTTGCCGAAATAGAAAGTGCATAATTCTCAGGATATTTTTTCATAAGAGCTTTCATCAGAGTTCCTTTCCCTGAACCCGAAAATCCTGATACAACGATCAATATACCTTTTTTGTCCATAATCCCGTTCCTCTTTTTCTCAAACTACTCTATATTCTGGATCTGCTCCCTGATCTTCTCAATCTCAGTCTTCAGTTCGATTGCCAGATTCGATACTTCCAGATCATTGGCTTTGGAAAGAATCGTATTCGCCTCACGGTTCATCTCCTGTGCAATAAAATCAAGTTTCCTTCCGATTCCTTCCTTTTCTTCCAAAGTCGACCTCATATGCTGAATGTGGCTTTTCAGTCTCACTACCTCTTCATCGGTACAGATCTTATCTGCAAATAAAATTACCTCTGCTGCGATCCTGCTTTCATCGATCTGCACATCTTCCAGAAGCTCTTTCACCTTTGCCTCCAGCTTTGCACGATACTCTGCAACGATCTGCGGAGAACGCTCTTCCACTTTTCCTACCTGACCTTCAAGATAAGACAGTTTTTCAAGAAGATCCTTTTTCAGATTCTCGCCTTCTGCTGTCCTGGTTTCAACAAACTGACGGAATGCTCCCTCTAATGCTTCTTTCAGTCCATTCCACAATTTATCCTCATCCTCTGCCTGCTCTTCCATTGTAAAAACTTCAGGGAAACGTGCAAGTGAAGATACACGGATATCATTCTCCAGACCAAATTCTGTCTCCATCTGCTGAAGATACTTCAGATACTCTCCGGCAATTCCTGCATGATATCTGACAGAAACCTGGGACTGCGATGCATCTTCATAAGTAATAAAAATATCTACTTTCCCTCTGCTCGCATAAGATTTCAGCAGAGTACGGATCGATGTCTCAAAAAAATTCAGTTTCTTTGGCATACGGATATTTACATCCAGATAACGGTGGTTCACACTTTTCAGTTCCACGGTAAACTTTCTGTTCTCCTTCTGAACCTCGCATCTGCCAAAACCGGTCATGCTTTTGATCATAATTATTCATCCTCTGTAATTCTCATTTTTCCCATAAAAGAAACGGTTTAAACGTCTCGTTCAAATCCGTCTGCCTTCATGTCTATAATCTTATTTATTATACTCCTACTTTTCCTTATTGGTCAACAGGTCTTTTTTGAAGTTTTTCAGATTCTGTGCTATACTGATTTCAGACTTATAAGAAATGAGGAATCTGAAATGGCATTTGACGGAATCGTTGTCGCGAATCTCGCGTATGAATTAAAAGAAAAACTTATAAATGGAAGAATTTCCAAGATTGCACAGCCTGAGACAGATGAACTTCTTCTCACTGTGAAGTCAGCATCCGGGCAGTATCGTCTGCTGATTTCTGCCGATGCTTCTCTTCCGCTGCTTTATCTTACTGATACCAACAAGCCAAGTCCTATGACCGCACCTAATTTCTGCATGTTACTGCGAAAGCATATCAGTGGTGGCAGAATCGTCGACATTTATCAGCCGGGACTGGAACGGATCATTCACTTTAAGATTGAGCATCTGGACGAACTGGGTGATCTCTGCCGGAAGGAACTGATCATAGAGATCATGGGAAAGCACAGCAATATTATCTTTTGTTCAGAGGACGGAAAGATCATTGACAGTATCAAGCACGTTTCCGCACAGATGAGTTCTGTACGTGAGGTTCTTCCCGGACGGGATTATTTTGTACCAGACACGATGTCCAAGGCAGATCCTCTGACCGTGTCCTTTGAAGAATTTTCCTCACATCTGACCAGGAAACCGATGCCTGTGTCAAAAGCAATCTATACAAGCTTTACCGGGATCAGTCCGGTCACTGCAGAAGAGATCTGCTCTCTGGCAGAAATGGATTCATCTATCGCCGCCAAAGAATATTCTGAGGATCTTCTGCTGCATCTTTACACGCAGTTTTCTATTTATCTGTCTGCTGTAAAGGAGCATACTTTCACACCGGTTATTTATTTTAACGGATCAGAGCCAAAGGAATTTGCAGCACTCCCTCTGTCCCATTTTTCCAATTATATGCCGAAGGAGTTTTCTTCGATTTCACAGGTCCTTGAGACCTATTATGCAACCAGGAACCAGCTTACCCGTATCCGCCAGAAATCCGCAGATCTGCGTCATGTCGTACAGACTGCACTGGAACGGAACCGTAAAAAATACGATCTCCAACTCCGCCAGTTAAAAGATACCGAAAGCCGGGATAAGTATAAGGTTTACGGGGAATTGATCAATACTTATGGATACAATGTTGCTCCCGGTGAAAAAAAACTGGAAGCTCTCAACTATTATACAAATGAAATAGTATCCATCCCGTTAGACCCCGTCAGGACACCGCAGGAAAATGCACAGCGGTATTTTGCAAAATACAATAAGCAGAAACGTACTTTTGAAGCACTGACGGTTCTTTGCAAAGAGACTGCCGAAGAGATCTCCTATCTCGAATCTGTACAGACTGCACTGGACATTGCCCTGACTGAGAATGATCTCGCTGAGATCAAAGAAGAACTGACCAATTCAGGATACATCCGCCGCAGATATACAAAAAAGAAAGTCAAAATAAAAAATAAACCGCTCCACTATATCTCCAGTGACGGTTTCCATATCTATGTCGGTAAAAATAATCTGCAGAATGACCAGCTCACTTTCCATTTTGCAGTTGGGAATGACTGGTGGTTCCATGCAAAGCAGGCTCCGGGTTCTCACGTCATCGTCCGAACCAATGGAGCTGAACTGCCTGATACTACTTTTGAAGAAGCAGCACGGCTTGCTGCTTATTATTCCAGTATGCGTGGTTCTGACAAAGTAGAGATCGACTATGTTGAGAAAAAACAGGTCAAAAAGCCTGGTGGAGGCAAGCCCGGATTTGTCGTATATTATACGAATTATTCTATGGTCATCGACAGCAACATCAGTCAGATCCGGCTATGTGCTGATTAAATTTTTCAACCGGTTCTATACCGAGATTCTCCGATCTGCCATCTGAAGAAGAACATATCCTGGCATTTTTCTGCCATATAAAAACCACAGAACAAAATTCCCGGTCTTTCTCCGGGTTCTGTTCTGTGGTTTTATTCTCCCGCTGCTTCTTTTACTTCCTCAGGAACTTCAATGGCATCCACCTGATCAAAATCTGTAAACTTCAGATCGATCGAATAAAGATTCACTTTGCTTGTCTCTCCATAGGATTCATAGAGTTCATTCAGGACATCACTCATATCCACCAGGATCCTTGCCGGCAGCATCTCATCTTTATAAATTTCAAAAATCACCGGGATTTTCAACTCCCTGATTGCATCTTCATCCGGAAGTTCTACCAGGTGAAAAGCATTGACCATATCTTTTCCAAGAATGCCCATCAGCTCTGTTCCGGTCACATCCCCGTACATCTGATAACATTCTTTTCCATCTTCTTTCACAGTCTTCTTTGCAAGATGAAAAGATTCCATTGCTTTGCCTTCCTGCCTGAAAATATCACCGTCCACTCCAAGATGACTCTCGGAGCTGTCCCCTGTCGTTTCCTTCACCCAGCTATCATTGGTTCTGCTGTACGTTACCGCTTTTCCATCTTCCTGAACCTGATAGATCTCCAGGTCGGCTGAAACCTGTGCATTCTTGATCTTTACTTTGGCGGTTCCCTTTGCATATCCGGCAGGTGGCTGTGTCGTATTCTCAAGATCCAGTGCCATATTGACATTTCTTATGTCCAGCACATCTTCCATCTGGATCGCTACTTCAACATGATTTGCTGATGACGTGACGTTCTGCATATTTTCTTCCATGTCCGCCAGCAGCCTCTTCGGTGTCATCCTTCCGCTGCATCCTGCTAGCATCCCGGTCAGTACAAAGAGCAGCAGAATGGCTGCCACTTTGCACCTATATTCCTGTCTGCCTTCGCCTCTGTATTCCAGTCTGCCCTCATACCCGGTCCTATATCTGCACTCCATTTTATATCTTTTGCTGGATACTGGTCTTTTTTTGTCTGTCATACTCACTCCTGTCCGGACAGATAATCAATAAACTGCTGAGCTGTTCTTCCTGAAAGTCCTCCATGAGATAACTCCCATTTATTTGCTTCCAGAAGAAGTTCCTCTTCCGGCAGATTGATTCCATTTTTAATGGCGAGCGTCCTTACAATCTCCTGAAATGCTTTTTTATCCGGTGAACCGAAATAAATCGTTACTCCGAATCTTGCTACCAGTGACAACTTTTCCTGTACCGTATCATTTGTATGCATGTCTTCATCCCGATCCTGCTTGTCTTTAAATGTCTCGCGAATCAGATGACGACGGTTGGAAGTCGCATAGATCAGTACATTTTCCGGCTTTTTTTCAAGGCCTCCCTCGATCACAGCTTTCAGATATTTATATTCAATCTCAAACTCCTCAAAGGAAAGGTCATCCATATAAATAATAAACTTGTAGTTTCTGTTCTTGATCTGAGCAATAACATCATTCAGATCCTGAAACTGATGCTTATACACTTCGATCATACGCAGTCCCTGATCATAATACTGGTTCAGGATTGCCTTAATTGAAGAGGACTTTCCTGTTCCCGCATCTCCGAACAAAAGACAGTTATTTGCTTTTTTCCCTTCCACAAATGCTTTTGTATTATCGATCAGCTTCTTTTTTGCATTTTCATATCCAACAAGATCATCCAGATGCACATGTGCAATATTCGTGATCGGCACGATCTGAACTTCTTCATGCTCCGGATGCTCCACCCGGAATGCCTTGTGCAGACCCAGTTTACCTACACCAAATTCTTTGTAGAACTGTGTCAGGATCACTTTAAACTCTTTTTCATCCTGTGCTGTACCAAGGTCGCAGCTCAAAGTGCAGATCCGATCCCGTATCCTGCGGTTAAAAACCTTCCCACCGACATTACATTTCTGATAATCCAGAATGACCTGCAGACATTCTGCATCCAGACTTTTTTCCATCGCACTGAAATCATAGTCAAATAATTCCTTAAATATTTTAAAATCATGCAATGCAATCTCATTGATACTTCCTTTTACTTCTCCCACAATCTCACAGGATGTGCTGTATGCATTCTCATCACTGGCAAGAAGAAAGGTAAGATAAGTATGCCAGAGATTCCCCTCAAATCCATGACTTACTGACAGTTCCAGCAGTTCATTGATACAATCAAATAACAATGCTCTTAAGTCTTCCCTGTTGTAATACTCACTTTCATAATGGTCGATCAGAAAGGTAATATCTTTCAGAATCTCACCATATTCCATGTTCTTATACAGCATCAGTTCATTTGTCCGCATTTTTATAACCTCTTTTCCAGCTTCCGTCTTTCTTTTGTGTCTCTGTGCTTAAAATAGTATTCTGATCAGCAGGCTCTTTTTCTCAGATCTGTCCGTCTATGGAATAATTTCCCAAAATCCGGAGATTTCTTGCCTCTTCCCGCAGACCTCTGATTGCATTCTTCACTGCCGCATCTTCCAGATTTCCATCAAAATCTACAAAGAAACGGTACTCCCACTGCTTGCCCTCGACCGGTCTTGACTCGATTTTTGTCATATTCAGATCATTATAAATAAAATGTGAAAGAATGTTATACAGTGAACCGCTTTCATGAGGGAGTTCAAACTCGATACTGATCTTGCTTGCATCTTTCAGAAAGATCTTCTGGTTTGTAACCACGATAAACCTGGTTGAATTATCTGCCTCATCATTAATCTCATCCACCAGTACTTCCAGTCCATGAATTTTCGCTGCATAAGCACTGCACACTGCAGCCTGTGCCTTATCCTGGTCTTCCAGTACTTTTTTTGCTGCGATCGCTGTATTTACAACACTGATCCTCTGCCAGTCTGAATGGTCATCCAGGAATCGGGTTGTCTGCATCAGTGCTTCTGCCTTAGAATACACCCTCTTAATCTCGCTTAACCTTGTTCCCGGAAGCCCTGAAAGAGTATGAACAACCGGAAGGATCGTCTCTGCTACAATATAATTTTCAAATTCATCCAGCAGATCATACATCTCGTTCACCGGACCTGCCGAAGAATTTTCAATCGGAAGAACTGCAAAATCCGCAGAGCCTTCTTCAATTGCCTCCATCGCATCCCGGAATGTCCTTACATGAAAGCAATTCACATCCTCCCCGAAGAACTGGTTCATTGCAGCCTGCCCGTAAGCCCCCTCTGTTCCCTGAAATACGACTCTTGCATTTTCTTTATCCAGGGAATGAATCTGAATAAACGGTAACCGCCCTAATGCTCCTGCCTCTACCAGTCTCTGGTACTGAAGTTTCCGGCTCATCGACATCAGTTGAGAATACAGTTCTTTAATCCCCTTCTTATTAAATTCCCCCTGGACTTTTGAAGCCACATCTGCCAGTTTGTCTTTTTCTCTCTGACGATCATAGACTTTTCTTCCGGCTTTTACTTTATATTCACCTACCTGCTGGCAGACATCCATTCTCATCTGATATAACTCTGCCATACGGTTATCAATTTCATCAAGCTGGGTTCGCAATTCTTCCAGTGTTGCCATATCTTTCTTCTCCTTTGCACATACTGGTTTTTAGTATAATACATTTTTCATTCAAAATCTACGATAGATTTCTGTTCGGAGAATTAACGTTCCCTGAAACGAGGGAAAACCTCCCCTTGTATTCTTTT
>RRZU012309190.1_pt1 | contig 10303 bp, 9 predicted proteins | sample 2165561 | NCBI WGS metagenome assembly RRZU01 (sample SAMN10456909, study PRJNA506462) | wastewater metagenome | isolation source: wastewater sludge | place: USA: Moscow, Idaho | reverse complement strand
TTGGTTGGTTTATCGGGTGTCGGTAAATCAACTCTTCTGAAGAAGATAATGGTTGACAGAGCGGCACGAGGAGATTATCTGAGGGTAATTGATGTTGCAACAGTTGACTCATACAACGCAAAAAAAGATCTGAGAAAGTCAATTGCAGAATATCGAGGTAGAGAAAGAACTGCCAAAAACTCACTTGACGCAATGGATGCCGCGGATAAAAGGGATGAGCTCTCGACTCTTGTAAGAGATGTAAATTATGGCGAAGTAATCAAAAGAATGACAACACGAGTATTTCTTGCTGATACCAATTACGAAAATCTTATGAAAACAGTACGTTACTACAAGAAAAATGTATTCGAAGATAATGAGTATCAGGTTGCTATTAACCTCAATGAGATGCAATATGAGTGGACTTCAATGTTTAAATCTTATTCAATGCAAAGTGCAGATCATTATTCAAGACGGACAGGTAAGTCAATTGCATCTTCTACACTTGCCGGCGGTGATGCTTTTCATTTTACTTCTCTTAACGATGAATTTGGCTCCGATTTCGGACATACTCTCTCAAATGGTTATGACGGCAGAGTGTTACTTGATATGTTTGAAGCAGGACAGTCAAGGTCATCCTATAACTTTCTTTTGGTTGGTTTATCGGGTGTCGGTAAATCAACTCTTCTGAAGAAGATAATGGTTGACAGAGCGGCACGAGGAGATTATCTGAGGGTAATTGATGTTGCAGGTGATTTCACTCAGGTGTGTCATTCTCTCGGCGGTAAGGTTGTATATCTTGACGGTAGTGACGGTGGCAGACTTAATCCTTTGCAGATTAATAAGGCAGATGATACTGATGAAGGTTCATATGATATGAATATCACCAAAATGGCTAATATATACAGCTTTCTTGCTCCTGAAGCCTCTGATATTGAAAAGCGTATGTTCAAGAATATCTTGCACCAATTGTACAAACAGTTTGGAATTACTAAAGACACACCAAACCTTACAGAATTGCCGGCAAAGGCATATCCCCGTATGGAAGATATACTACCGATAATTGATTGGTACCTCAGTCAAATACAGCATGGCGAATTGCAGGAAGGTGCAATGTCTAAAGAGGAAATGCAGAATGAAGAAATGCGAACAATACTCTTGCACATCAAGCTTGTTATCGTAGATGTCATTCAGTCAAATGCAAATATATTTAACAGCTATTCGGATATTGATAATCTTATTGACACGCAGGTTGTTGTTTATAATTTAAAAAAGCTTGATAAGAAAAATGATAACGAAGTGTTTAAAGCACAGGTATTCTCAGCGTTATCGCTCTGTTGGGCAAATGCCGTAAAGGTGGGTACTATAACAAATAAAATGGTTAACAGCGGTCAAATTGACCTTATAGATGCGAAACACTTTTTGCTATTGATTGATGAGTCGCACAGAACAATTAACCGTAAAAATCCTCAAGCTGTTGAACAGGTGCTTAACTATGTACGACAGGGCAGAAAATTTTACGCTGGGCTTGGATTTGCCTCTCAGGACATAAACGACTTTATTCCGGCAGGAGTTAATGCTGACTCTCAGCAAATGATAAATACACTCTTTGCACAGTGTCAGTACAAATTCCTTCTTAAACAAGATAGTAAAGCATTGCCGAGCATAGACAGTGCTTTCGGCGGAAGTCTTACACAATCTGAACTTGCTATGATTCCGACTCTAAATCGAGGCGAAGTTATACTGAATATTTCAGGTGATAAAAATGTTGCGTTTAAGGTCGAGGCAAGCGACGATGAACTGGCTGTGTTTGGCGGTGGTACATAATAGGAGGATGTTATGGATGACTATAATGATGCGGAACAATTAGCAGGTGTTGGTGGTTCTGCTTTAAGAGGTGCCGGGAAAATAGCAAATGCGGCAACAAGACGATTGCGGGAAAAGGCTATTAAAAAGGCGAAAAAGGAAAGTGCCGCTGCAATCAGAAAAGTTGCACATTTGGTTAAAATGGTTATAGCAGGTCTTATATCAATTTTAGGTCCTATCGGAATTATTGTGCTGAGTTTCGTAGTCATCATTTTTATGGCGTTTGGTGCGACAGCCGGAAGCAGTTCAAGTGCCGGCGGAACCGGTATGGTGGGAGGATCTCAACAGTTTACTCCTCGTTTAACTGCACCATCAACAAGCAGCAGATACTATTACAGTACAGATAATCCGTTTTATCCGGCTTATGGCATGCCTAACTGTACAGCATATGCCTTTGGCAGGATTTACGAGCTTAACGGTTCAAGACCGAACCTATGCACAGGTAATGCAGAAATGTGGTATGACTATAACAAAAGCCATAACTATTACCCATACGGAAGCACGCCAAAACTGGGAGCTGTTGCAGTTTGGGTTCATCCGGGCGGAGGTCATGTTGCGGTTGTCGAGAAAATTGAAAACAATACAGTTACATATTCTAACTCAGCGTATAACGGTACTAATTTTTATCTTAATACTGCACCATTATCCGATCCGGGCAATGTTGGAGCAACTGATTGGACTTTACAGGGATATATATACGCATATACACCGCCTATCAGCAATACAAGTTCCGGAATTGTTAATAATCTTTCTGCACCTCAGTTTGAAAGACAATTTGCCACATTTTTTGAAGCTAAGGGATTTAATAAGGCAATGATTTGTGGAATGCTCGGTAATATTTTTAGGGAAACCAGCTATTTGCCTTCAAACTATTTTGCGGGCTATGTGCCTGATGCGTTTGGAGCAGTCGGAAATTCCGGTGGCATATGCATGTGGTACGGAGATAACTGTACAAGATTTAAGCGAGACTGCCCGAATTGGGGAGTTGATGTAACTGCTCAGTTTGAGTATCTATATCAAACACTAATTAAAGACGGACAGGGAAGTTACAATGACAAATATTACTATTGGTGTACAGGATGTTTGTCAAGAATGCAAGCTGTTCCAAACACGAAAGACGGAGCTAGACAGGCGGCACGGATATTTCACGATTATTACGAACGGTCGGCAACCGGATCAGCAGACAGAATGGAATTTGCCGCAACAACTTGGGATAATTTAAGCTGAGTGAATTTTTAAGGAGCCAAAAATGAAAGAACGAATCAGAGAAATTATTACAAATCCGATTATAGTTATATTGCTGATAGCTTTTGCTGTCAGCGGTGTAATTATATATGGCATATCAAGTAATATGGCAGAGCAAAAATCTGAGATTGTCAATAGCCTTGATATATCAAGCGTATCAAGAGATAAAGACGGCAAACTTATTGTCAAACTGACCGATTATGAAGCAAGTCAAGATGAAGCATATAAAAAGGCGGAAATGACTTTGCAAAAAGCGGCAAACGGCGAAACAGAGAATACAGATAAGATTAAGAACTATTTTGAATCAAGATATAACTATGAAGGTAAAGAAAAAGATAATCTTGATTCAATAGTGAAATCCATTGAAAATGATTGTTCTTCTGATTTCCTTGATAACATTAGATCTGATATTGAAAAATCAAATAACGATGGAAGTAAATGCGAAATAAAGCGTATTTATGTTACCGGAACGGATATTAAGGAGTTGAATGCTTACTCGACCAATATCTATTACATTTTTGATGTACAAATCAATGACACAGAAAGCTTGTATAAAATTACAATGGTAGTGTCAGGCGGTACTTGGGTGATAGATAAAGCAGAGAAAATATCCGATTTGGAGGATTGATTATGAGAGAAAGATTTGAAAAATTGCACGATATTCTGTACGCACATTATAACGGTGTTTTGATTACATTATTAGCTTGTGTTATGGTAATTGGCACGGCAATTGTAATCACTATACAGCCTATGCAAACATTAATATCCTGTCAAAACATCATAAATGAAGTTGGAGAGGATAAAGTTGCCGGTTATCAAAAATCAACAGGCCCTTCTGATTTGTTTGATAATCAAAAAGAAACGACCTATAAGGACACAAATGAGTATAAAGAAAAACAGTCTGAAATTGATTGGATGAACAAAAGAATAAATGAAATTGATAACCACCTTATGACAACACTTACTCGTGCAGTTTCTGATTTTGCAGACGCATATACAAGCTATTCTCTTGTACAGAATCCGGCTAACAAGGAAGCACTAAGTCAATATACTACCGATGATTTTTATAAAGATTTATGCGACAGAAAAGTAAAAAAAGATAATTACTTAGCTTATAATTGTTGGTTTGCTGATTTTGACAAAGACACGGTACATATATTTTGCGAAACAAGAGACGGTTTGAGCTATACGGTATCTCTCGTCGAAACAGATACAACCGGTTGGAGAGTTAACGGGTTTGACATTTTAGACAAAGATTAAGGAGAAAAAATATGTTTAAAAACTTATTTAAGAATACGGTTGAAAATTCTTCCGTAAAAAATGAAAATCAAACATTTGAGAGCGAAAATGACATCGAAAAATACAATAACAGAGGTCATTATAACAACAATTACAAAAGCAATCAGCAAAATCAAAACCCCGAAAAAGATAATAAAAACTGTTATGACGGCGTTGATGAGAGTAACAACGGTGGAAAGAAGGTTAAAAAAGAGCCGTATTATCTCAAAATGTATATCAACAACATTAACTACAGCAAAGAAGCAAAAGCTGTTATGAATCCTGTGTTAGTTGAAGTTCTGTACAGGGTTGAGCCGACAACAGAGGACGGCAAAGGTCAGATTATTGACTTAAACGATAATGTAAAAAGCGAAATTGCCCAAAGCCTCAGAATCTCTGTAAGACAGGTCAAAGAACAGATTAGTAATTTAGTTGAAAGCGGTATTCTGCTATACAGTCAGAAGCAGATATATAAGCTTAATTATCGCTATTTTGCTAAGGGGTATTTTTATCGTTGGCGGAGGTATGATGAGTAATGCTTGTTGAGGTTACCGACGGCAGACGAACCACATATAGGTATCGTCATAAGCTTTCGTATTTCGGCTTGAAACCAAAAGGCAGAAAATGGACTCTTACTACATCCGATAATGATATAGTTGACTATATTAACTCGTTTTGCCGCAGAAAGCACCTTACAGTTAATATTATTGAAAACAAATACATACGCAGCAGTAAGTATAGAAGTGTATATTTTCACGCTTATCCAAGTGATACAGGAGTATATCGCTGTGTGTACTGCGGTAAAAGAATGAGTAAAGATAAAATAACTGTTGATCATGTTATTCCGATTCAAAAGGTCCAACAATCTGACTTTTATAAAAATCTTTTGGTCACTTGCGGAATAGATAGCGTTAATGATCCAAAAAATCTTGCTCCAGCCTGCGAAAAATGCAATAAGAAAAAAGCGGGTTCATTTTCGCTTAAATACTATTTTCTTGCCAAATCCGGAAAACAACCACACGGAATTGCTTTCAGAAGATTTATAAAATTTATATGTGTATTGTGCATCACATTTGATGTACTGTGGATAATTTTTTTAATACTAATGAAAATACAAATACTTTCCTAAAAGGGGGAATTGATTTGTCAGAAGTTAAAACTATGAAAAAAGCTATAAAAGGAAATACAGCGATTATAGGAATGCTTGCAGTAATTGTTTTTGGATATGCTTTTTTCTTTCTTTCACCTCGCATTTTTCTGCCGAGCGAAGATAGTTTGCTTTATACCAACCTAAGGACACCGGTAGTAATAAATTCAGATCATAGCGTAACAATCGAAAACTGGATTTATTCTCAAAAAGAGAAGCAAATGCAGATAATATTAAGCTTTGATAATACGGCAATTGACGCATCGGAAGAATATATCTTTCAAGCTGTATCAAGAAATGTTGTAAAAGAAAGTAAAGAAGTTGAATATGAAGTTACATATCAATCAAGCAGTTTTGTTAATGTTATGCTGTACAATATTCCTGATGACTTTAATGAGCTTGCACTTAATGTAGGATATGTTGCAGATGACGATATTCTTACCGATGAGTCTGCCAAAAAAGGTGAAAACAAAAATGCGGCTTATACTACAGTTTACACTAATAAATATAAGGTCGAAAATGCAGATAAAATTGAGCCGTTATCTGTTGTAGAAATGTACATAAACAAGCTTAATGACGAAATAGACGGTTATGAAAGCGATATTGAAAATCTCACTCAAAAAATTTCAGATGCAGAAGAATCCCAAAAGGAAATTCTAACAAAGGTTGATCAGCTTAATAAGGACAAAGAGTATATGACTGTCAACGAAGTAAAAAAGATTGACGAACAAATTTCTGCATACGAAACAAGCTACAAAAGTTATACGGATAAAATATCCGGATATGAGGAGTCTATTGATGAAAAGAATGACGATATTTCTACAGCCAAGGCTAAAATCAAAGAACTCGAAAATATTATCAAAGAGAAAGGAAGTAGCAAGTAATGAAAATATGCTATATAGGAACACATGATGAGCCAAGCAAGGCTCTTGAAGAGTTTTGTAAAGGATATGATTGTACTTTTGAATATGATGAAAGTGCAGAATCTTCTGAAAGTCTTGTGTCGGCATTAAAGAGTGCGTTCAAATACAATCTTATAGTTGTTAATCTCGATTGTTTGCATAACAAAAAAATTGATGACGACTTTCTTTATGATTGCTTTGAGCAGTATAAAAAAGTTAAATCGGAACTAATACTATATAGAAATATACCACCAAAATTCAAAGACATAGGCTATCCAATAATTTCTGATGTGAATGCCGACAGAAAAAGTCTTGAAAAGTGGCTTGCGGCATACGGATTTAAACTTCTTCCTAAAAAAGCGGAAGAAAACCTATTTTCATCCTTAATAACAAGTGATACTCCTAATCAAAAGGTATCAAATAATTTTTTTGACGATATAAAAATCATAAAGGAAGAAGATGAAAACGCACAAACAGTAAAACAGAATAAACAAACTGATTCTTCAACAATAAATCGCAGTAAGCCTCAGACACTTGAATCTCTTGTCTTGCCTGATTTTAAAAAAGCAGAAACAAAATCAGATGATAAGGCAAATAAACCTCGTGTGATGAGTATTGAAGAAAAAGAGAAAAGTGTAGAGAAGATTGAACGGCTTAAAAAGTCCGATATATCAAAAGATTCTAAAAAAACTTCTGAAGTAAAAAGTGAGGAAAAAGTTAAAACTAAGCCTGTAACACTTTCAGACTCATTAGATTCTATTGATCAGATATTTGGAAAAATGCCTGTTCAGCTAGAAAATATAAAGAAATTAAATGATGATACTACACAGGAAAAGCCAATATCTAACTCTCAGGATAAACAGCAGAGGGTTGAAAATATTCAACCTACTACGCTTACAATGAATACAGAACCTATTGAAAATACTTCTTTCCCTCAGAAACAGAACTCTGAATTTGCTACATACACTCAAGTCAAACCAGAGTCTTTCGATAATAAAAAGGATTTTGATATTCCTATTCAAAAACGAACGATTGGTGTTATCGGTTCACTTGATAGAATTGGAACCACAACGCAAGCAATACAGATTACAAGATTTTTAAGTAATATTGGACAAAGTGTATGTTATGTTCAAGATAACAACAGCAATTTTCTTGACATGTTGATAAAATATTATTATGATGTAAATGTAGATACAGGAAGTGAATGTATACTGTATGATGGCTTGTATCTTAATAGGAAGAAAAATCTTGTTTATGACAAAGAATATGAAGTAGAGGTGTATGATTATGGATGCCCAGTAAATATACCGTCGGATTTTTTTGAAAAGAATATCCGTATTGTTGTATGTGGGGGATCCCCTGATGAAATTGACAGGCTTACTGCAATGATTTCTCAATTATATTCAGATGATAAGATATACTATGTATTCTCATTTGTTGCCAATCATGACAAACAAAATGTGCTTGATATAATGAGCGAAAGAAAATCTAAGTGCTATTTTGCTCCTTATTCACCTGATTGCTTTGCTCAAATATCTGATGAGAATGCCGATATGTATTATGATATACTCGGAATAGAGAAACCCAAGAAAAAGAAGGGCTTGTTTAGAAGGGGAAACAAAGATGCCAAAGTATAATAATAATGCCGGATTCAAAGGATACGATAATAAAGATAATTCTGATAAAAGAACTAAGGTGTCTCCAAAGATGATTTTTGTAATCGGTGTCGGTGCCTTTATTGTCGTGTTCATTGTAATAATTCTTATTATATCAATGAGTGGTAATCCTGACTATGATATTAAACAATCAACAACACAGACAACAACTGAAGAAAGCCTTAATTATGATGATGTTTTTGGGCATGATGAAGATGAGGATGACACATCGGAATCAGAACTTGATAATTTATATGTAGGAACAATGTCGCCTGTACCGCAAATGACAAATTCGGATTCAAACAAAAATTCTTCCAAAAGCAGTTCACCATCATCTTCCTCAGAAAAAGATGAGAAAAGCAGCAATTCATCTAAGTCATCAAAATCTACGAAAAGCAGTTCTTCAAATGCAAGCTCGAATAATGCTCAGTCACATTATAATGACGGAAATAATTACAGCAATAACAGTAATAACAACAATTCGGGCAATAATGGCACATACTCAAGTAATATAAGCAACAAGAGTAGCAGTCAGAGTCATTATGAATACAAAGATAAAACCGTATCGGTCACAAGTGTAAGCATTTCCCACAGCAGTATATCGCTGACTGTGGGGGAGAGTGCTAATCTTAGTGCAAGTGCATACCCCGGTAATGCGACAGATAAAAGCATTACTTGGTCAAGCACTAACAACTCTATAGCCTCTGTCAGTAATGGCAGAGTTAGTGCAAAGTCTGCCGGTACTTGCACGATTGCGGCAGGCACAAATAACGGTGTTAAAGCTTATTGTACGGTTACAGTCAAGAATAAAGCTGTGACACCAACTCCTGTTGATAATTGCAGGCTTAATGTAACTTCAACAACACTTTATAAAAAGCAACAAAGTACAATACGCTTGGAAGGAGCTAAAAAATGCAGTTGGGAGATTAGTAATCCTTATGTTGTAACGGTTGTGAAAGAATCAGGAAATTATATTATAGTTAAGGCAAAAAAGACAGGACTCACAAATGTTGTAGCAACATATAATGGAAAAACTTACAAATGTAAGGTAGAAGTAAAGTAAAAAGGAGAATTTATATGTATGGTTTAATTATATTATTGGCAATATTAGCATTGGTTATAGCTGTTGTATCAACTAATATCCGCATTGTTCCTCAAACTGAGGCATGGGTAATTGAAAGACTTGGAAGTTATCAGACAACTTGGCAGGCAGGACTACACATTAAGATTCCTTTCATTGACAGGATTGTCATAAGGGCAAACCTTAAAGAAAAAGTTTTCGATTTTCCTCCTCAGCCGGTAATCACAAAAGATAATGTAACGATTATGATTGATACAGTAGTATATTCACAGGTTACAGACGCTAAGCTTTATGCTTATGGTACAGACAATCCTACAAGAGCAATCGAAAATCTTACAGCGACAACTTTGCGTAATATAATAGGTGATATGGAGCTTGACAGTACACTCACTTCAAGAGATGAAATTAACAAAAAGATGTGTCTTATACTTGATGAGGCTACTGATCCTTGGGGAATTAAGGTAATTCGTGTTGAAGTCAAGTCTATTGATCCGCCAAAAGAAATCAAAGATGCTATGGAAAGACAAATGAAAGCAGAGCGTGACCGCCGTGCAAAGATTATCGAAGCTGAGGGTAATAAGGAAAGTGCAATTAAGATAGCCGAAGGTAATAAGACGGCAAGAATACTTAATGCTCAAGCTGATAAAGAAGCTATAGTTCTTGCCGCCGAAGCGGAAAAAGAACGACTTATAAAAGAAGCCGAAGGTAAGGCTCAGGCTTTACTTAGAACTCAGGAAGCCGAAGGTAAGGCTCTTGAAATATTAACGAACGCAAATCCATCTGATAAGATAATCAAGCTTAAAGGTTATGAAGCACTTGTACAGGTTGCCGACGGCAACGCTACCAAACTGATTATTCCTACCGAGTTGTCAAATATAACAAGCCTTGTATCTGCTGTGACCGAGAGTGCCGAAACAGCAAAAAACAAGGCAGAAAAAAAGCCTATTATCAAGAAGAATACTCAGAAATCATTGTTTGATGATGTTGACGAGAATTTTCGTCCTGAGGGATAAAGGAACTATGCATGAAAACCATAAACAATGAAGAAAGATTAGAACGAAATATCAATGAGTGTAACGAATACAATAAGAGATACGGCAAACATCTAAGTTACGGATACTATACAGCTTATAAGGCAAATCGTTGGTTA
>RRZU010903527.1_pt1 | contig 10304 bp, 9 predicted proteins | sample 2165561 | NCBI WGS metagenome assembly RRZU01 (sample SAMN10456909, study PRJNA506462) | wastewater metagenome | isolation source: wastewater sludge | place: USA: Moscow, Idaho | reverse complement strand
TGAATTTCTAAAGGCTATCGGGGTTTTGTTTTCTCCAACACCAAAAACATACATTTCTGCTTCTCTCAAGCGAGAGGCTAGCTTGGTGAAATCACTGTCCGAGGAGATTATAACAAACGCATCGTAGCGGTTTGTATATAGCAAGTCCATTGCATCTATTATCAGCGATGCATCAGTTGAATTTTTTCCAGTTGTATATGCGAACTGTTGTATTGGTTGGATTGCTAATTCGTTTAGAGTCGTTTTCCAGTTTTTAAGATGTTCACTAGACCAATCACCATAGGCCCGCTTTGTGATAATATGCCCATGAGTTGATATCTCGTTGAGAATGAACTTTATCTTCGAGTATTGCGCGTTATCCGCATCAATCAGAACCACAATTTTCTTATGCTCATTTAAATCTAGCATCCATATCCTCCCTCATCATCCTTGATATATATATGATTAACCATGGCATGGTGCGATAAATCTATATAATACACAACCGCTTACGTCACATTTTGAAACACATATTAAAACCATGTTCATCCAGAACATCAGGCCCTGAGCTAACCGCTCAGGGCCTTTTTCATTTCCATCGCCAAGAGGAACGAACATGTTTATCCATCACATTTTGAGCAAGCAATACGCCGCCGTCAGCATCAAGCCAATGAGAGACGGTAGTGTCGATTTCACGGTCAAGGGCAGCACCAAGGGAGCCATCAAAGGCGCTATCACAGGGGCGGGCATCGGTGCCAAAGGAGGCATCCCCGGTGCCGTCGCAGGCACCATCATCGGCGGCACTATCGGCTATATCACCGGACCAGCGGACTGAGGAGGCTAACCATGGACGAGTTTATCCAAGAAGGGAAATACGCCTCCCACGAGACGCTCAAGGGGTATGCCTACAGCTGGCAGACGTTGAGCTTGCTTATGCAGGAGGTCATCACACATGGAATGTATGTTCCTGAGTTCCTGCCAGATGAAAATCAGCCCGTGCTGCTGGTCGTGATCAAAGAGGCGACCGTCCTCAAGGCCAAGTCGCTGCACTCTGAAGTACCAGAGGTACAGCTATCTATTGCAACCCATACGGGGGAATCGGTCAGGGATGACGACGAGGGTTACTACGCAGACTATTGGCGGTTGGCAGCGGGGACTATCAAGCTGATCGACTGTGCCGAAGATGCCGTGTTCTGGCTACCGCTCCCTGCTGCCGAGACTTGGGAACCCTATCGTTTCACCGGTTATGGCACCCCGTTTGATGCTCTATCGGCCCCAATCCCTGTATTCCATCATCTGGCCTTTGTACTCCAGCAAGAGCAGACCCAGCCGGACTTGGGCACCACTATCTACCTGAAATCCACAATCTGATTCACCCGAGGCTCCCAATATGAATACCAAAACCAACAAGCAAGCTGCCAATCAGCAGGCCAGCACCACGACCGAGGTCAGCGATAAACCAGTTCAGCCCGCCAAGATTATCTTGGCTAGTGGCGTAGCCACTTTGCTCTCGCCAGGCTCAACGACCACCGTGGGCTATGAAGTAGGCCATGAGCCCGAGCAGACCGAGCTGTTGATCCGTCTGACGGGCAGCAGTGGCGGCGGCCTGTGTTCCAAGGAGTGGTTCGGGCTGGCTCAAGTCATCGATCTGCTCAACGAGCAACAGCCAGATAAGGCATTTACGTCCGGGCTGTTCAAAGTGATCTGGAACTTCAAGGGCAGCAGTAATAACGCGGGTTTCCTGGCTGCCGTACTGCGACATCTGGAATTGACCAAGGCGGCACCTGAAGTTCGGTTCGGTCATCTGATCACGGGTAAACATACCGAGTGGTTCGATGGACTCAAGGCCAAGCTAACCGAGGTCAGCGCCGCCAGCTAACCCCTGTTCCTGCCCTGATCGTTCCTCCCTCGAATACCCACCTTTCACTTCAAGAGAACCAAACATGAAACCGACCCTCGTTATCACGGGCTTGCCTGTGAGGATAAGTCACGACCTGCAAACGCTACTGGATCAGGCCATCAGTTCGGCAATGGTCGAGTTCCCAGATGAAATCCCGGATGGCACGTCACCAGCAGCCCTGACCCTCAACTATCGAGACCCAGACTACAGCGCTACCACGGGTGGCTATCACCCCGTTGAAATCCGCCTCGAACGTTGGGATGACGGCTGGCACCTGCGCTACGTCACGGACTTTGCCTATGTAGGCCAAGGCTGGTGCGCCGAGTTGGCCAAGGAGTTGGATTTCGATTTCAGCATGGGCGTGTACTCCCATTCGTTGATGGGTGAGATGTCGGCGGCAGACGTGAATGAATGGTTTGAAGTCTGGCAGCTTAACTTTTGCAGCTACGCACAGATGGACGTTTTCACCCTGACGGTGACACCAGACTGACACCGAAGACCGGATATCGACCGGAAAGCCGTTGGCCGCGAATTTGTCAGCAGCCAGCGGCCAACATCACCACCAACAGATAAATCATGACCACCAGTCCGGCACAGGGATCCGACCTCCCTGTGCTGTTTTTTCTTGGGGGATGCCAGCACCACCTCCAGCACCAGTTAACAGGAGTTCCACTATGTCAGATCTCCCATCTCGTTTTCGTTTCACCCAAAAAGCCATCGAAGCCCTGCCACCGAATCCCAGCGATGCAAAATCCACAGAAGCTGAATACAGCGACACCCAGATCTCCGGGCTCAAATGCTTGGTCGGCAAGGGGGAGGGCAGCAAGAAATTCATGCTGCGTTACCTGTGGCATGGACGAAAGCGAGCTATTGCCATAGGTCGCTTCCCAGAGGTAGACCTCAACACGGCCAGGGAGATCGCAACAGACTATAAACGGCTGTTGTCACAGGGCATCGATCCTAAGCAGATGAAGGAGGACAAGCGGCAGGAACTTACTCTGCATGAACTCTTTCATCGGCACTACTTGCCCTACGCCCAGCACCACAAGCGTTCATGGCTTAAAGATGAGCAGCGATTCCGGGATCACCTGCAACCGGCATTGGGGGCTCGCCTGTTATCGGAGATTAATCTGGAGCAAGGACAGGCACTCCAGACCAGTCTGATGGGCCAATGCAAACCGGCCACCAACAATAGGATCACCACGTTGCTCAAGGCGATCCTGACATGGAGTGTGCGGATGGGCTATCTGGAGCAACACCCGTTGGTCTATCTGAAAACCCTGTCGGAGAATAACCAGCGAACCCGCTATCTGGATAAGGGGGAGATACGCCGTTTGTTCATGGCGGCAGATGCTGACGAGAATCGCTATGCGGGTCAGTACGTCAAGCTGTTGCTGCTTACGGGCCTGCGTAAGGATGAGTTGAGATTGGCTCGCTGGGAGCACCTGGACAGGGATCATCAGACGCTGTTTATCCCGCACACCAAAAATGGCAAGAGTAGGATCCTGCATCTAAACCATCTGGCGATACAGGTTTTGCAGGATACGCCTGAGATACTTGGGAACCCCTACCTCTTCCCAGGACTGAAGATGGGCCAGCCGCTGAACAACGTCACCAAGCCGTTTAACCGGATGCTGAAACGAGCACAGATCGGAGGGCCAGTCTGCATCCATACGTGCCGACACTCAGTGGCAGCCTTGATTGTCTCCAGCGGTGGAACCTTGTATGACGTACAGGCTCAATTAGGGCACTCAAGTAGCCAATCCAGCCAACGGTATGCCCACCTACACGCAAGCAGACTGAGGCACACCAGCACTCAAGTCGCCAACTTCGTTGAACAGGCATTGATCTCACCCGGCGTTGTCAAAGCAGAGCCGCTGGCGTTGCAGCGAGCAGGATGAGAGCGATGGCATGGCACGAAGGCTGATGATATGAGGCGGGAGCGATCCCGCCTTACTTTTTTCCAACGGCTGAGGGATGCAGTTGCTTGGGATGCGCGGGGCCAATGCGCGTGAAGCCAGCTCCCTAGCAGCAGGGTTACTCAGTCCGCGTCATGGCCGCCAGACGGCGATAAGAGTTGGGCAGAAAATATGGGGCCTGTAGAGCAAACATATTTTTAACAAGAGGCCCGGAGGGAGAGACACCCACTAGCCAACAAGACAAGCTCAGGCAGGGGCAAGCTAGCTACCAAGCAAGAGACCAAGGCAAGTAGGCCACCAGTGAAAACCAGCGGGCAACGCTGATAGAGAAGGCTGGATAGGAGACATTGCTTTCCACTCGTTGCATCTTTTCATGTGGATGCTGCATCAGGGGGGCAGAGCCCCAGATGAGGGCGGGTGGGACTCACCCTCATCCCCAACGCTCATAACACACCGCCTCACAGGCCCATACCCCGCATGGACTCCCGAAATTCACAACGGCGCGTTTTCAGATTTTCGCGCACTTTGACAGGAATTTAGGGCTTCGTTTGTGCCAATTCCGCATTTCCGGGGGTCAAAGAGGTCATCAGCAGAGGGATTGCGAGTTGGGCTCATTGCTTGAATTTTCGCAGCGGCGGACGGCTGCCTTTATCAGTACCTGCGGGACCACCGGCACCGTTATTGAGGTGGTGAAACTGGGAGGAAACCCAATACCAACGCGATTTTGCAGCTAGACAACCAGAGGATCCCTACCAGCTAGCAATAAAAGTTGGTCGATCACAAGTACCAGTCAGGAAACGCCACGCAGCTGAGTCAAGTAGCGCTCAATACTCTCCATAAGTTTCACGGCCTCAGGCTTAAGAAGATCCACAGTGGCACGAACATCAGATATATACGATATAGAGGCTGCCTCTTGTCGACTCCAGATCGCCAGTGAATCACCAAGACGCTGCGCCAAACTAGAGGCTTGGAATACAAGCAGAACAGCGTCTACCGCGCCTAGTTCGTGCATTGGTATACGCAGCGTGGGTTCTGTCACTCTCGCGATATGGGCTATTTGGTTGGTCACGGTCCAAGGAACATCACTATCGTCCACGGATGCTAATGTATTAAGCGAACTAATGGTGCCCGATACGGTATTTGCTGCAATCAGCAAGCATGTGGCCAGATGATCTAGTTTTTCTTGGTGTTCTTTGGATGCAGCATGTTCACGCTCAGCAAGGCGATTTCGCTCATTCAACAAGTTCTGACGATTCATTATCCAAATGGCAGAAATCACAGCACCGACAGAGCCGAGAGCGCCGACCCAAGTGGCCAACTCAGAGCTATCAGATGGCACGAACTTGGAAAGCGAATTAGCGTTGTTGGGAAACAAAGTACCCCAAAGCAAACGAGCCAATGATGAAGGCGACGTTGATTAGAAGAGATCTTCTGCTCATTTAGTTGTCCTTATTGCAATCGCAATGGGTGTCGCTTGGGGCCATTCAAATCAAGTAGCGATACCAAAATACAAATGGTGGCATCAACAGGGTTATGAACCTTTGGACATATTACTCAAAATTTTTTTCAGCGGGCATGGGTCTTGTCATTACCTTCGTGCCAACCATCACCGGTACTGAGATGGTGAGGCTTGGAGGAAACTCAATTCTATCGCGACGGCGCAAATCCTGGGATGTGCGCAAGGTGGGAGCCCTGGAAGGCAAGCATATCAAGGGTTCGAGGAGTGGGGTAATAACGTCGTTGGGGATGGAGAGCGGATCACACGCCACATCGTAGCGATCTCCATCCCCTGCCATGTTGCCCATGCGGTTATCGGGAGTTATGACCATGAAGTTAATCTGCGATAGGGGCACCGATGATGCTCACGTCGTCATCTTGAGTTTGAATATGCAGCTCGCGCAGCCACCAAGATTCATCAGTCGAACATGGTAGGGGCGGTGCGGTGGATCTGCACCATCCCCAACGGCGTTACTACACCATGGCAGCAGTTCTTATCAGGCGCGGCTCTGACCGTTTGAGCCATGCGCGTGGCGGAAGGATTGTGCGCCAAGGGTTTGCTCTGATGGGATGATGGAAGCCGTAATTTGTGTAAAAAATCGCTTGATAACAGGGGGGGGCTAACGGTAAGTTTGTCAGCGCACAGGGATTACAGTTACTTATATTTCCGTCGTAGACGGCACCCTGGCAACCCTTTCTCATTGTCAGCTAACTTATCTGACGGGACTGCTTGGTTAACTTACATAAATCAAAGAGTTATGTGTCAACGACTCACTTCGTTGACGTTTGGTTTTTGCAACGTTATCCAACCGAGGCAGTTCAAATGACAGTTAAATCCCCCCGAAAATCCCAAGCGCCCGCTGCTGCTGCAGCCAAGCAAACCGCCATCATCGGTCGAAATCTTATCAATGTAGCGCTCATCGCTTATACAAAGCGCTACCAACCTCTGAATGAGCCTTTGGAGACTATGACTCCCGATGCAATTTCGCGGTTGGGCGTTGGGATCAACAGCCTTGAGCGGCAAATAGCTTTCGACGCTGCTGCTGAACCCGAGAAGCAAGTGCAGCTTCTTAAGGATGTTCGTGATGCGTTGGCGAATGCCGGTCTTCTTGAAAAATACTTTATGTTAGAAGATGGGACCATTGTGCTACCGGAGTTGGTCAAGTCTGCTGACTACGGGGAGATGAACCTGGGGCACGTGGTTCGCTTATATGCTGATGGTATCGAGAAACCGATAATGACATGCCTCTGCTCCTCTGAAGCTGCGTGTGTCCACTTGTTGACCGAGCTTTCTAATCGCCTGAACGGGTCATCTACTCAATAACCTCGAACAACCGACCCCTTCCCTGCATACAGGGAAGGGGTCATTTTGTTTGGAGCATTCTCATGTTTGAATTTAAGAAAGCAGAGATCGGAGTGGTAGAAGAAGATCGCCCTGAACCCTCCCATCTTCCGTTTGCGATAAAGAAAGTTTCGTTTGACCCCAAAACCTGCCAACCACCCATCTCGCTTGCTGATGGCCTCCCCCTCTGGATAGGTTTTGATACCGAATGGGTGTTGGTGGATGGCCATAATGAAGTGCTGTCTTATCAAGTCTTTGTGATCACCCCTCATGGCAAGACGCTTAGCAAAGTTTATTACCCTGATAAGGGAAAGCGCCTCTCCTTTGAAAAGTTCATTTCGCAAGTGGTTGAGGATTGCCGTGCTGCTGGCCTGATCAAAAAATGGCCTCGCATGATAGTCGTTGTTGCTCACTTCCTGCGTGCCGACTTGAGTACCTTCAAAGACTTCTGGCACATGAAGGCTAGTCTGGATGGACAGGGTAGCAGCGTGGTCGGTCAAATTATCACCGATAGCGGTTATGGCGTCGACGAAACTGCTGAACGTAAGCGTCGTGCGCCGCTAAAGCCCATCATTCTGCGCGATCGCAATCGTAAGCCCCAGAAATCAATCATCCAATTTGTCGACACTCTGTTCTTGGCTCCCAACAAATCACCGCTGTCAGCGCTGGGCGCAATGCTTGGCTTACCCAAGGTGGAGATCCCTGAGGGCTACAGTATCGAACGTATGGACGAGCTCTTAGCTGGCGACAAGGAGGCGTTTGAACGGTATGCCCTGCGCGATGCTGAGATTGCAGTGAAATATGCTCTGAAAGTACGCGATTTTCTCAGTGGGCAGTTCGGTTTGCAGAAGCTGCCTCGATCGTTGGGGGCTGTCGGTGTGGCTGTATTTCGACGACTACTCAACGATGCCGACATCGACTACAAGACTGCCTTCGGGCTGGAGATAGCCAAGTTGGAGCAGTGGAATGGCGGTACGGGGAAGGTCAGGACCAAGAGTGTGACGGTTCAATCTCCTGCTCGTGGACTGCTGGAGACTCTCGCCATCCGCTGCTACCACGGTGGCCGCAATGAGTCATTTATGGTGGGGCCTACTGCGATAGGTGACTGGTATGACTGGGATCTGAAAGGCGCTTATACCACGGGGCTTTGTGACCTACTGGTGCCTGACTACGCCAGCATGTATATGAGCACGGATCCCCATGATTTTATCGGTCATGTCATGGGGTTCGCCTACGTCGAGTTCACTTTCCCTACGGGCACGCGCTTTCCATGTATACCTGTCAGATCCGAGGAATATGGACTGCGCTTTCCTCTATCGGGGTCGGCGTATGTCACCGCTCCTGAAATCGAGTTGGCTCTCTCCATGGGGGCCACCATCGAAATTAAACACGGTGTCATTGTGCCCTGGCTATTGGGTAGTGAGCCCCTGTTCGATGGCTTCACGCGAATGATCCAGTTGTTACGTCGGGAGTATCCCAAAAAGAGCCTTGAGGAGGTGATGGTCAAAGAGATCGGGAATTCGCTGTATGGAAAGCTGGCTCAGGGATTGAGCGATAAGACGGCGTTTGATACGGCTACTGGCAAGAGCAAGAAGATAGGGCCGTCGGCAGTGACCAATCCTTACATGGCGGCCCATACAACGGGCCTGATCCGGGCTGTCTGTGGCGAGTTGCTACAAAGGATCCCCTCCCATCGAACGGTGGTATCGGTCACTACCGATGGTTTCTTGACTGATGCCCCGTTGGGTGAACTCGACCAGACGGGCCCACTGTGTCGTCGTTATCAGGCGCTGTGCCAGCGGTTGCATGGTGATGAGAGCGGTGAGCCGGTACCGATGCTGGAACTGAAACATCATGCCAAGCAGATTGTCTCGATCAAGACACGGGGGCAGTGTACCGCTGTCATTGGTGATACTCCCCCTGTGCTGGCTAAAGCTGGCGTGAAGTGTGCGGGGACTACCGAGGAACAAAATTCCAAGATCCTCCGGCTCTACCTTGATCGCGTTCCCGGTCAGAAGATCGACGCCAGTCACCTGATCTCGCTTCGAGAACAGTGGCTGACGGAAAGTGACCTCACCGAGATCAAGGAGCAGAAAAGTCTGCCCTACGAGTTCGACCAGAAGAGACAGTTGGTTAATCCCCGGATGGTAGAAGTGGCCGGTGGGTTGCATATTGCTTGCGATACAATGCCTTGGCAGAGCGCTGCCGATGCAGATCACTGCCGTGCCAGGTTCGATGGATGGCGAGAGGATAATTGTCTGAAGGCTATGGATGACTGGGACAGCTGGGACGACCAGTACGAGTGTGCGCTGGCTCTGCAAGGTTCCAAGATGCGGGTCCGCGAGAATGGCTCGCTAGGCATCTTGACCCTGATCCTGACCCGTTCACTAGTGCAGCAGGCGTGGTACAGCCATACCATGAGTTACAGAGAGATATCGGCGTTGCTGACCTCCGTGGGCATGTCTGTAACAGTAGATACTTGTAAGAACGGCAAGCGAGCCAAGCTCGAGGAGCATTTGGTGCCCGTGACTGAAAAGGTGCTGCGGGTGCTGGCTCTGCTGCTTCGACAACTACCTGATTATCCACTTGAACCTCTGTTCAGGCCTGAGCGCCTTGACGAGGTTAAACATCGCTTGGCCGAAATGGAGGTGTCCCATGACTGAACAACAATATGGTTCTCGTATCCTTGCAGAGGTTCAGATCCTCTACCCGATCATGAAGGCTCGTAAACCCAAATACGGTCGTAGCGAACTGTCCAGCTTGATTGCACAGCATGTGCCGAGCTTGGTGCATACGCCCTCGTTCCAGCATGAGCTATCGTCTTTGATTTTGCGTGATACGAGTTGGGGTCACACCCAATTTATCGGTCCGTTGTTCGAGTTGATCGGACGATACTTTGGTATTGCAGTGCCGGATGTGCATAAGGCGGTTCCTAAAGGCCCCAAACCAGCTGCACACGCCGATGCTGTTGGGGATCGAATAGCTCAATTGGAGATGCAGGCTGATGATTTGAGGTTGGAGATGACAGCCCTCCCTGAACCTTGGGATGATGATTAATCGATGTCATATGACAACGCCGCAGCTCATCGCTGCGGCGTTTCTTTTTGTTGCCTACCAGCGCTCCTGCTTTCAGGGGGCTTGCGCTCCTTCTGGCGTATGCGCTACCTATCAACCTTAAATGGTCTGGTATATCAATACGTTATATCTAGGGGTGATAGTTCCGTTGGGGAAGGTATGCGAGACCTCCGCTATCCCAGAGAGCGCATACCTTCCCTAACATGATATTCGTCTATCCCTGTTGTATCTGGTTAAACCGTTGTGCGAGCCCAGAAAGGGTGGGAGCGACGGCCATTGCCAAGCTTGGGACTGGTGGGTTCAATTGTGATCTGTTTTCTGGGTCCCATGAGCGGCTGCTCCGTTCGAAATAGGAAAATCTCTCGCGGGTCTGGCAGCGTTTACCGTTGAACTCGTCGTCAACGAGGCGTTGTTGCCCAAATCGATGCAGCTTGAATGGAACTAACTGAGAACTCGGTGATCTGATCACCACCATCCTCTTCAAGTCTGCATCATGGGCACGTCGCTTCACCGCATCACCAACTGGCCTAAATACAACTAGTCTATGATTAACCGTGGTTCACTCACCTTTTTGGTTGATGCCAAGGCCATC
>RRZU011717293.1_pt1 | contig 10306 bp, 12 predicted proteins | sample 2165561 | NCBI WGS metagenome assembly RRZU01 (sample SAMN10456909, study PRJNA506462) | wastewater metagenome | isolation source: wastewater sludge | place: USA: Moscow, Idaho | reverse complement strand
TATAATGGTGATTTAAAGAAAAAAGATTTAGAAGGTTTTGCAAAAACATTTGATAATACAGGAAGATAACATGGAATATACATCAGGTAACTTTTTATGCGAAACAATTGTACCAAGTGGGGAATTAATTGTTTCAAGAACAGATTTAAAAGGAATCATAACTTATGCAAATGATACATTTGCAGAAATCTCAGGATATGAAGTAGATGAACTTATTGGGAAAGCTCACAATATTGTAAGACATCCTGATATGCCAAAATCTATATTTGAACAACTTTGGAATGATATTCAAACAAAAGGTTCTTGGAGTGGTGTTGTAAAAAACATTAGAAAAGACCAAGGCTTTTATTGGGTTTATGCTGAAATATCAGGTGTGTTTAAAAATGATGTTTTAGTTGAATATAAATCAATAAGAACACCAATTTCATTTCAAGATAAAGTAAAGCACCAATTATTATATGATAAGATAAAAAAAGACTCAAATGAACCTACTCGAAAAGTAATATATAATTAGATTAAATTAAATTTTAATCTAATTAAAATAGTACCACTTAAGTTTTACATTAATTACAAATAAATTACACTTTTTTTCAAATTGGTTAAAAAATAATCAATTTTGCTATTCTATTGTTACGATTACCATATATACTTTTATTAGATTTTAATTTAACAAAAGGAAATTACATGAAACTATTAAAGACAATATCATTAAGTGTAGCAACTCTTGCTCTTGCATCTACTATGGCATCAGCAGATACACTGGAAAATACTATTAAAAACGGTCAATTAAGTTGTGGATTAAATACAGGACTTCCAGGTTTTGCTTCTCCTGATTCAGCTGGAGTATGGACAGGAATAGATGTTGATGTTTGTAGAGCAGTAGCAGCAGCTGTTTTAGGTGATGCTTCTAAAGTTAAATATGCTCATTTAAATGCAAAAGAAAGATTTACAGCACTTCAAAGTGGTGAAATTGACGTATTATCAAGAAATACAACTTGGACAGCTACAAGAGATACATCTTTAGGATTAAATTTTACAGGTGTAAATTATTATGATGGTCAAGGTTTTTTAATATCAAAAAAACTTGGTGTTAAATCAGCTAAAGAATTAAATGGAGCAACTTTTTGTATCCAAGCAGGAACTACAACTGAACTTAACTTAACTGATTACTTCAAAGCTAATAAAATGGAATATAAACCTATTACTTATGATACATCAGCTCAAACAATCGAAGCTTTCGAAAGTGGAAGATGTGATGCTTTAACTTCTGATGCTTCTCAATTATATGCATTAAAAACAACTTTAAAAGACCCAAATTCAGCAATGGTATTACCAGAGATTATCTCTAAAGAGCCATTAGGCCCTGCAGTTAGACAAGGTGATGATAAATGGTTTAGTATTGTTAAATGGACTCAAATTGCAATGTTAAATGCTGAAGAGTTAGGTGTAAATTCTAAAAATGTTGATGAAATGTTAAAAAGTCCAAATCCAGATATCCAAAGATTATTAGGTGTAACAGGTGATATTGGTAAAAATATGGGATTAGATCCAAAATGGGCATATAACATTATCAAACAAGTTGGAAACTATGGAGAATCATTTGAAGCAAATGTTGGTAAAGGTTCACCACTTGGAATTGAAAGAGGATTAAATGCTCTATGGATAAATGGTGGATTACAATACGGTGCACCAATTAGATAACAAAATATTTTAAATTAGTACAAATATTTAATTTAAAAAAGAGAGAGTAAAATCTCTCTTTTTTATAATAAGGTCAAAAAAATGAAAGAACACAAAAAAAAAGCTCATGACTCCGTTGCTTTTTATAACAATCCTGACAATAGAGCCATAATTTATCAAGTAATTGCTATTTTAGTTATTGCTGTATTCACATATTTTATTTTAGATAATATGTTTACAAATATTGAAAACCGTGGGATTAATACAGGATTTGGTTTCCTAAATAGTGAAGCAGGATTTGGTATTATACAATCACTAATTTCTTATACAGAATCAGATTCATATTATAGGGTATTTATAATTGGTATATTAAATACACTTTTAGTATCAGCTATTAGTATATTCTTTGCTACAATCATTGGATTATTAATTGGTATTGGAAGATTATCAAAAAATTATATGATTTCTAAACTTTCTTTAATTTACGTAGAAACATTTAGAAATATCCCTATATTATTGCAAATACTATTTTGGTATAATGTTGTATTAGCCGCACTACCTGGACCTAGACAGTCCTTATCTTATTTGGATGCATTTTTCTTAAACAACAGAGGTCTATATATTCCAAGACCTATCTTAGAAAGTGGTTTTATTTCTGTTATTATTGCTTTTTTTATTGCCATAGCAGGTATTTTCTATCTTACTAAATGGGCTAAAAAAAGACATGATGACACAGGTGAAGAATTTCCCGTATTTTGGGTTTCTCTAGCTATTTTAATAGCTGGTCCTACATTAGTTTATTTTTTAAGTGGTACACCTGCATCACTTGAATATGCTGAACTTAAAGGTTTTAACTTTGTTGGTGGGTGGACTTTAACTCCTGAATTTTTAGCCCTAGCTTTTGCTCTTAGTATTTATCCAGCTACTTATATAGCTGAAGCTGTTAGAGCTGGAATTGAAGCTGTTCCAAAAGGTCAAAAAGAAGCAGCAAGTGCTCTTGGATTAAAAGAGAGTGTAATTTTGAAAAAAGTTGTATTACCACAAGCTTTAAGAGTTATTATTCCTCCTGTTATTAACCAATATCTAAACTTAATGAAAAACTCATCACTTGCAACAGCAATTGGTTACCCAGAACTTGTAACACTATTTGCAGGAACAGCATTAAATCAAGTTGGTCAAGCAATTGAAATTATTCTAATGACAATGGCTGTTTATTTAGCTATTAGTATATCTATATCAATAGTTATGAATATTATTAATGCAAAAATGCAAATTAAGGAGAGATAATGGCTATTTATAAAAAATTAGAAGCAAAACCTGCTCCTTCAAATACTAAAGGCCCTATAAAATGGATAAGAGAGAATCTTTTTCCATCAGTGACTAGTTCAATTTTAACTATTTTATCACTATTGTTAATCTATAACACTCTTCCTCCTTTGTTAGATTGGATGGTTTTTGATGCAACTTGGAGTGGTACAAAAGAAGAGATCACAAAAGATGGAGCAAGATGGATTTTTATTTATGAAAAATTCAATCAGTTTATTTATGGTTTTTATCCAGAAGAATTATATTGGAGACCAAATTTAATTTTTGTTTTTTTTGTAGTATCTATAATTGCCTTTAAAAAATTCAAACATGTTAAAGCAAGAGCAGTAATTCTTATTTTATTTCCTATCGTATCGTTTATATTACTTTATGGTGGATTTGGTTTAGAAATAGTTCCAACTTCAAATTGGGGAGGATTACTTCTTACAGTTGTTGTTGCTGCTGTTGGAATCGTAGTATCATTTCCAATTGGTATTTTATTTGCCCTAGGAAGACAATCTAAGATGCCAATTATAAAAACAATCAGTGTTGTTTATATTGAATTTATTAGAGGTGTTCCTTTAATTACACTTTTATTTATGGCATCAGTTATCCTTCCTTTATTTTTTCCAGAAGGAATGACTTTTGATAAACTATTAAGAGCTTTAATAGGAGTTACTTTATTTCAAGCAGCATATATAGCTGAAGTTATAAGAGGTGGATTACAAGCTATTCCAAAAGGTCAATATGAAGCATGTGATTCAATAGGACTTTCATATTGGCAAGCCATGGGATTAGTTATTTTACCGCAAGCCCTTAAAATCTCCATTCCAAATATTGTTGGATCATTTGTTGCATTATTTAAAGATACAACATTGGTATTGATTATTGGTTTATTTGATGTTTTAGCAATGGTAAACCTTACAACAACAGATCCAAATTGGTTAGGTTTCGCAACAGAGGGTTATGTTTTTGTAACTATTATTTACTGGATAATTTGCTTTAGTATGTCTAAATATGCACAGTCAGTAGAAAAAAGATTTAATACAGAACACAAATAGAAAATAGGAATAATAATGAAAAATTTAGATTATATGATAGAGATGACAAACGTTAATAAATGGTATGGAGATTTCCACGTACTAAAAGATGTTAACTTAAGAGTAAAAAAAGGTGAGAAGATTGTTATTTGTGGACCTTCTGGTTCTGGAAAATCTACAACAATTAGATGTATGAACAGACTAGAACCTTTCCAAGAAGGTGAATTATATGTTTCTGGTTTAGAAATGACAGAAGATGTAAAAAGAATTAGAGAAATTAGAACTCATGTTGGTATGGTTTTTCAGCATTTTAATCTTTTTCCACACCTTTCAATTTTAGAAAATTTAATCCTAGCTCCAACTTGGGTAGGAAAAATTCCAAGAAAAAAAGCGATTGAAACTGCAATGTATTATCTTGAAAGAGTAAAAATTGCAGATCAAGCTGATAAATATCCAAATCAGTTATCAGGTGGACAACAACAAAGGGTAGCAATAGCAAGATGTTTATGTATTAATCCTGATATTATGCTATTTGATGAACCAACATCTGCACTTGACCCTGAAATGATTGGTGAAGTTCTAGATGTAATGACAGAACTAGCTGATGAAGGTATTACGATGGTTTGTGTAACACATGAAATGGGATTTGCAAAAAAAGTAGCAGATAGAGTAATTTTTATGGATGCAGGTCAAATTGTAGAAGAGAATACTCCAGCAGAGTTTTTCGGAAACCCACAATCTCCTAGATTAAAACAATTTTTAGAACAAATATTAGATCATTAAAAGAAAAAATATGTCACTTTTAAATATTTTTGCATTTAGTTTAGCAATGTTTTTATTAGCAATTACTCCAGGCCCTGGGGTATTTGCAACAATCTCAAGGGCTTTATCTTCAGGCTTTTTAAATGCATCTTTTGTAGTAATTGGAATAGTAATTGGTGATATAATATTTTTATTATTAGCTATTTTTGGTCTTAGCGCAATTGCCTCTATCCTTGGAGATTTTTTTATCTTAGTTAAATATTTAGGTGGAATTTATCTTTTATTTTTAGGATATAAAATATTAACTTCTAAAGAACAAGAGACAAATTTAAAGGGTATTTATGAACTATCATGGAAAAAGAACTTTTTAACAGGACTTATAATAACACTTAGTAATCCAAAGGTTATACTATTTTACTTAGGATTTCTACCTACTTTTATAAATCTTCAAACTTTAACGGCTATTGATATTTTTATTATTTCTACAGTTGTTACTATTGTTCTGGGTGGAGTAATGTTAGCATATGCCTATAGTGCAAGTAGCGCGAAAAATTTATTTAAAAGTAAATCTTCAAAAAGAAAAATGAATATAGCAGCAGGAAGCGTAATGATAAGTGCAGGGGCAGTTCTAATAATAAAGGCATAAAACCTAAGAAGTAGGAATTAGGTTAAAGCTAACCAGATTCCTATACCTATCATCATAGAACCAGCAATTTTATTTAATAGTTTTACATTTGATGAGTTTTGCAATAATTTTCTCAAAGTACTTCCACCACTTGCATATATAATCAAACAAGTAAATTCCAAAGAAAGTATCAATAAAATAAGTACCGACAACTGTGGAGCAAAAGCTAAATTAGCATCAATAAATGGTGGTAATAATGCTATAAAAAATGCCCAACCTTTTGGATTTGCAATTGCTGTTACAAATCCTTGCATTGCGAGATTCTTCTTTGATACATTAAAATTGCAGCCTTCTAAATTCAAAGCCATTTTTCCACGTGATAACCACATTGAAACACCTAAATATATTAAATAAGCTCCTCCACCATATTTTAAAATCATAAATATAGTAGGATATTTAAGCATTATTGTAGCTACTCCAATAACAGAAGAAGTTGCAACTAAACCAACTCCTAAAAGCTCACCATACATCATGTAGAAAGTTTTTTTTAAGCCTATACTCATTCCCATGCTCAATGATAATGTCATACACATTCCAGGAGTTATTGAAACAAAAAAGAAAGTTGGTATAAATATCGCTAAAATAGATAAGTTAATATAATCTAAAATTTGAAATCCTTTAAAAAATTAAGAAAAGAGTATACAACAATTAAACAAAAAAAAACTAATTATTATAGTTTTTCATCAGCTATAATTGTGATATAATATTTACAAATAGTATAAAAAAAGGTGTATTTATGCTTGAAGAACTTAATGTTGGTAAAAAAATAAAAAGATTAAGAAAACTAAAAAATATGAATGCAAAAGATTTAGCCCAAAATGCAGGTATATCTTATGGCATGTTATCTTTATTAGAAAATGGTTCAACTCAAGGTTCTGTTGAAACATTAAGAAAAATTGCAAAGGTTTTAGATACAACATTATCTCAGCTATTTACAAATGAAGATAATATAGACGAGATGATTACAGATGAATCTATGCTAATTGTAAGAAAAGATAAAAGAAAAAAAATATCTTTTCCTGATCCTTTGTATAATTGCGAATTATTAGTTCCTGATTTACAAGGAGATATTGAATTTGTATTAGTAAATTTAGAAGCTAATAGAATAACAGAAGATATTCTTCCTCACATTAAAGGTAAAGAAGAATGTGATTATGTATTAAAAGGAGAAATCACAATTACTTTAAAAGATAAAGAATATATTTTAGAAGAAGGTGATTGTATTAGGTTCAATCCAGAAATCCCCCATAAAATAGAAAATAAAACAGATGAAAAAGCTTCATATTTATCAGTTATAACACCTGTTTCTTTCTAAAATACTTATTTAAAATCTAAGTAAAACAAACTAAGATAGTTTTTGTTTTACTTCATCACTTGCCATTGAAATATTCCAAGCTGGCTCCCAAACTAAATCTATTTCCACATGTTCAACTTTATCAAGCTCTCTCATAACTGCTTCTTCAACCCATTGAATAATCATTTGATGAAGAGGACAAGCTTTTGTACTAAGTGTCATGGTAACAATTACATTCATTTTTTCATCACAAACAGCATCATAAATAAGACCCATCTCTACAAGATTAAAGCCAACTTCTGGGTCATTTACAGTTGATACTGCTTTAAAAATTTCTTCTTTTGTGTACATAAAATTATCCTTTAAAATTTATGATATAAAAAACATCTTTAATTATAAAAGATGTTCCAATAAATAAAAAACTAACAGCTGATTTAAATATAATATCGCTACTTAAACTAAATGCTATTAAACTCAAAACAAAACCTATGATATAAAAAACAAAGCCAAATTCAGAACTTTTTTCAGGTACCATATCAGCTAACATAGGAACTTTTTGTTTACCTACTAATGGTGCGAATCTGTGAAACCATACTAAAAATGGAATTATTTTATATAAATGTGCTGTAATAATTGGAGTTAAAAACCCAAGTAAAAATATAAATCCAGCAACAACTAAAATATAATCATTTAAAACAATAAAATAAACACATACTAAAATCAAAGCTGCTATAAAATTCACAACTGAAACAACAATATATTTATAATATATATCTTTTTGTTTTCTAACTTTTGTTATGAAAATCAGATATAACTGATAAATAAAAAGTATAAATCCAAGTAAAACTTCAAAATAGCCCAGATATTCAATAATTTCAAATTCAAATAATTGGCTAAAAACTACTAAAATAACACCAATACTAATATTATAAAATGCCAATTTTAAATATATATTATTAAATGAATGGGAAAGCCAAAACATAGGAATCAATATATAACTCATTGAAAGAATAGTAATACCTAAATATCCCACAAATACTAAGTAAATATGAGAAAGCATCAAAGCTTTTATATTTAATTGCAAATTTCCACTATAAGCAAATGATAAAATAATTGCAACTATCAACCCAAATAATAAAAAAATATTAGCAACTAAAACAGTGCTTGATAAAAAATTTAATTTCTTTACTTTTTTAATTGTCAAAAAACTTTCAAATAAAAAAATAAAAAATGATATAAATACAATAACACCACCATATGATAAAATCATAGGATATTTATAAAATCCAAGAAATATTAAAATCGTACCAAGAACTAGTAAAGGATTTACAACATAATATAAATCAATAGAAAAATGCTCCACTTCTAAAACAACAGGTAATAATTGTGCCATAGAAGCAAATATGCTCATCATCACAAAACCTAATAAAAATAAATGCACCCATGATAAAACAAAAGTATTTTGGCTATGCAAAGAATTTATATCAAAATCAAATAGCAAAGCAACACTTATAAATAGTATAAGCATTGCACTTACAAAAAAAGAACCTACTAATTTAAATGGTGGGGCAAATTGCTGTGAAATATTCATAATATTAGTGAGAACACCCTGTCCCACTACAAGAAGTATCAATATTTTTTAAATTAACAGTTGTATTAGTTTTTTTTATAAATGTCACTGCTACTTTATCATTTTCTAATTCAACAATTTCATATTTAAATGAATTCTGAATTTTTGGGAATAATCCCATAGGAGGTTTGTGATTTATCATTACTAATTTGTGTTTATCATCAAGTAGTTGAAGTCCAACCATTGCATTAACCATAGGTTCTGGTGGTCCTGTTAAACTTGAATCAAAATAATAAGCATCTTCATCTTTAAAAAATGGAACTGTTGCACCTTCAACATTTATTTCTTTTGCATTTTGTGGAATAATCATTTTCTATCCTTATAATATAAATTACAAGAATGATAACCCATTAAAATAATTAATTCATTGATAACTATCAATATATTCAGAATTAATATGAAAATATTTATTTAACTTAAGCTTCTTATAAATTATATACAATTTATACAAACTCTTCACAAATAAATTGTAAAATAATCCTATGAAAATATTAACACTCATTTTATTTATAAACCTTTTTTTAAATGCTTCTGATATTAAAGCTTATGCCATTGGAATTTTTGATGAAAAAGGAGAGGGTGAAAATATTCAACATAAAAGAATAACAAACAATGATTACAACAATATTTGCTATTCAAGAATCGTAGTTTTTGGGAATATCCCACATGCAAGAGTCCAAGTAAAAATAGGAAATTCATTAGGTCACTTTGAAAAATCTATTTTTGTTTATAATAAACATAAAATAAAAATAGCAGAAGAAATAACTTTTAAACATTATACTGTTGAAAAGGGTTATTTTGAAGTAAGAATTAATAATAAATTATATGACACAAAGGTTTTTATCAAATAAGTTATTATCAAAGATGAATATTAATTCACAAATTTAAATATTTCTTTAGAAACGTAGCATTAAAATAGCATTCTTTAAGTTTCAAGTGTGTATACTTTCATCAGATAAGAAGTTTTGTCTACTTACTCTCTCCTTAGTTAAAAATTATGCCACTTGTGACGATTTTTTTTAAGATAGAACTTCTTTTCAATTTAGATAAAAACAAAATATTTTGGATTTTATTTTTATACAATTTATTATTTTATGAAAATTCAGAATAAAAATAAAAAAAGGGAAAAGTTTTAATAACTTTTCCCTTTTTGCTTTATATGTAAAAATTAATTTACATATATTTTTTAAGTACTTCTGGAATTCTAACACTTCCATCTTCGTTTTGATAATTTTCCATAATAGCTACTAATGTTCTTCCAACTGCTAGTGATGAACCATTTAAAGTGTGAGCTAAAATATTTTTCTTACCATCTTTATATCTGATTTTTGCACGTCTTGATTGGAAATCTCTTGTATTTGAAATTGATGAAATTTCTCTATATTTATTTTGACCAGGTAACCAAACTTCTAAGTCGATAGTTGTGGCTGCAGAAAATCCTAAATCACCTGTACATAATTGCATTTTTTGGTGAGGAAGTCCAAGTGATGTTAATAAGTCACTTGCGCATGCTACCATTTTTTCAAATACCTCATCTGATTGCTCTTGTGAAGTAATTGCTACCATTTCAACTTTATCAAATTGATGTTGTCTAATAAGTCCTCTTGTATCACGACCAGCACTTCCAGCTTCTTTTCTAAAACAAGGAGTGTAAGAAGTAAGTAACATAGGAAGTTCACTCTCTTCTAAAATCTCATCATTAAATAGATTTGTTAAAGATACCTCAGCAGTTGGGATTAAATATAAATCTTCACCTTCAATTTTAAATAAATCATCTGCAAATTTTGGAAGTTGTCCAGTTCCTGTAAGAGTATTTGTATTTGCCATAAATGGAACATACCACTCTTCAAAACCTCTTTCTCTATTAAAATCAAGCATATAATTGATTAAAGCTCTCTCTAATCTTGCAC
>RRZU011325990.1_pt1 | contig 10307 bp, 9 predicted proteins | sample 2165561 | NCBI WGS metagenome assembly RRZU01 (sample SAMN10456909, study PRJNA506462) | wastewater metagenome | isolation source: wastewater sludge | place: USA: Moscow, Idaho | reverse complement strand
TCTTTTCAAGTTCATCAACAAGTTCAAAATCAGACAAAGTATCATAACCCGGATCAATTGCATCCATTACACTTCTGGTAAATTTATAGGGACTTGCAGTTGAAACGATCACCGCCTTTTTCAGATCATTCATTTCTTCCATGTATTTATTATATACTGAATATGCAACTGCTGTATGTGTGTCCATCACATACCCACTATTTTTATAAAGGTCTGATATTGCTTCTGCTGTTTCTTTTTCAGTTGCATAATTACCATAGAAATCTGCAAGTTCCTGCTTCATTGCCTCATTGATCTCATATTTTCCGTCTATCGTCAGTTGACTCATAAGTTCCGCATTCTTTGTTGCACTATTCCCTGCGATCTTATAGATCAGACGCTCTAAGTTACTTGAGATCAAAATATCCATGGATGGAGAAGATGTCAGCATGAACTCCCTGTTTCGATCATAAATACCTGTTGTAAAGAAATCAAAAAGAACTTTATTATCATTTGATGCACAGATCAGTTTGTGAATCGGAAGACCCATTTCTTTTGCATAATATCCGGCAAGTATATTTCCAAAGTTTCCTGTTGGTACCACAAAATTAATCTTCTCCCCAGGTTCAATTTCTTTCTTATTCAGCAGTTGCGCATAAGAGTATACATAATATACGACCTGTGGGATCAGTCTGCCGATATTGATCGAGTTTGCTGATGAAAACTGATAGCCGTTCTGATTCATCATCTGTTCAAAATCTTTATCATTAAAGATATTCTTTACACCTGTCTGGGCATCATCAAAATTACCATGAATTCCGACCACATGTGTATTATCACCTTTTTGTGTTACCATTTGTTTTTCCTGAATTGGACTTACTCCATTTTTAGGATAAAAAACAATGATCTTTGTTCCGTCTACTTCTGCAAATCCTGCAAGTGCTGCTTTTCCTGTATCTCCGGATGTTGCTGTTAAAATCACGATCTCATTTTCTGCTTTATTTTTTTTCGCAGACGTGATCATCAGATATGGAAGAATGGAAAGTGCCATATCCTTGAATGCAATTGTTGATCCATGAAACAATTCAAGAAAATATGGACTTTTGTCCCCAATGACCGGTGCGATCTTGGTCGTATCGAACTTTGTATCATATGCATGATTGATGCAGTATTTCAACTCTTCTTCTGTAAAATCAGTAAAATAGAGCTTCATGATCTCATGGGCAACTTCCCTGTATGTCATTCCAGCAAGTTCATCCAGAGACTTTTCGAGTAACGGTATCCTGTCCGGTACGAATAATCCCCCATCTTCAGCAAGTCCCTTCAGGATCGCTTCTGATGCTGTTGCAGTAATATTATCATTCCTGGTACTTCTATATAAGATTTCCATGACTACATTCCTCTCACACTGTATTTTTCGTAAAAAAGTATACCATATTCTCAAATCATAAGCAAACAAAACAACCCCGATTATGAAATTGAGTTATTTTGACTAAAATGATATACTATACGATATAAAATCAATACATACCTTCTAATACAGGAGAATGAAATGGAACAAAGACTCCCCGGTGTCAGCATCAGTAAAAAGAAAAATAATAGCATTTATTATCGCTCTTCTCTTACTTTCCGTACAAAGCATATCAGTCTTGGAAGTTTTGATACTATGATCAAAGCACATCTCGCTTATCGCGAAGCATGGACTCTCCTCGAAAATTCTTCACTTATGATCGAGTCCTGGAAAAAAGTGAATATTCTTTCTTTCGACAAATGGGTATCTCTGATCAACTTCAGGGATAATGCTCTCTATTTTTGTAACCCCATTTATATCAGACAGAAATTTTTCTATTATTATCTCTCCCCTTCCATTCAGCTTGTTTTTGATCTGGAGGATCTGTTCTATTACTCCATGCATAAGATCATGAAACGCGGCGGACACCTGTTCGTATCAGATTATGGCATGCAGTATAATATTATGAATCGTTATGGTATTAAGAACTATGCGGTAGAAGACCGGGATTATAAATTCATAAATGGAAATCCCCATGATTTCCGTTATGAGAACATTCTGATCATAAACCGCTATCAGGGTGTTCTGAAAACTGAAATCAGGGGGATTCAAAAATTCAGAGTACAGCTCCATATTAATGGCAATTTTTTGGTGGGTACGTACAATACAGAAATAGAAGCAGCGATTGCGTATAATAAAGCTGTTGATGTCGTAAAATCACAAAATATTCAAAAAAATTATGCCGTGAACTATATCGAAGAAATTAGTAATTCTGAATATGCAGAGATCTATTCTCATATCAAAGTCGCAAAAAAACTATATCATTTATCCACTTAATTTTATTTGGCTTCATAATCAATAAAGCTGATATTCATGTCTACTTTTCCTGAAATTCCATCTACAGTGCCATTAAAACTATACTGCCAGATACTGAATTTGTATGGATAGTCAGGAATATCTGCCTCCTGTGACAGCCAGATATCATATTCCGACAAGGTAGATAGATTTATTTTTGTGAGCAGCCATTCCTTATCGCCATATATCATAGTCTTATAGCCTGCTGTTTTAACAGTTTCAAGAAAAGCCTTTGCAATTTTGGTCCTATCTTCTTTTTTCAGACTATCAATTCTTGCTGTGTCTCCTTTGATCGATTCCATGTCAAATACAATAGGATAGATCAGTTTTGTTTCCTTTAAACTGGTAAGAACAATGCTGGCTTCCTCGACTGCCTCAGTTTCTGTGACTGCCTGTGAAAAGAAATAAACACCTGTTTCAAGTCCTGCCTGCGTTGCTCCCTGAAGATTTTTCTCGAAATTTTCATCTAAGATCAACTGCCCACTGCCATACCCTCTGGCACCTGCCTTAATCATCACAAAATCAATTCCTGCTTTTTTTACTTTATTAAAATCGATCAGTCCCTGCTCTTTTGAAATATCAATTCCTGCTTTTGAAATTTTTCTGCTGTCTTCATAGTATTCCATAACAGAACCTTTTAATACAAGTCCCGAAAAATCATAAGTATGTTTGGTCAGATAAGGATTAATGGTCAGCCATTCCTGTGTGCCATCCTCTTTCGTGATCTGTGTCTGATTTCTATGCTCATCCTCTGTTCCTGGATCTGTTGCATTATCGGACGATTTGTTTTGATTACTATTTTTCACTTCTGAGAAATCTGTAGATGCGGATGGATCCTGAACTATATTTTCTTCCTGATACATATCCCAGAAATCAAGTTGGTCTGAAGTCAGCGTGCTGCCTGAAATGTACCCGTTCAGATTCTCGCTCATATTACTATCATCCTGAGAAACGTCATCCTGTATCATGATATCTTCCTGACTATTCTGCTCATTCAGATCACTTTGTTTCTCTGCAAAAATCTGATCCCGATTAAAGAATACAACAATTCCAATAATCAGGAAGAACCCTGAAACCATTGCAGCTACTGTTGCTGTGATCATGGAACTGCTTTTAAACTCATTGTAATAAGGTTCATCATCAAGTTTCAACTTTCTTCTCCTTCCCGATCTTTCTCTTATATTCTTTTTCTTATATTCTTTTTCTTATATTCTTTTTTTATATTCTTTATCATTCATATGTTACTTTGGCAAAAAATATGATTTACTTTATCTCAAAATCATCCTGTTCGAGCATCAGTTTTAAATGTTCCTGTAAGATATGAATACCTGTAAGGTTCTCGCCACCTCTTGGAATAATAATGTCTGCATATTTTTTTGAAGGTTCAATAAATTGTTCATGCATCGGTTTTACAGTCTCTGCATACTGCTGTAAAACAGATTCCACGCTTCTGGCACGTTCAATCATATCCCTTTTCATTCTTCTCATTAGTCTTTCATCTGCATCTGTATCAACATAAACTTTTATATCCATCAGATCACGCAGATCTTTATTCTCTAAGATCAAAATACCTTCAATAATAACAACTTTCTTGGGAGATACCTTAATCGTTTCCATAGAACGGTTATGAATTGTGTAATCATATACCGGTACTTTAATTTCTTTATTCTCTTTCAGCTGCTTGATGTCCCCAACCATTCTGTCTGTATCGAAGGATGAAGGATGGTCATAATTCAACTTTGCCCTATCATCATAATTAAGTTCATCATGCGCCTTATAATAAGAATCGTGGCTGATCACAACAATATCGTCGCCAAAGTTTTCTTTAATACGGTTCACAATTGTTGTTTTGCCACATGCTGATCCGCCGGCAATACCCACAACACATACTCGGTTCATTTTTACCTCCCACTCTGCGATCAGATCATTTTATTCGCAGAGTACCTTCATTTATTATTTCATTCCATCCATTGTAATTACTTTTTTAGGACATTTTTCACTGCACGCACCACATTGTATACATTTTTCCTGATCAATATATGCGATGAAATTCTCAACCGTGACCGCATCGACTGGACAGACTTTCTTACAAATTCCACATGCGATACATCCTACTTCACATATTTTCATAACAACCGGACCTTTGTCCTGAGAAGAGCATTTTACGACTTGTTTCGACTCATACGGAACCAGCTCAATAATGTTCTTTGGACATTCTAACACGCATTTGTTGCAGGCTTTACAAGCATCACTATCTACAACTGCGATTCCATCCACAATATGAATTGCATCAAATGGACACACTTTAACACAGTCTCCATATCCAAGACATCCAAATTTGCAGGATCTTGGTCCTCCATTCGGAACAAAAGCTGCCATCTTACAGCTCTGAACACCAAAATATTCATAATCAGTTTTAACTTTATCTTTTGTACCACCACATTTTACAAATGCAGTCATCCGTATCGAAGAGCCAGCATCAATTCCCATAATAGATGCAACATCTTTCGCTACCGCTTCCCCTCCGACCGGACAAGCATCCGCAGGCGCTTCTCCTTTTACGATTGCTTCGGCAAGATTAGCACATCCTGCATAACCACATCCGCCACAATTATTACCAGGAAGCGCAGCAAGTACTTCTTCTTCTCTTTCGTCCTTGTAGACGTGAAATTTTCTTGAAGCAAACCCCAAGAATAAACCTATAAAAAGTCCGACTCCACCAATGATTGCCACAGCCAGTAAAATATTAGTCAGATTCATGCTCTATCCCCCTATAATAATCCGGAAAATCCGAAAAATGCAATTGCCATCAGCCCTGCTGTTACAAGTACAATAGGCATCCCCTGAAAAGCTTTTGGAATATCATTGTATTCCATTTTTTCTCTCAATCCTGCCATAATTACAATCGCTATAGTAAATCCTAATGCTGTGGCAAATCCATTTAAAACTCCTGTTCCAATATCATATGACTTCTTTACATTGTTTAAAGCAACACCAAGTACTGCGCAGTTCGTTGTGATCAGTGGAAGATACACACCCAGTGCTTTATACAATGAAGGCAGATATTTTTTTAATACCATTTCAACGAACTGTACCAACGCAGCAATGATCAGGATAAATACAATTGTCTGTAGATAAGTAACATCAAGCGGAGCCAGGATGAACTGATAAATTGCACCAGTTACTGCTGAAGCAAGTGTAATGACAAAAATTACAGCAGTTCCCATACCTGCCGCAGTATTTATTTTTTTAGATACACCCAGAAAAGGACACAGACCCAGAAACTGGCTAAGTACAACATTATTAACAAGTGCTGATCCAACAGCGATCATTAGTAATTCCTTCATACGTCCTCCTCCTGTTTTTCTTTTTCTTCATTAATAAATTGAGGTGTACATCCTGTACAGGATCCACATCCACTCTGACAGGAACTATCAGTGCTGTCTGATGACTGATCTGCTTTCTTATTTAAAGCCATATTCATTTTGACTTTATTCTGAATCGCTGTCAGTCCCGCAAGAACAAAGAATGCCCCTGGGGCAAGTATAAAAATGCTGACCGGTGTATATCCCGAAATTCCTTTTGAGGCATCAGCAAGTGGAAGCAACTGATATCCGAAAATCTGTCCTGCTCCAATGATCTCTCTGACAATACCAATGCTTGTAAGCCCTACAGTAAATCCCAGACCCATTCCCAAACCATCAAAAAGAGAAGGAATCATAGAGTGTTTTGATGCGTATGCTTCTGCTCTTCCCAGAATAATGCAGTTTACAACAATCAATGGAATATAGATTCCGAGTGACGTATATAAAGAAGGCAGATACCCTTCGAGTAACAGTTCCAATACTGTAACAAATGAAGCAATAATAACAATAAATGCAGGAATTCTAACACGGTCAGGTATGATATTACGAAGCAGCGCAATTAAAAGATTACTCATGGCAAGCACTGCTGTTGTAGTTAGTCCCATTCCCAGTCCATTGATCGCTGATGTAGTGACCGCGAGCGTTGGACACATTCCAAGCATCATGACAAATGTAGGATTTTCTTTTACAAGGCCATTCCACATACGTTCTCCGGCTTTATTCATTCTGTCCACCTCCCTGTGCAGTCAAATTGAAATATTCCAGTGCTGCATTCACACCATTTGTGATCGCGTTTGTTGTGATTGTTGCTCCGCTGATCGCATCGATCTGATTTTCTGCTGTCGCTCCGGATTTTGTATATTCAAATTTTGATGTATTTACGCCTGCGAACTGGGCTTTAAACTCTTCAGTATTCGCTTTCATACCAAGTCCCGCAGTTTCAGAAATCGATAAAATTGAAATTCCGTTCACTGTACCGTCATTCTTTATTCCAACTGAAAATGTGATATCTCCCGAATATCCTTCATGTGATACGACAGTGATCACATAACCAAGCTGTTCCTGATTCTGATCAAGTGCTTTCATTACTTCCTGAATAGAAACACCTGTCAGCCCTGCCTGTTCTAACGCACTCTGCGCCTGATCAGGCGAAAACATAGAATCTGCTTCAAATGAACCTGCATCCTGAAATACTTCTAAATAAGCTTCCGTTTTTGCCTTTTCTTTTTGAACAGAAATTGGTCCTTTGGTCACTTCATATACAAATCCAAGGCTAAGTCCTGCGATCAGCGTGATCACAAGTAGAATAAAAGCATCACGCAACATTTTTTTCATGCTTCAGCCCTCCACTTCCAAATCCTTTTGGTATTGCGCCAAATCCTTTTGGCATTGTGATCTTCTCAATCAATGGTACCAGCAGGTTGCTGATAATGATCGCATAAGAAACGCCTTCTGCCGAGCCGCCAAACAAACGGAACATTCCCGTCAGAACGCCAAGCAAAATTCCATATAAGATCTGTCCATTTGCTGTAATAGGTCTTGTAGCATAATCTGTAGCCATGAAAAATGCTCCGAGCATCAGACCGCCTCCTGCAAGATGTGCACTGATGTACTGATAATCAAAGCCCCTTCCTCCAAATAACGAAATAAAGATTACAAAACTGATCAGATAGCTACCTGGAATTTTAAGATCGATCACCCCTGTTAAAATAAGAATGCATGCACCAAGAACTATTGCAATCATGGATGTCTCCCCAATCGTTCCGGGGATCTTACCTGTTACCATAGAAAAAATATCTACAACACCACCGGATTTTAATGTTGCAAGTGGTGTTGCCTGTGAATATGCATCACACTCGAAATTTGTCATGATCGATGCAAATGATATCATCAGGAAACATCTGGCTGCTAGTGCCGGATTCATAAAGTTCTGTCCAATTCCTCCAAACAGCATTTTGACTACAATAATTGCAAATGAACCACCAACGACTCCGATCCACCACGGAGCTGCAGGCGGTAAATTCAGCGCAAGTAAAAGTCCAGTCACAACTGCTGAAAGATCATGTACGGTACTTTTCTGCTTCATGAGCTTCTCATATAGATATTCAGATAGAACAGCAGAACCTACTGTTACCAGAATCAGGATCAACGCACTGATTCCAAAATTATAAATACCAAACAGCGTTGCCGGAAGCAGTGCTGCGATCACAGTCAACATGATATTACCTGTTGTGATCTTTGATCTGGTATGAGGATTAGACGATATTTTAGTCAGATCATTCACGGTTGGAACCTCCTATTTTTTTCTGTTTGCCAGTATCATTTTTCTCATTGACTTTATAGACTGTGTAAGCTGTCTCTTTGCAGGGCAGATATAGCTGCAGCATCCACATTCACAGCACTCCATGCCATTTGCCTTTTCAAATGCTTCCAAATTGCCGTGCTCAGAATAATCTGCAAGTCTGCTTGGAACAATCCTTCCCGGACAGACTTCAACGCACTTTCCGCAATTGATGCATGCACTCGGCTCCCACCTGGATACATCATCCTTGCTAAGGCATAATAATGCTGATGAAGTTTTTACGATTGGAACTTCAAGATCGAACAAGCTGATTCCCATCATGGGTCCACCGGATATTAGTTTTTCAGGCTGACATGAAAATCCTCCTGCTTCTTCAACAAGCTCGCTCATTTTCATTCCCATTCGAACTTTGAAATTCGTTGGACTGCTGATCGCATCTCCGGTAACTGTTACGATCCTGCTGGTCAGTGGTTTCCCAAATAAAACAGCCTGCTGAATTGCTACTGCAGTATCTGCATTATTCACAACACATCCTGCATCTGCCGGAAGCATGGACGAATTGATTGATCTTTTTGTAACAGCATAGATCAATTGCCGTTCAGCACCCTGCGGATATTTTGTCTTCAACGATTTTACTGCAATTCTTGGTTCATCTTTTACCATCTTTTTAATCAGATCAATACAATCTGGTTTATTGTCTTCGATTGCAATGATTCCTTTAGCCTGATCGAACAATTGCAGAATGATTTTTAACCCTTCGATGATCTTATCCGGTTCTTCAAGCATTCTTCTATAGTCTGAAGTCAGATAAGGCTCGCATTCAGCACAGTTAATGATAATGTATGTTATTTTATCAGGTTCCTTTGGCGATAATTTGACATGTGTCGGAAAACCGGCTCCTCCCATACCAACGATACCTGCCTTTGTGATCCGCTCAATGATCTCCTGTTTTGTCAGACTAGCAAGATCTGCTTTGTCCTGAAGTGGCATTTCTTCATACAGTTCATCATTTTCTATGATGATGCAATTTGCCATATCCCCAGAAATGACTCTTCTTGGTTCAATTGTTTTTACCGTTCCTGACACAGATGCATAGACCGGTGCAGAAACGAATCCGTTTGCCTTCGCAATCATCTGTCCGACCAGAACACGTTCTCCTTTTTCAACGATCGACACCGCCGGGGCTCCAATATGCTGTGAAAGTGGATATAATAATTCACCTTTTGGCATTATTTCTCTGATTGGTTTGTCCTTGGACAATTCCTTTCCGTCATATGGATGCAATCCGCCTCGAAATGTTCTATTTGTCATTGCACAACCTCTCTTCTTTATTGATATGAATCATATTGTAACTTTATTTTACCTATAACAATATACTATTTTTTGAGCTAAAATACTATAATGAAATCAAAAAAAGTCCTTCTTTCAATATAAAATTTACTATCACCTGTTCTAATAAATATGCTATGATAACGTTACTTTATAAAATAACACAATAAAATACTACGTCGCTGCAATCTGAAAGGAAAGAAATTATTTAATTATGAAAACAATGAAAACAAAGCTTTCTTCACTGAAATCTTCTTATCATATAAAAAGTAACTATTCTCTTAATGAAACCCTTTTTCTAGATATTGAGACCACTGGTTTTTCAGCTGCTACTTCATCACTTTATATGATTGGTTGCGTTTATTTAGATCATGATCATTTTCAGCTGATTCAATGGTTCGCCCAAAATCCTTCAGAGGAAAAATCAATTCTTCAGGAATTTCTACTTTTCTGTAAAAATTTCAAACAAGTAATTCATTTTAACGGCAATCGTTTTGATGTACCCTATCTTTTGCAAAAAGCATCTTATTATGAATTATCCGAGACACTCTCGTCATTAGAAGCCATTGACCTTTATAAAAGGATCCTTCCATGTAAACAGATGCTTAAACTGCCAGACTGCAAGCAAAAAACGATCGAGATTTTTTTAAATGTATCCCGAGAAGATACTTTTAGTGGCGGTGAACTGATACGTGTATATCAGGCCTATGTTGCCAATCCTGACCAGGAACTTTTTGAACAGCTCATACAGCATAATGCTGATGACCTTGCTGGTCTTGTATCATTGCTTCCTATTCTGGCATATTGTGAACTCTTTATCAGCCCAATTCGTGTAAAAAAAGTTCAAGCTAATTATTATAAAGACTTTCAGGGTGAAAAAAAACAGGAATTACTAATGAAGTTGGAACTCCCTTCCCCTATTCCGGTCGCGATATCCTATGGTCAGTTCGATTGTTATTTTACCGGT
>RRZU011256009.1_pt1 | contig 10307 bp, 12 predicted proteins | sample 2165561 | NCBI WGS metagenome assembly RRZU01 (sample SAMN10456909, study PRJNA506462) | wastewater metagenome | isolation source: wastewater sludge | place: USA: Moscow, Idaho | reverse complement strand
TTGTTATAAACAAGTTGTTCCAGAAATTACATCAGAGCCAAACTATGCTGAAGCTTTAGAAGCTGCTGCATCTGCTACGCCTAAAAAATCTGGTTGTTGTGGTGGAGGACACTGTTCATAATTGAATAGCTGTTTGTATCATAAGAGTTAAAAAGGCTAGTCAATCTGACTAGCCTTTTTTTATTTTCATTTTTAAAGTTATGATGGTTAATTTATTTAGTACCATTACTTTATTAAGGAGTTATTCATAAAAAATACTAAGTAAATAAGAATAGTTTTATTGTAATTCTTTATGGGGCTTCCAATAGAACTATTATTGAGGTTATTTGATAGTGTAGTAAGAGAAAGTAGAGAAATTAATTTTTTATTGGTAAAGTAATATCTGAATTGTGAAAAAGAATAAAGAAAAATCTTTGCATAAAAAAAGCCTCAGATTTTACTCTGAGGCTTTTTGAGTTAAGAAGCAAAAGCTCCTTAGTGAGCCGTTGCTCCATCAGCTCCAATACCAGTTTGACATCTGATATTTTGTGCCTCAAAACCTTCTTCATCAATTCTTGCTCTTTCTGATTTATCAGTAATAGAGAAGAACCAGATAGCTACGAATGCTATTGTTACAGAGTAGATAGCTGGATATTTGATGTTGATAATTGGTGCAGCATTTTTCAATGTATCAACCCAAACAGTTGGTCCAAGGATAACAATGATAATAGCAGTTGCAAGTCCTAAACTACCACCTATTACAGCACCTCTTGTAGTTAATTTACTCCAGAAGATTGATAAGAATAATACTGGGAAGTTTGAAGATGCCGCGATAGCAAATGCAAGACCAACCATAAATGCAATATTTTGTTCTTCAAAAGCGATACCAAGTATGATAGCAATAATTCCTAAAGCAATTGTAGCCATTTTAGAAACTCTCATTTCTTGAATCTCATCTACTTTACCTTTTGCAATTACACTTGCATATAAGTCATGAGAAACTGCAGAAGCACCAGCAAGAGTTAGTCCAGATACAACCGCTAAGATTGTAGCAAACGCAACTGCTGAAATAAATCCTAAGAATAAATCACCACCAACAGCTTGTGATAAGTGGATAGCTGCCATATTAGTTCCACCGATTAGTTTTCCAGCTTCGTCTAGATATGCAGGATTTTGAGAAACTAAAACAATAGCACCAAAACCGATAATAAATGTTAGCATATAGAAATAACCAATAAAACCTGTAGCAACAAATACTGATTTTCTAGCTTCTTTTGCATCAGCAACAGTAAAGAATCTCATAAGAATATGAGGAAGCCCAGCTGTACCAAACATTAATGCCATACCTAAAGAGATAGCAGAAACAGGGTCACTTAAAAGTCCACCTGGAGCCATAATATCAATACCAGCTTCTTTTTCTGCTTTAATCGCTTTTGCAGCAGCCTCAGATGCAGATTTTGCAGCTTCGATTACAGCAGGGTCTGTAGCACCAACAGCAAGGGCAGCGGCAGTAGCATTTGCTTCTCTTGCTAAATCAGCAGCAGCAGTAGCACCAATAGCAATATGTTCTTTAATATTTACCGCTTCAGCGAATAATGCTTCAAGTGAAAAACCATAGTGAGCAAGAACGGCGATAGCAATAAACGATGCACCAGAAAGTAAAAGAATTGCTTTAATGATTTGTACCCAAGTAGTTGCAAGCATACCACCAAAAGTTACATATAAAATCATCAAAATACCAACTAGAATAACGGCAACTTCATAATCAAGTCCAAAAAGAACTTTAATAAGTTGTCCAGCTCCAACCATTTGAGCGATGAGATATAAAACAACTGTTACAAGAGAACCAATAGCAGCAAGAGTTCTAATCTCTTTTTGACCAAGTCTATATGATGCAACATCTGCAAATGTATATTTTCCTAAGTTTCTTAATTGTTCAGCTACCATAAAAAGAATAATTGGCCAACCTACAAGGAAACCAATAGAATAGATAAGACCATCATATCCTTTCATATAAACCATTCCAGAGATACCAAGGAAAGAAGCAGCTGACATATAATCCCCAGCAATCGCTAATCCATTTTGAAAACCAGTGATTCCTCCACCAGCTGTATAGAAATCTTTCGCTGTTTTTGTTCTTTTAGCAGCCCAATATGTAATACCAAGTGTTGCACCAACAAAAAGTAAAAACATAACGATAGCCGACATATTTACTCCTCTTTGTCCTTCAACACCCATATCACCAGCTGCAAAAAGAGTTACAGCAAATAATGTCATAAGTAGTACAATTTTCTTCATTATTTTTCCCCTTTTGCCAAGTCTTTTTTGATAGCATTTGCTAAATCATCAAATTCACCATTTGCTCTTTGTGTATAGACTCCAGTTAATACAAATGAAACTACAATTATTGCAATTCCAACAGGAATTCCAACAGTAGTAACTCCACCACTTAAACTAACACCCAATAGTGCTTTATCAAAAGCAATTACAAGTATGAATGCATAATACATAACAAGCATAGTTATTGTAAGTTTTAATGCAAATGAACTTCGTTTTGTAACGAGTTCTTGATACTTAGGATTTGCTTTGATTTTTTCAATCATCATTTTATCCATGATATTTCTCCTTTTTTTTATTTTCACTTGAAGTCTAAGTTTTGTAAATAGCATTAAAATAGCATAGTAACTATTTTGTTACTTTTTGAAGAAAGATTTTCAATTTTGTTACTTAAAGAAACACTTTTATAATAGATTCTTATATGGTAAGAAGATATTCATAGAGTATTCTTTTCTAAGGTATTAAACGACTTTTTGCTACAATCTCACAAAAATAATGTGATTTAGAAGGAAAAAAATGAATACATATGACAAGATAAGAAGTTTTTGTAGAAAATTTAGAATAGTTGTAGGGGCAGTTGTCCTAGCCCTTGGTTTTTATTTTACTGGTGAAGGTGAACTTTATAATCTTTGGTTTGCATTAGGTATTATCCCTTTAATTGCTGGATTGGTTGATTTTTGCCCAATTTGTATTATTTCAAAAAAATGCACTATTAAATAAAAAAGGATAAAAAATGAGTACGATTTCATATAAAGATGCTGGAGTTGATATAGATGCTGGAAATAGCTTTGTAGAAAATATCAAACCTTATGTAAAAGCTACAAGAATCCCTGGAGTTTTAGGTGGAATCGGCTCATTTGCTGGTGCTTTTGAACTGCCATCTGGGTATAAAGAGCCTGTTATTTTAGCTGGAACTGATGGTGTTGGTACAAAACTAAAGTTAGCGATTGATAGTGGAATATTTGATACGGTTGGGATTGATTTGGTTGCTATGTGTACAAATGATTTATTGTGTAACTTCGGAGAGCCACTTTTTTTCCTAGATTATTATGCGACTGCAAAACTTGAAGTATCTGAAGCTACACAAGTTGTAAAAGGGATAGCTGAGGGTTGTATTAGAAGTGAATGTGCATTGATTGGTGGGGAAACTGCTGAGATGCCAGGGATGTACAAAGAGGGTGATTTTGACCTTGCTGGATTTTGTGTAGGGATAGCTGAAAAAGCTGAGATGAATAGAATTGAGCAGGTGAAAGCTGGAGATGTTTTAATAGCACTTCCAAGTTCAGGAGTTCATTCAAATGGATTTTCGCTGGTGCGAAAACTTCTTTTAGAAAAATTAGGGATGAAATTTGAAGATGAGTTTAATGGACGAACTTTAATTGAAACTCTCCTTGAACCTACAAGAATCTATGTAAAAGAGTTCAAAGCAAACAAAGATAAAATCAATGCTTTAGCTCATATTACTGGTGGAGGAATTATCGAAAATCTTCCAAGAGTTTTACCTGACCACTTACGAGCAAGAGTTGAAAAAAGTAAAGTGAGAGTATTACCAATATTTGAACTTATGGGAAAACATGTAGAAGAGCATGAGATGTATCGAGCATTTAATATGGGTGTAGGGATGATATTTGTTGTTAATCCTTCTAATGTAGAGGCTGTTTTAGCTAATACTGATGGTTACATCATCGGAGAGATTGTTGAAGGTGAAAAAGGGTGTGACTTAGTTTAACAATTTACACACTAGAGTTATGTAAGGGGAGGAATTCAAGATTGGATTCTTCCCCTTTTTAGATTTAAAATCTGTATTCTAATCCATAAATAAATGAGAAATTATTATTTAGTTCAAGAGAAGAACCAGAATTGGTTTTTGTTTGAATATTGTATTTTAGATACTCAAATTCCATTCTTCCAAAAAAATTCTGGCTAAATTTATATCTTTTCCCTAGATGTGCACCATAAAAATTGCCAGTAGTTGATTTTTCTACAAGATTTTGGGCGATTTTTGTACTATCATTATAGGTTACTTCTGCATTTCCACCTAAAAAACCAATATAAACACTTCTTGAGCCTGTACCACTTATTGGGATATTGAGAGTAACATTTTGACTATCAAGACTTAAATTATTTGAAGATATTGTTGTTTTTTTTGCGATAAGTTCCAACTCATAAATAGGAATCCCAGCATAAATACTATATCCTAAAGCACTTTTATCAAGATTTTGACTTGCCGTTTGGTAATTATAACTTCCATCAACTCCAACAAAAATTCGTAAATCTAAATAATCCATTTTTGAATCATCAAGATACTTTCCATCTGTTTCATTTCCAAAAAGGCTTAAAACCAACGAAAAAGTAAGTAATATTTTTTTTATCATTCTTATATCCTTTATTTTTATATATTTAAATCAAATAATTCTTTGAAGATATAAGCTTCAACGATATCTTCAAAATATTTTTGCATTGGAGCAACTAAGATAGCTATATTTTTTTCCATAAATGGCCAAATATATTCAGTGTGATCTTTGACTATAACAATATCAATAAAATCTTCTATTTCTTCCCAAGTTGCATAAAACTTTTGATTTATTGCTCGTCCCTCTTCCATATCAAAACAAAGCCAATATTTTGCATCATTTATGAAACAAATTTGTCCCTCTTCTAAATCATCGCTATCAAATGGTATTATAATTTTCATATTCTTCTTTTTATCTCTTTTTTTAAATTTTCTATATCACACACAGCATTACTAAAATGGTCACTAAATCCCCAGTTTACAAGGATACACTCTATCCCAAAATCATTTGCAGCATATAAATCTTTTTTGCTATCCCCTATCAAAAGAGAACACTCTTTTTGAGTTCCTAGTGTTTCACAAACTAAAGCAAGCATATCTCCCTTTGGTTTAGGATTCTCAACCATATCAGCACCAGCAATGAAACTAAAGTATTCTTTTATCCCTAAAAAGTCAAGCATTTTATGAGCATATTCACTATTCGCATTTGTTGCGATACTTAATTTGTACTCATTCTTTAATTCTTCTAAAAGTTCTTTTATCCCATCATAAAGGATAATGTCACTAATGCAATGTTCATCATAATACTCTTTAAAAAGTGTTGTCTGCTGTTCTGTAAAGCTAGTTGTCCCATAAAAATATTCGCTACTATTTATATGCGGATCATTCATAGCTTGTAACATTTCAGTTTTTGGAATAGTATCTAAACCTAAATTTTTTCGTACAAAATTTATTGTATTAGTAATCACATTTCCACTATCAATCAGTGTTCCATCCATATCAAAAATAACAAGCTTCATAGAGATATGGTACCAAAACCTATATTAAAATATTTCAAGACCTCATTTTTTATAAGAGTGACATCTCCTTTGATAACATTCTCAAACTGACCATTATTAAAAGTTCGTTGCCTTTTTGCTAAACCATTCGTCGCAAAGGCTATTTTTTCTTGTAGCCTTTTTCTATCAATCTTCCCATCCAGATATTCCAATCCCTCTTTTAAGCCAATAGCCCCCATAGGTGGGATATCCCTTGTATATTTTTGCTCCAAATAAATAACTTCATCAAGAAGCCCATTTTCTATCATAATTTTTGTTCGGAGTGCTATCCGTTGTCTTAAAATTTCCCTATCCCAAACTATTTCAAAAAGCCTAATATCCTCCTTTGGTATCGTTGGAATGGGAGGATTGTTTTTAAAGTAGAGTGTTGGGATTTGTGAGGTTTGAAGATACAGCTCAAGTGCTTTTTCTATCCGATAACTATCTTCTGGTTTGATATTTTTCATATACTCGCTATCCAACCGATACAAGAACTCATAAGCTTTTGGAAGATTTTGTAATAGTATAGATGCTTCTTCTTTAATAGATTGAGAGATCTCAGGACTTGGTGAGATACCATCAATCATCGCTTTGAGATAAAATCCAGTCCCCCCAACTGTGATGATATTTTTGTTATTGTGTAGAGCAAAAGTTTTCGCTTTGTGATAAATTTCAATAAACTTCATCACATCAAATTTTTCATTTGGATAGATTTCATCAATTCCAAAATGGAGTATTCCATCTCGTTCGTGCAAAGTTGGTTTAGCTGAACTTATATCTATCTCTTTGTAGATAGAGAGGCTATCAAGGGAGAGTATGATGCTATTTGTTTGATGAGCTAGTTGTATCGACAGGGCAGTTTTTCCTGAAGCTGTTGGGGCAATGATGGCTATTTGTTTCATAGTGGAGATTATACCAAAGTAAAGCGGAATTTAACCGATTTTACTTTGGATAGAGAGTATTATTTTGCGAAAATGACACTATCAAGAGTTTGTTTCAAAATCTCTTCTCTAAATTTTTTAGAAGCATCTTCTAATGCACTTTCCTTTGATGTTGAAGAGCGACCAACAGTAGATATTATCTTATTGGATACCACTTTTCCATTTGAGATGACACTTAAAGTTGTTGATACTTTTGCTATATTCCAACCACTTGCTACACTATATTTTGGAGAAGTGGTAAGTTGTATTGAAATATCACTATTAGCACTATTTGATATTTTAAATTTATTTTGATTGAGTAAATCTATCAAGTTATCACTAAAATACTGCTCTGCTTGATTTGTGGTTACATTGATAACACAACTACTTTTGATATCATCCAATCTATCAATATAGCTATCATATTTTTTTGTATAAGTTGCATATGGAAAATTATTGTTGATAGCATTGAGGACAATGGTTTGTGCTTTTGTCTCTTTTAATAGTGGATACATATCTTGTAAAATATGGATTTGGTCAAGTTTTGCTTTCCCTTCAAGTGAACTAAAAAGTTCATCTGCTCTACTATCTTTTGAGTCAAATTCCCCTTTTTGCTGTGCAAAAAGTTCTTGTCTATTTACTTGCATCAAGATATAAAATTTTCCACCTATCATCTCACTATTTTTAACAACTGCATTTGTGAATTTTATCTTTTGCACTTCAAGTTTGACATCTTTTGAAACATCTTTTGAGTAACTACTCCCTGATGTTCCGGTTGTTGATTTTGTCGAAGTTTGCATTGTTGAAGAGACAGAAACTACAAGCCCTGAAGCCATGGTATTGAGAGCATTTTTTTTCGCTTCTTCTAAACTAGTTCCTTCCCCTTCACCATATAAAAACTGAGCTGTATTGGTTGGAGCGACGAGATACCACTGAGGAAGTTGCACCTCTTGTTTCCCTCCAAATCCCCCAACACAACCACTAAAAGCTACAGCTAATGAGAGAGTAGCTATCGATTTTTTAAAACTTAGGTATCGCAAAGCCAGCCTTTTCGTGAGATTTTTGTACTAATTGTCCCACTTTTAGAGTTGTACCATCACCATCTTCAACTGTTGTCCAAGTTGTTGTTGGTGTGATTTGTTGAGTTGCTCTTAATTTTATACTACTAATTGAAACATCACAGCTCTCTTTCCCACTCATTGGGTCAGTTAATGTATCAAAATTAAGTGTTTTAAAAATTTGATTTTCTACCACTTTTAAATCTCTCCCAATATTTACTTGAGCGATAACCTCTTTCCCTTTTGATTTGATTTGAGTGATATATCCTTTTACTGAAAAATAGTCGGCAAAATCAGCTTCAAGTTCTGGTAATGCACCAAGCATAGCTGTTTTAATTGCACCTACAACTTGATCGTAGTTTGGATTTCTAATTTTTCCAATATTTGCTGATTTTTCTAAAGCTTTTGTAAAGACAACTTGCCCTGTTTCAACATCAAGAATTTTTACTGTCATTTTACTTGTGACAATCATACCATCAGTTACACTAGCACCAGCTTGCATAAGGAATCCTATCAATTTCACTGCATTGTTATCTGAATTTTTTGTAGCATCACCTGCTGCTTTTGCTGCTGCTGAGTTGTCTCTATACTTTTGTTCAACATTGTCTATTGAACCAGTGACGATATACTTAGCACCAGATAATTTTCCAAATTTTACGACACTATCTGGATCAACTAAACCACTATCTTGAAATTTTAGTTCAGCATTGATTTTATCCATATCGCTTCTGCTTAAAAGTTTTGCACCACCAGAATTTACGATTAAAGTTTCAATTGGACCAGTCAATGATTCAGAGAGTTTTGCATCAACGATACGATTTTCGCTATTTGATTTTGTGTTTGACGAACTTGCTCCTCCAGCAATAAATCCACTAGGACCAACTCCAACGCCAACAACAGCAGCACTATCTGTCTGTGAATTTGAATTACTAATATCAGCTTTCCCAAATGTTGAATTATTTGTAAAATCAATTACAGCAACTGTAGGCATTGCCGATTTGTATTGTGGCATACAAATTTCTGGAATATCAACTTTCGCATTTATTTTTGATGGATATGAAGCAATATCAATTTCATTTTTTCCACAACCTGTTATCAAAGTAATTGCAACTACCGAGAGAAGTGAATTTCTAACAATCGTATTCATTTATCATCCTTATTTTGAATTTAAAAAATTGTACATTAAATATAATTAAAAAAACCATTTTAATTGGAATTGTTTTGGTTATCGATTATTATTTATTTATAATTTATAATTATTGATGTATAGTTGCTTTTGATACTTAAAAAAAGGAGAGAAAGATGAATAAAAAGTTTATAGTAGCATCTCTTGTAGTTGCAGTTAGTGCGATATTTTTTGAATGTAGTGCAGCAGAAAAACAAGTTTCTGCGGTAAAATCATTAGATATGGATAATGCAAATCCAGTAAGAGGACAAAAAGTTTATGCAAATAAGTTTTATAAAGCTTGTGGGATTACTTGTGATGAGATGGCAAAAAAATATACACAAGCAGAATGGTCATCAGCATACACAAGTGGTAAAGTACAAGATTTGATTGGTAAATATTGCCCTATTATGGATGAATTAAACGATAGAGAACAAAGATTAGTTTATGATTATATGTATTACCATGCGAAAGGTTCTGGATTCGTTGCACCTTGTAACGACTAAAAAAAGAGTCATTAGAGAGATGTAATCTCTCTAGTGTTCTATAGTATGACTCTATCTGGTGGAAATTTGTTTCTTAGTTTTTGAGTAGATCTTTTAAACTTTCTTTTGGATTTTTGCCATCAAGAATAAGTTTCACTTCTCTTGCAATCGGGGTATAGATTTTGAATTTCGTTGAGAGATTATAGATAGCTTCACTCGTTTTAACTCCTTCGGCTACTTCTCCTAATTCCTCTAAGATGGTTGCTATTGGTTTGTTTTGAGCCAATCCAAGTCCAACTCTATAGTTTCTACTGAGCACTGAAGATGCAGTTAAAAAGAGGTCACCTGCACCACTTAAGCCTATAAAAGTTTCCGTTTTTGTCTCTCCAAAATATTTTGAAAATCTCTCCATCTCTACAAGCCCACGTGATATTAGACTTGCACTTGCATTTTGTCCAAGTTCTAAGCCAGTGCAAATCCCACTAGCTATCGCCAAAACATTTTTATAAGCCCCAGCTATCTCAGCACCTATCACATCATCGCTATAGTATGTTTTGATAAAGTTTGGAAAAAGTGGAGCGAACTCCTCATAAAACTCTTTGCTTGAAGAGTTTAAGACAAGAGCCGTTGGTAAACCTTTCATAACTTCACTAGCAAAAGATGGACCACTAATAAATCCAAGATTTTCACTTGGGATATACTCTTCATAAATCTCTTTTAAAAACGAGCCGGTGTCTGCTTCTATCCCTTTTGCTGCAACTAAAATTTTTTGCCCTTGATAGATAAAATTTTCTTCTAACCAACCTCTTACACTTTGGGCAGGGATAGCAATTACGAGATACTTGCATCGTAAAGCAACTTCTAATTCTACAAAATTTTTGAGGTCTTTTTTTGTTCTTGATGTGATAAGCACTTCATTATTTTGAGAAAGTGCAAAATGGAGTGCTTGACCCCATTTCCCAGCACCTATAACTGCAATATCTGCCATTTATTTTCCTTATTCAAATATCTGTTTAGAGATAAATTTGTAGTC
>RRZU010699707.1_pt1 | contig 10307 bp, 11 predicted proteins | sample 2165561 | NCBI WGS metagenome assembly RRZU01 (sample SAMN10456909, study PRJNA506462) | wastewater metagenome | isolation source: wastewater sludge | place: USA: Moscow, Idaho | reverse complement strand
GGGTATTTCCGGCGGGGCCGGGGTGGGGGCCATGTTCGCCATCCTGATCGGCCTGCCGGTGCTCGGCATCGACGGCCTGGCGTTCCTCGGGGCGCTCGGCGCGATGTTCATCGTCTTTGGCCTGGCGCATGGCGACGGCAGCTGGACGCAGACCCGGCTGCTGCTCACCGGCGTCATCGTCGCCGCCGGCTGCGGCGCGCTGGTTGCCTTGATGCTGGCCATCGCGGAGGAACACAAGCTGCGCGGCATGCTGTTCTGGCTGATGGGCGACCTCGGTCAAAGCACGCAGTGGTGGCCGCCCCTGGCGGCCCTGGTCGTGGCGCTGACGCTGGCCATGCCCTTCGCCCGCGAACTGAACCTGCTGTCGCGCGGCATGATGCAGGCCCAGGCCCTGGGCGTCGCCGTCGGTCGCCTGCGCTACGCCATCTACCTGCTCGCTTCGCTGGCCACCGCTGCTTCGGTGACGACGGCCGGCTCGATCGGCTTCGTCGGCCTGGTCGTACCCCACCTGGTGCGGCTGGCTACCGGCAACGACCAGCGCCTGCTCTTGCCGGCCTCGGTGCTCGCCGGCGGCTCGCTGCTGGTGCTGGCCGATACGCTGGCCCGCACGCTGATCGCCCCGCAGCAGTTGCCGGTCGGCGTGCTGACTGCGCTGATCGGCGTGCCGGTCTTCCTCTTCCTGCTGTCGAGGCAGCCGAAATGAACCAGCCGCTGATCGAAGCCCGCCAGTTGCGCGTCAGCATCGGCGACAAGGCCATCATCGACCGCCTCAACCTCGGCGTGGCGAGCGGCGAGCGCCTGGCCATCCTCGGCCGCAACGGGGCGGGCAAGTCGACCCTGCTGTCCACCCTGGCCGGCCTGCGCAAGCCGGCCAGTGGTGCCGTGCTGCTCGAGGGCGAGGACGCCGCCCTGCTGCATCCGCGGCAGGCGGCGCTGCGCCGGGCCTGGCTGGGTCAGTTCCAGAACGATCCGTTCGGGTCGACAGTGCTGGAAACGGCCCTCACCGGCCGCCACCCGCACCTCGGCCGCTGGGACTGGGAATCGACGCGCGATGCCGAACTGGCCCGCGGCGCCCTGCGCGCGGTGGGCCTGGCCGGCATGGAGGAGCGGCAGATCCACACCCTGTCGGGCGGCGAACGCCAGCGCCTGGCCATCGCCACGCTGCTCACCCAGGCGGCACCGCTCTACCTGCTCGACGAACCCTTGTCGCACCTCGACCTCAACCACCAGATGGCAGTGCTCGAACTGTTCGCCGGCACCGCCCGCGACTGCGGCGCCGGCGTCATCATGGTCCTGCACGATCCGGCGCTGGCCCATCGCTTCTGCGACCGGGCGCTGCTGGTTTATGGCGACGGCCAGACCCGCCTGGGCCCGGTCGACGACATCCTGACGGCGGCCACGCTGTCCGAACTCTACGGCTATGGCCTGCGGCAGATCGAAGACCGCGGCCATCGCTGCTTCATTCCGGAATAGAAAATGACCGTTACCCACGAACAACGCATGCAGAAGAAGAAGGCCGTCGTCGACGGCAAGATCGCCGCCGCCCAGGAGGAGCGCGGCGTGCTGGTGGTCAATACCGGCAACGGCAAGGGCAAGTCGAGCGCCGCCTTCGGCGTCGTCGCCCGCGCCCTCGGCCACGGCCTGCAGGTCGGCGTCGTGCAGTTCGTCAAGGGCCGCTCGGATACCGGCGAAGAAGCCTTTTTCCGCCGCCAGCCCGGCGTGCACTGGCACGTCGGCGGCGAGGGCTTTACCTGGGAAACCCAGGACAAGGATCGCGACGCCCGCGCCGCCCAGGCCGCCTGGGATGTGGCCTGCGCCCACCTCAGCGATCCGGCCATCGGCCTCGTCGTGCTCGACGAAATGACCTACGCCTTCAAGTACGGCTGGCTGGACCTCGACACCGTCATCGCCAAGCTGCTGTCGCGGCCCTTGATGCAGCACGTCATCATCACCGGCCGCGCCGCCCCCGAGGCGCTGCGCGAGGCGGCCGATACGGTGAGCGACATCGGCATGGAGAAGCATGCCTTCCAGAGCGGCATCAAGGCCATGCCGGGACTGGAGTTCTGAACATGGCCTATTCATTCATTTTTCACTAGAATTCACATTTTTCGGGTGCCCGCGCTTGTTTTGCAAGCAAGGGTGAAACGGGAAGCCGGTGACCTCGCGCAAGCGGGCATTCCGGCGCAGCCCCCGCTGCTGTAAGCCTGACGACTCCGCATCCGCCACTGTGTTCGCACGGGAAGGCGCAGGGAAGGACGACGGCGAGCCAGAAGACCGGCCCGAAAGATTCGTAGCACCATTCCCCGGGGTGACGGGAAGGCTCGTGTCGATCTGCCGTCTTTCTTGCATGCCGGCAATCCCGCCCAAACTCCCCCTGCATTGGTGCCTGTTTTTTGTGCAGTCGTCGGGAGGTTCGCATGCACATCATGGAAGGTTTCCTGCCGGTCGAGCATGCGCTCGGCTGGACCGCCGCGTCGGCCCCGTTCGTCGCCCTCGGCATCCGTTCGGTACGGCGCCAGCTGCGCGAGCAGCCGGAACAGCGCATGCTGCTTGGCGTCGCCGCCGCCTTTTCCTTCGTGCTGTCGGCGCTCAAGCTGCCGTCAGTCAGCGGCAGTTGCTCGCACCCCACCGGCGTCGGCCTCGGCGCCCTGCTCTTCGGACCGCTGGCCATGGTGCCGGTCGGCCTCGTCGTGCTGCTCTTCCAGGCCTTGCTGCTCGCCCACGGCGGGCTGACCACGCTCGGCGCCAACCTGTTCGCGATGGCCATCGTCGGCCCCTTTGTTGCGTACGGGGTGTTCCGCCTGGCCCGTGGCCTGAACCTCGCCATCGCGGTGTTTGCCGCTGCCTGCCTGGGTGACCTCGCTACCTACCTGACGACCAGCATCCAGCTGGCCTGGGCCTTTCCCGACCCGACGGGCGGCTTCACTGCCTCGCTGCTCAAGTTCGGCGGCATCTTCGCCATCACCCAGTTGCCGCTGGCGATCAGCGAAGGCCTGCTCACCGTGCTGGTGGTCAATGCCCTGAGTCGCTTCAACGCCGACGAGCTACGCCACCTGCCGCTGTTTGCCGGGCGCGGGGCACGGGCATGAAGCGGCAGAACTGGCTGCTGATCCTTGCCGTCGTGCTGCTCACCGCACTCCCCCTGTGGCTGGCGCCGCAACTGGGCATCGGTGCGCCTACCGGGCCTGACGCTCAGCCACGTGAGGCCTTCGGCGGCGCCGATGAACAGGCGCAACAGCTCATCGGCCAGATCGCTCCGAACTACCAGCCGTGGTTCGCCCCGCTGCTCGAACCGGCCAGCGGCGAAATCGCCGCCTTGCTCTTCGCGCTGCAGGCGGCGATTGGCGCCGGATTCATCGGCTACTGGCTGGGTTCGGTCGTGACCCGCGAGCGACTGCGCCAGGCCGCCGAGGCGAACAAGGATCAGCGTGCTGATTGAGCAAGCCGCCTACGGCAACCGCTGGCGCCGCGTCAGCCCCGCCGCCAAGGGCGCCTTCGCGCTGGCCGGGCTGCTCGCCGCCTTTGCCGCACCGACGCCCCCGGCCGCCGCCCTGGTCGCGGCCCTGCTCGCCGGCATCGCCTGCCTGGGCGCCGGTGTGGCGCCCAGCCTCTACCTGCGCGTGGCGGCCCCGGCCGCCGGCTTCCTGGCCTTGTCCGCGCTGACGCTGCTCGTCGCCCTCGATGCCGAGCTGAACTGGCGCTGGGCGCCGGAGGCCTGGCCGCGCGTGGCCGCCCTGAGCGCCCGCTCGCTGGCTGCGCTGGCGGCCCTGCTCGGCCTGGTGCTGACCACGCCGCTGCCCGACCTGCTCGGCCTGTTGCGCCGCCTGCGCTGCCCGGACGTGCTACTCGACCTGATGGTGTTGTGCTACCGCATGCTGTTCGTTTTCTCGGCCGCCCTGCACGACACCGCCACCGCCCAGCGCGCCCGTCTCGGCTACGCGTCGCCGCGCCTGACCCGGCGCTCGCTCGGCCTGCTCGCCGCCAACCTGACCCTCCAGGTCTGGCAGCGGGCGCGCGCCTTGCACCTGGCGGCAGAAGCCCGCAATGGCGACGGCGCGCTGCGTTTCCTCAGCCCGGATTTCGCCCACGCCCGGCGCGACACCGTGCTCGCCGCCGCAGCCGGCGGTTTGCTGATCGCCGCTGCAAGGTTGGCCGCATGAGCCTGCTCCTCGAAGCCTGCGCGCTGCGCCATGTCTACGCCGATGGCAGCATCGGCCTCGACGACTGCACGCTGGCCACCCGCCCCGGTAGCCGTAATGCCCTGCTCGGCAGCAACGGCTCCGGCAAAACCACCTTGCTGCAGCACTTCAATGCCCTGCTGCGGCCGACCGATGGCCAGGTGCGCTTCGCCGGCCAGCCGGTCGATTACGGCCGCACCGGCTTGAACGCACTGCGCCGCCAGGTCGGGCTGGTGTTCCAGAATCCGGATCGCCAGCTATTCTCGGCCAGCGTGATCGAGGATGTCTCCTTCGGCCCGCTCAACCTCGGCCTGGACGAGGCCACTGTGCGCCAGCGCGTGGGCCAGGCGCTGGCCGCCGTCGGCATGACCGATCTTGCCGACAAACCGGTGCATCACCTCAGCTTCGGCCAGAAAAAGCGCGTCTGCATCGCCGGGGTGCTGGCCATGCAGCCCGCCGTGCTGCTGCTCGACGAGCCGATGGCCGGCCTCGATGCCGCCATGCAGGTCGAGTTGCAAGGTGTGCTCGACGGGCTCACCGCACAGGGCATCACCATCGTGCTGTCCACCCACGACGTCGATTTCGCCTACCGCTGGGCCGACGACATCCACCTGCTGGCGGCCGGCCGCTGCCTGGCTTCGTTTGCCGCCGGCGACCTGCCACAACACACGCTGGCCTTGCGCACCGCCGGCCAGCCGCTGCCGGCGGTGGTCGAACTCCACCGGGCGCTGGCCGGCCACGGGCTGGGCAACGGCATGCCGCCGCGCAGCCTGGATGCCTTGCTCGCTCATCTCACCTCCAAGGAAACCCCATGATATTTGGCTGTTTTTCCCGTTCCACCGTGTCAGGTGCCGCCGATGGCCACTAAGCAAGCCCCCGGCACCGTGTGGTTCGTCGGCGCCGGCCCCGGCGACCCGGACCTGATCACCGTCAAGGGACGCCAGCTGCTGGAGCAGGCCGGCGCCATCCTGTTCGCCGGCTCGCTGGTCGATCAGGCGGCGACGCTGTACGCCCCTGCGGGCTGCGAGATTCGCGACTCCAAGGACATGACGCTGGAAGAGATGACCGACTGGCTGATCGCCGCCGCCGACAAGCACGACACGGTGATCCGCCTGCAGACCGGCGACCCCGGCCTCTACGGCGCACTGATCGAGATGACCCGACCGCTCACCGCCGCCGGCGTGGCCTGGGCCGTGGTACCGGGCGTTTCCTCGGCCATGGCATCGATGGCCGCTGCCGGCGAAACGCTGACCCTGCCGGAAGTCACGCAAACCGTGATCCTGACCCGCGTCGCCGGCCGCACGCCGATGCCGCCGGGCGAGGAGCTCGAAGCGCTGGCCGCGCACAAGACAACGCTCTGCATCTACCTGTCGATCACGCTGCTGCACAAGGTACAGGAAGCGCTGCTCGCCGCCGGCTGGGGCGAGGATGCACCGATTCTCGTCGTCCAGAAGGCAAGCTGGCCGGGCGAGGAAAAGATCGTGCGCGGCACGCTCAAGGACATCAAGCGCAAGTGCCAGGACGAGAAGATCGCCAGCCAGGCCATGATCGTCGCCAGCCCGACCCTGGGCGCCGCCGACTGGCCGGACCTGATCCGTTCCAAGCTCTACGACCCCACGTTTGGCCACCGCTTCCGCAAGGCGAGCGCACAGGAGAATGCCGCATGAACGCCACCACCACCATCCTCCTCGTCGGCCACGGTTCGCGCGGCCGCGAAGGCAATACCGAAACCATCAATTTCGCCGCCCAGTGGCGCGAGAGACATCCCGAATGGCGCATCGAGGTCTGCTTCATCGAGCACGCCGACGTCCTGCTCGACGAGGGCCTGGATCGCGCCGCCCAAGGCGCCAAGAAGGTCATCGCCATACCCTTCATCCTCAATGCCGCCGGCCACGTCAAGATGGAGCTGCCGCACGCCCTGGAAGAGGCGCGCCAACGCCATCCCGGCGTCGAATTCATCGTCACCCGCCACCTCGGCATGGGGCGCGAGATTTTCGCCGTGCTGCAGGGCCAGCTCGACCGCCTGATGAAGCAACTGGCCATGCCCGACCCGATGACCACCGGCGTCATCCTGCTCGGCCGCGGCTCTTCGGATGCCGGCGCCAACGGCGAACTGGCCAAGATGGCGCGCTGGCTATTCGAGGAAAACGACCATGAATTGGTCGACCTCGCCTTCACCGGCGTCACCTGGCCGCGCCTGGAAAGTGCCGTCCAGCGCCAGGTTCGGCTGGGCATGACGCAGGTCGCCATCGTCCCGGTTTACCTGTTCACCGGCGTGCTGATCGAACGCATCCAGGAACAGGTTGCCCGCCTGAAACAGCAGTACCCGCAGGTGGCCTTTGCGCTGGGCACCCATTTCGGCTTCGACCCCGGCATCTTCGCGCTGCTCGACGCCCGGGCCACCAGCGACCGGCAGGAGGGCGCCATGCTCGAATGCGACGGCTGCAAGTACCGTGCCCTGGCCGAAGACGACCACCTGCACGACCACAGCCACACCGCCCTTCCCGCTGGCGGCTGCGCGCACGGGCATGAGCACCACCACGGACATGGCCATCAGCACGGCTGCACCCACCAACACAACTGATCCGCGAGACATCCCATGACCCTGAGCACCGCCGCCAACACCGTTACCGAACAGCTCACCGAAGCCGGTCGCGCCATCGAACACGATTCCTTCGCCATCATCGACGCCGAGGCCGGCCCGCATGCCTATACCGACGAGCAATGGCCGCTCGTCCGCCGCATGATCCACGCCAACGCCGATTTCGAGTTCAACGGCCTGACCGCCTTCCACCCGGACGCCATGCAGGCCGGCATGCAGGCGGTGCTCAAGGGCGGCACCCCCATCGTCGCCGACGTCGAGATGATCTGCGTCGGCCTGTCGAAGCCGCGTCTCGCCCACTTCGGCTTGAGCACACACCACTACATTTCCGATGCCGACGTGATCGAGGCCGCCCAGGCGGCCAACAGCACCCGGGCCGTACAGGCCATGCGCAAGGCGCATGGCCTGGGCAAACTCGACGGCGCCATCGTCGGCATCGGCAATGCGCCGACCGCGCTGATCGAACTGGTCCGCCTGATCCGCGAGGAAGGCGTCCGCCCGGCGCTGGTCGTCGCCATGCCGGTCGGCTTCGTCTCCGCTGCCGAATCCAAGGATCTGATGATGACGGTGCCCGAAGTGCCGTGGGTCGCCATCAAGGGCCGCAAGGGCGGCTCGACGCTGGTCGTCGCCGCCATTCACGCCATGCTGTCGCTGGCCGAGGCCGAGCAGAAAAAGGCCGCATGAACGCAGACGACAAACCCGCCAAGGTCCGCAAGGGCGACGCCAAGCGCCAGCGCGGCAACCGTACCGGCTTCACCACCGGCGCCTGCTCGGCGGCGGCGGCACGCGCCGCCACGCTCGGCCTGCTGCTCAGCGAGGTGCCGGAAACCGTGGTCTGCCGGCTGCCCAACGGCCAGGAGCAGGCCTTTGCCACCAGCGACGGTTCCGTCGAGGAAAGCGCCGGCCTGGCCCATGCGGTGATCGTCAAGGATGCCGGCGACGATCCGGATGCGACGCATGGCGCCCATATGACGGCCGATGTGCGCATCCTCAAGCACCGTGCCGGCGAGGTCGTCCTCAAGGGCGGCTTCGGCGTCGGCGTCGTAACCAAGGACGGGCTGGGCCTGGAAGTCGGCGGCCCGGCCATCAACCCGGTGCCCCGTCGCAACATCATCGACAACGTCCGTGCCGTGGCCGGCGAACTGCTCGACCACGACGGGCTGGAAGTGACCATCTCGGTGCCCGGCGGCGACGAAATGGCCAAGAAAACGCTGAACGCGCGGCTCGGCATCCTCGGCGGCATTTCCATCCTGGGCACCACCGGCATCGTCCGTCCCTATTCGACGGCGGCGTTCCGCGCCAGCGTCGTGCAGGCCGTCGATGTCGCCGCGAAACAGGGGCAGACCAGCGTGGTGTTCACCACCGGCGGCCGTACCGAGAAGTTCGCCATGCGGCAGTTGCCGGAACTCGACGAGTCCTGCTTCGTGCAGATGGGCGATTTCGTGAAGGCCGCCTTCACCAGCGCCATCAAGCGGCAGATGCCAAACATCTATATCGGCGCCATGGTCGGCAAGCTGACCAAGATGTGCCAGGGCCTGGCCGTCACCCACGCCTGGAAGGCCGAGGTCGATCGCGACATCCTGGCCGACTCGGCGCGCGAAGTTGGCGCACCGGACGACCTGATCGAGGAAATCCGCGCCGCCGAAACCGCCCGCTTCGCCGCCGAAAAACTGGCGGCGCTCGGGCTGACCGAAGCATTCCATCGCCAACTGGCCAGGAAGGCCATTCGCAGCCTGAAGGGGCAGTACCCCGGCGCCTATCGCCTGGCCGTGCTGGTGTGCGATTTCGAAGGACAATTCATTTGCCGAGTCGACGAAGATGAAGCCCTCTGAACAATGTACCCTCCTCGGCATCCTCGACGACGGCTGGGCCGGCCTGTCGGACAGCGCGCGCCAGCGGCTGGCCACGGCCGATCTCGTCATCGGTGCCGGCCGGACGCTGGAGCTGGTCCGCACGCACCTGGCGCCGACCGCCGAATGCCGCGACATGGACGGCAAGCTCGGCCAGGTCAGCGCCTGGATACTGGCCGCCCGTGATCAAGGGAAAGCCACTGTCGCCCTGGCCACCGGCGACCCCCTGTGCCACGGCATCGCCTCCTGGCTGACCGGCAAACTCGGCCGCGACGGCTTCGCCATCATCCCGGCCGTATCGACCCTGCAACTCGCCTTCGCTCGCTTCAAGACCGCCTGGCAGGATGTGGCGATTGCCACCTGCCACAGCGCCGATGCCGGCGAGTGGTTCGTCGGCGCCACGCCGCAGCACGGCCTCTACAAGCTGATGCGCAGCATCGCCCGGCACCCCCGCGTGGCCCTGTTCACCGGCCCGGAAAACACGCCGGACCGCCTGGCCCGGGCGCTGATCGCTGCCGGTTACGGCGATGAGGCCCGGCTGTCAGTGGCATGCCGCCTGCTGCTGCCCGACGAAGCGGTGTACACCGGTCTCACCGCGCACGAAGCGGCTGGCATGCAGTTTCCGCAACCCAACGTGGTGCTCGTCGAACGTACGCCGGAGGCGGCGCTCCCCTTCTTCGGCCTCGACGATCTCGACTACATCCAGCGTGCGCCGGAGAAGGGCCTGATCACCAAGCAGGAAGCGCGCGCCCTGTCGCTGGCCAAGCTGCGCCTGGCCCCGGACAGCATCGTCTGGGACATCGGCGCCGGTTCCGGCTCGGTCGGCCTCGAATGCGCCCGCCGCGCCGCCAACGGCCATGTCTGGGCCATCGAAAAGAACGAGGGCGACGCCGCCAATGCCCGCGCCAACGCCGCGAAATTCCGCATCGGCAACTACACCCTGTGCGAAGGCAAGGCCCCGGCCCTGCTCGACACCTGGCCGGACCCGGACGCGGTGTTCATCGGCGGCTCGGGCGGCGAGCTGGCCGAACTGATCAGGCTGATCCTCGGCCGCCTGCAACCCGGCGGCCGCCTGGTGATGAACTTCGTGACGCTGGAAAACCTGGCCACGGCCACCACCACGCTGCAGGAGTTGAGCGCCGGCTGGGACGTCGTGCAGCTGCAGGCCAGCCGCAGCCAACCCATCCTCGACATGCACCGCATGGCCGCGCAAAACCCGGTATGGGTGGTGACGGCCTGGACTGAGACAAAGGAATCCGCATGACTGAACCCAAAAACGCCAATAAACGCTACGGCAAACTGATCGGCGCCTCGCTCGGCCCCGGCGACCCCGAACTGATCACCCGCCGCGCCTGGAAGGCGCTGCAATCGGGCGCCCGCTGGCTGTACCCGGTCAAGAAGGCCGAGGAGTCGTCCTACGCGCTGTCGATCGTCGCACGCGGCGGCATTGCTGTGCCGGGCGACGCGGTCGAACTGGTCTTCCCGATGACGCGCGACGCCGAAATCCTGGCCAAGGCCTGGGTGCGCGCGGCGGAACAGACCGTCGCCCTGCTCGCCGACGGGCGCGACCTCGTCTTCCTGGTCGAAGGCGATGCCTCGACCTTCGCCACCTTCGGCCACCTCGCCCGCGTCGTGCGCGAGCTGGTGACGGCGCAGGGGCAAACACTCGAGGTCGAG
>RRZU013085969.1_pt1 | contig 10308 bp, 10 predicted proteins | sample 2165561 | NCBI WGS metagenome assembly RRZU01 (sample SAMN10456909, study PRJNA506462) | wastewater metagenome | isolation source: wastewater sludge | place: USA: Moscow, Idaho | reverse complement strand
GGACCTCGCGGGGCAACCCCTCACGGTCGAACTGACGATTGAGGATTTTGAATTCGTCCTCATCAACGCTGGGCCTGAGTTTCGCCCTAACCCGTCGATTTCTTTCATGGTCAATTTTGACCCGCTGATTTTCGCCCAGGCTGCTGGCATTGATCCCGCATCCGCGCAAGCCGCGCTGGCCGCTCGGGAAGCCCTTGACCATGCTTACAACAAGCTGATCGACGGCGGCAAGGCCCTCATGGAGCTCCAGGAGTACGACTTCAGCCCGTATTACGGCTGGGTTGAGGACCGTTACGGGGTATCTTGGCAGCTCATTCTTACGAACTACGAGGGTGATCCGCGTCCGTTTATCATGCCTGCATTCCTCTTTGGTGCCGAGGCTCAGAATAAGTGTCGCGAGACCATCGACCGTTACCTTTCCCTTTTCCCGGACTCCGCGTGGGGCACCATCTACACGTACCCGGTTGCGATGGGGCCGGTGACGGAGGAGCACATCATGCACGCCGATCTCACGCTCGCGGGCCAGTGGTTCGTCGCCGCCGACTCCGGCAACGAGCAACCTGAGTCCTTCAACCATGGCATCTCCCTTGAGGTGCGGTGTGCGGACCAAGAGGAGATCGACCGTTACTGGGACGCCTTGTCGGCGGTTCCCGAAGCCGAACAGTGTGGCTGGCTCATCGACAACGTGGGTGTCAGCTGGCAAATTGTCCCGGTTAATATTGGGGAACTGATGCAACGGCCTGGAGCTCACGGCAAGCTCATGGAGATGAAGAAGATCGTCATCGACGAGTTCTGAGCCGCAGAGTTCTCTTCGCCGCCCAAAGGTGGTTGCTAAAAGACGCGGGCGCCTGGATGGCATTGTGCTAACCGGGCGCCCGCGTTGTTTATTGCGCGTATTGTTTAGAGCACGAGGTCGAGAAACCTTGCGTGCAGCTGCGTTTCGCCGGTGATTTCGGGGTGGCACGTCGCCGCGAGGAGATTCCGATATTCGACGACGACGGCCTCGCCCTCGTAGCTGGCCAGCACCCGAACCTCGTCACCCACCTCGGTGATGCGCGGTGCGCGGATGAACGCTACGCGTAAATGTCTGGTTCGTGGCGCAGCAGAATTAAGGGTCTGCGAGCCGGAGCCGGATGTGGGTGTGATCTCACTTATTTTCGGTGCGGTGGCAGTGATCCCTTGAAATTCGGAATCTACCTGCGTGGCCCCTGATCCGCTCTTGATGTCACTACTCGAGTCTGCGAGATCCAACTCCGCCTCGAAAGAGGCGAGCTGGTTACCGAAGCCGTTGCGGGTCACGCGCACCGGCAGTCTGCCGATGGTCTCACGTAAGGAGCCCGCCGGGTCGATGTCGTCGGCGAGAAGGATGAGTCCGGCGCACGTGCCGAAAACGGCGAGCGAGCCGTCATCAATCCGCGAACGAATCGCACCGAAAAGCCCGGTGCCGGCGGCGAGGCGTGCCATCGCGGTACTTTCCCCGCCGGGGATGACGAGGCCGTCCACGGCGTCCAGATCGTCAGCGGTGCGGACCAGGATGACCCGCGCTCCAAGCCCTTCCAGAATCGCAACGTGCTCGGCAACCGCACCCTGGAGCGCGAGGACACCGACGTGTGGTCCGGAGGTCAACGGGTTCACCAGCCGCGCTCGGCGAGGCGATGTGGTGCGGGGAGATCGGCCACGTTGATACCCACCATCGCCTCGCCCAGGCCGCGCGAGACTCGCGCAATCTCGGTCGGGTTGTCGAAGTGGGTGGTGGCCTCAACTATGGCGCGAGCGCGGGCCGCTGGGTTCCCTGACTTGAAGATGCCGGAGCCGACGAAGACGCCGTCGGCTCCCAGCTGACGTACGAGTGCGGCGTCCGCAGGAGTGGCAATGCCACCGGCTACGAAGAGGACGACGGGCAGCTCGCCGGTCTCCGCCACCTGCTTGACCAGCTCGTAGGGCGCCTGGAGGTTCTTGGCCTCGACGAACAGTTCGTCGTCGTTCAAAGCAGCCAACTTGGCGATTTCGGACTTGATGGTGCGGATGTGGGTGATGGCTTCGGAGACGTCGCCGGTGCCGGCCTCGCCCTTAGAGCGGATCATGGCCGCGCCTTCGGTGATGCGGCGCAGCGCCTCGCCGAGGTTGGTGGCGCCGCAGACGAAGGGCACCTTGAAGTTCTGCTTGTTGATGTGGTGGACGTAGTCGGCGGGGGAGAGCACCTCGGACTCGTCGATGTAGTCCACGCCAAGCGCCTCGAGGATCTGCGCCTCGACGAAGTGGCCGATGCGCGCCTTGGCCATGACCGGAATCGAGACGGCCTCAATAATCTCGTCAATGAGGTCCGGGTCGCTCATGCGGGCCACGCCACCCTGAGCGCGGATGTCCGCGGGCACTCGCTCCAGTGCCATGACGGCGACGGCTCCAGCCTCTTCGGCGATGCGCGCTTGCTCGGCAGTGACGACGTCCATGATGACGCCTCCCTTGAGCATCTGGGCTAGTCCGGTGTTCACGCGAGTTGCAGAAATGGTCATGGTGATCCTTTGTTGAGTCGCTTGAGAGCGGAGGGTAGGGTCGAGTGGGGCGAGTCGCTGGGAACAAGGTTCTCGTACAATCTGGACCATTGGTAGAGCCAGTTGAGAGCACTTCTAATGGTCCAGTTTGTAGGATGGCTATATGTTTGAACTCGATCGCGAGTCAGGGGTACCTCTCTCGGCCCAAATCGCCGCCTACTTTCGTGGACTCATTGCCGATGGAGTCATGCGTGCCTACGATCGGATGCCGTCGTCGCGCGTGTTAGCCAACAACCTCGGTGTTTCCCGAGGTACTGCCGTTGCCGCCTATGACCAGCTCGTGGCCGAGGGGTACCTTGTAACGAAGCCAAAGGGCGCTACGTTTGTCCATCCCGACGCGTTGGAAACGAAGGGTTTCCCCCTTATTTGGCCACGACGAGAGGATAAATCCTCGACGCAGCAGGGGGCGTTCTCTGACCCTTCACCGACCCGTGTCTCGGAAGATAAGGGATGCCGCAAAGTTCCAATGGTTATGGGCGAAACTCCGGTGAGATCTACACGCGGGAAAAGTTGTACTCTCGTTTGTCCGGCGCAGAACGAGCCAACATCGACCCATATCGTCAATTTGCGCCCCGGAATAACTCATGAGAACGTCTCACAGGATTCTGCGTGGCGAGAGGCTTGGCGAAGTGCGGCGGGAACGGGGTCTGAAAATCCCACCGATTCTCGTGGTGATGCTGATCTCCGTAAGGCGATTGCTGAACACCTTCGCCTCACTCGTTCGATGACGGTCGATCCCGCCTCAATCATCGTCACGTCGGGTGCGCGTGATGGACTCTTTACACTCCTCGCCTGCCTCCCTGATCTGGGATTTCGCCAGACGATAGCGGTAGAAGATCCTGGCTACCCGGGCCTGCGCGGCGTGATCCGGCACTCCGGATTGGATGTACTAGCGATGAGGGATGTGATTCCCGAGGGGGCGGGTGCCGCCGTCGTGACGCCCAACCGACTCTATCCGTTGGGCGGAAGCATGCCCGCCGGTCAGAGGCTTGACCTTATTCGGGCTGCGGAATATCGTGGTGTGCTCGTGATCGAGGATGATCTCGATTCTCAAGACCGTCACACGGGTCCTCTTATGCCGTCGCTGTGGGAGCTGGCTCCCGATCGCGTCGCCCATCTCGGCACCTTCAATCGTGTGCTAACCAGTGAAGTACGGCTTGGATATCTCATCCTTGCTCCGAACCTACAGGAACCGGTGCTTGACCTGCGCCGAGATCTTGGTTTAGTTCCTTCCGCCATCGCCCAGAGGGCCGTGGCAACCTACTTGGGCCACGGCGGCCTGCGCCGCCAGCTCGTCCGCCATAGGCGCGATCTTGCCAGGAGAAAGGCGATGGTCCGTGAGATTTTGGCTCCGTATGACGTTCAACTACACGCCGAGTCCACAGCGATCATGCGGTTGTCCGCAGAGCAGGAGCAGGATGTCGTTGCCGGCTGTGAAAAGTGCGGGGTGGCCGTAGGTTCACTGAGTAGTTACTGGAGTGGCGGTGCGGAGAACGGAATCGTTTTCTCCTACGGTCACGTTGAGAGTTCCGAGCTGGAGGCGGCGCTGCGGACCATCTCGGAGGTGGCGGGTGAGGGGTTTCGAGCCACAGGTCACGAGGATGGCCGAAGAGCTTCGGAATCAGCACATGCCTGTACGTATGGCACAGGCATGGTCGAATAACGGAGAAATAGCACGGAAGATTGCCGTAGAAACCGCTATGAGGTCCGGGAAGGCAATCATCTAGACTGGCCGAACACTGTGGAAACGTCTGCAAGGAGGAAACATAGTGGAACCTGTACACATCATTCTCGGCATGGGGCTGGTGCTACTTGCCGGGGGAGTCGTCGGTTTTATTCGTGAGCGACGGCGGATTTCCAATATCATCTTCCTGCTGTTCGGGGCGGGCTTGTCCCTTATCGGGCTCATCCTTGTGACAGACGATGGGAACGGCGCGAGCCCCTGGGTTATTGTTCTCCTCGTGATTATGGTGGCGGCGCCGCTCATTGGATATCCGCTGCTCACCATCTTCCTGCTGGTCAACGGTGTCACTATGGTGCGTAAAGAACAGCGCTCACTTGGCAACCTGCTGTCGCTTCTGCTGGGCATTGCGTTCGTAGTCTTGCCGTTCGCGCTGCCGATAGTCATGGGTGCTCTGAGTCATTTTGCGCAAGAAGGATATGTCAGCCCAGATCTTGTGGGTGCTTTCACGACCTATATCTTTGGGGTGGCGCTGTACATTGCATTCTGCTTCTTCGTGTACCTGTTGGCGTCATTCCTCTATCGCAAGGTGCCGGGAGGCCTTGCTGCGGACTACGTGGTGGTACTGGGGTCCGGGCTGATTGGTACCAGTGTGCCTCCGCTTCTTGCTTCGCGCCTCGATAAAGGTATTGAGATGGCCAACGCGCAAGACCCTCCGGCGACCATCATCCCGAGTGGCGGTCAGGGACCTGACGAAGAAATTAGTGAAGCCGAAGGAATGGCACGGTACTTGCGAGACCACGGCATCCCAGACGGGAGGATTCTCATTGAGGATCGGGCGCGGAATACTCGTGAAAACCTGCTCTTCAGCCAGAAACTACTGCCCAGCCCGGACACCAAGATTCTTGTGACAACCAACAGTTACCACGTGTTCCGTTCGGCGATGCTGACGCGCAAGCTTGGCCTCAACGCCCACGTCGTCGGATCGAAGACGGCGCGCTACTTCGTCCCCTCAGCCTTCCTCCGCGAGTTCGCCGCGGTGATGAAGCAGTACCTCAACGTGAACGTGACGTTGATTGGGCTGTGGACGCTCATGTTCGTGGCACTGGCGATCATAAGCACGCTTCTTCCGAACTAGCGCACCCGCGCCATTGAGGCGCGGGTGCGGCGTTGGATCGCTTCTCGGCTCGGGTGGAAACGATAGTCTGGTTTCATGACTATTCAGGTGGGCGACGTCGTCGCAGCAATGGAACGCCTCTTTCCTCTGGAGACGGCCGAGTCATGGGACCGCGTCGGGCTCTCGGTGGGGGATCCGAGCATCCCGGTGAGCTCGGTGGGTTTCGCCGTGGACCCGTGCGAGGAGAGCGTCCAAGAGGCCATCACCCGCGGCGCGGACATGCTCATCACCCACCACCCGCTCTACTTGCGAGGTACCCACTCCGTTGCGACGACGACGGCAAAAGGCACCTGGACGAGCCGACTCATAAAGAACGATGTTGCTTTGTACACCGCCCACACCAATGCGGATGTCGCCGTATCCACGCTCGCGCTCGCGGAGTTGCTGAGCGTGACACTGGAGCGGCCGCTCGATGAAGCGAGTGGCATTGGAGGGGTTGGTTCCATCGAGCCTTTGACGCTGCGCGAGTTCGGGGAGCGTGTGGCCGCTGTGATTCCGGAGGTGCCCGCCGGTGTTCTGGTGGGTGGTGATCCCGAGCGAGTGGTGCGGCGGGTGGCGATCTGCTCGGGTTCGGGTGACTCGTTGTTAGGCTTGGCGAACTCCTCCGGTGCGGATGTCTATCTCACGGCTGATCTGCGCCACCACCCCGCCACGGACCACCTGTGGAACGGCGGATGCGCGCTGGTGAGTGCGACGCATTGGGCCACCGAGTGGCCGCTGCTCGGCCACATGCGGGATCGATTGTTGGCTGAGTTGACAGCTGTGGGAGTCGACGCCGCAGATCTGCCCGATAGCTACATCTCGGACATCCCCACGGATGCCTGGTTTGCTCGGCTGTAACGCAACGGTTTGTCTGAGAGACCGAGACAGCTTTTCCATGACACGGTGACACGGTGTTCGTGAGGGTTTGAAACGGAGGGGGTCGGGTCCGCCGTCGTCCTTGCTGAAGAGTTTCGATGTGCGCCACATGCTGGTTTATCCGTGAACTGGCCCACAGATTCGGTAGGCTCGGTGTATGGCTACAGCACCCGCAGCAGATCAGCTCACTCTTCTCGATGTGGCTGAACTCGATTCCCAGATCGCCCGGCTTGAACGCTCAAACGTTAAGCATCCGCTTCGTGAAAAGCTCGGAACCATCATGAACGCAGCTGCGGCTCGCGCGCGGGATAAAGAGGCGGCGGAGAAAGCCGTGGTGAGTGCAGAGGCCCACCTAGCTGAATGTGAAACAAAGTGCATGGCGCTGCAGGAGCAGATTACGGAGAAAGAAGCCAAACTTAACGCCGGAACTGGCCTGACATCCCGCGATCTGTTGGTGCTCCAGCAAGAGATCGAAGGGCTCCGAGAGATGTTGAGCGCTGCCTCCGATCTGGAGTTCGCGGCGCTCGAAGGTGTTGAAGCAGCCCAGGATAAGGTGGCCTCCCTAGGCGCGGCGATTGGGCTCCTCAAAGATGACATGCTTGCCAAGAGGGCGGAGCTTGAGGACGCCGTCGCCCAGATTCAGGCTGAGCAGCAGGCGCTGCGCGCACAGCGAGATGTGCTGTACGAACCGCTGGCCGAGGATCTGAAGAAGATTTATCAGCATTCGCGCGAGTCGGGAGGCTATGCGGTGATGGCACTGCACCCCAACGGGACGACGAGTGGTGGTATTAATCTTTCGCCAGTGGAGGTGTCGCAGATTCGCGCGTTACCCGAGGACGAAATTTATCTTTCCGAGGACTACGACGCCATTATTGTGCGTCTGCCGAAGTGATTCTTTAGCCCTGCGAACGTGACCTTCCATCGTGGGAAGCGGGGACACAATGCTCACTTGTCGTTATGCAGCCCGGGTTAATGTGCGGATGACCATCACGGTGAGATATGGGTTGCGGCAGGGGAGCTTGGATGTTCATCGAGATGTCACCCGAGCTCCCCTGTGTCAGCCGATATTTCCCTATAGCCTCTGAGAAGGCGACATCGCCCGGCCTGATCTATCGGCGATCTCTCAGGCGTCGCAAGTGCAACGCTCTTCGGGAGCGAACGGGGCGAGAGCTTCCTCAATGTGCTGGCCGCAGCCGGTCCAGGTGACCTTGCCGCAGGTGTCGCAACGAATAGGTGAGCACATGATGATTCCTTTCACGTGGAATAAATGGGTGTTTGTGTGGGTGACGAATCATCGTGGTGCGCGGCAAGTCACGACGCCACGCACCAGCGGTGTTCCGATGCTTACCGTACTCCACAATGGGGTGAGTACGGATTTTGTTTGCGTTGAGGATTGTCTAGTGTCGGAGCAGTCAGTTGGTTCAAAATCTCGGCTGCAAAGATCCGTAGTGGGGAGTATCAGATCTCGCCAAGTTGCATATAGTCGCGTCCAAGCACCGCAAGCGCTGTGAGCATTCCACCCGATAGCGACCTGGTATCGAAGCCGTGACCAGCGAGAATGCGGTTGGCAATATGCGAGCGCACGCCTACCTGGCAGGTGACGCGCACCGGACGGCCGCCAGCAGCTTCGCGCACCTCGTCAATGCGGCCACGCAACTCCACATGTGGCACGTTGATAGCTCCGGGCAGGTGTCCGCTGGCAAACTCGCTTGTGGAACGCACATCAATAATGAGCGCTTCGTTCCGAAGGGATGCGAAGTCTTCGGCGTACCAGAGATCCATAAGACCATCCATGACGTTGGCGGCCACCATGCCCACCATGTTGATTGGATCTTTGGCACTGCCATAGGGCGGCGCATAGGCGAGATCCAGATCGATGAGATCGGGCGCGGCCATGTGGGTGCGAATCGCGGTGGCGAGTACGTCGATGCGCTTGTCCACGCCATCTTTGCCCACGGCCTGGGCGCCCAGCACGAGCCCATCGCTCTTGCGGATGTGCACGATGAGGTGGATCTGTTCGGCCCCGGGGAAGTATCCGGCGTGCTGCCCGGGATGTAGATGGAGCGTGTGGTACCTGATGCCCGCTGCATCGAGTGCGGCCCGGTTCGCTCCGGTCATGGCGGCGGTGAGTTCGCCGATACGAACGATGGCGGTACCAAGCGGCATAGGGATAGCGCGTGCCCGCTCGGGGCGGAGGATCGCGTCGGCAATGTGACGGCCCGCGCGGTTGGCGGGACCAGCGAGCGCAACCGGGCGGCGAACCCCGGTCACCGCGTCGGTGGAAACGGTTGCGTCGCCAGCGGCGTACACGTCCGGCAGGTTGGTGCGGCCATGCCCATCCACCACTATGGCGCCGCGCTCGCACTCCACGCCGGATGCCTCGAAGGCGGCGGTATCGGGACGAACACCCGTGGACAGCACGACGACGTCGGCCTCCAACCGCGTCCCGTCAGACAACACGACGGTGTCCTGGTCCGTGTTTGACTCGATTATCTGGGCGGAGACTCCGGTGTAAACAGCGATTCCTAGTTGTGCCAACTCGTCCGTAACCAGCGCCGCCATCTCGTTCTCCAGCGGTGGTAGCACATGCGGCGCGAACTCGACGATGCTTGTTGTCAGCCCTTGATGGGCCAGGGCTTCGGCGGCTTCCAGTCCGATAAAACCGGCACCAAGAACAACCGCGCGCCGTGCGCCGGTTTCCACGGAGGTGCGCAGGGCGACTGCGTCGTCGACGGTGCGGAGAGTACGAACGCGAGTGGATTTATCCAGCCCACCGATTGGGGGACGGCTGGCGACGGCGCCAGGCGCGAGGACGAGGGCGTCGTAGGTGATCTCTTCGCTTCCGGCCGGGGTGTCCACCTGGACAGTTTTTGCCGAAGCGTTGAAACCGGTGACGTTGTGGTGGATGCGGACGTCTAGGTTGAGTGAAGCGGCCAACGACGCAGGTGTCTGGACCAGGAGCTTGGCGCGGTCCTCGATCTCCCCGCCCAGGTAGTAGGGGAGGCCACAGTTGGCAAAGGAGACATGCTCCCCACGTTCAAGGACGATGATCTCGGCTTCTTCGGAGAGGCGGCGCGCACGAGCTGCGGCGCTCATTCCAGCTGCGACACCTCCAACAATGACGATACGCATGGGGCTATTTTCCCTTTCCGAAAAGGCGAGAGAAGAAGCCACCGCGCTCTTCCTGTGGGTGATTGCCGGGGCACCACTGCGATGCAGGGACGGTGCGCTTGACCTGCGCCACATGCTGGCCGCATCCGGCCCAGGTTGTTTTGCCGCACGTCTTACACGTTACTGCTCGGCACATTGTTGGACTCTCCTCCGTGTGAAAAATACTACCGGGAGCATCTTAACAGATATACTGGGGGTAGTATTTACGAGTGTGATCGAGTTGTTACGATCATCCCAGTTGACGGTACGCGTGAAACCAATCGTGGATCATGAGGAAAGCGTCAAGAGCGCGTAATGAAATGAGGCAGTGATGGCAACAAAAGAAACCCACCAAGATCCGCTGGGGTCGCGTGACAACGTGGCGGATCCGAGCGAGGAAATTGGACTGGACCAGGATCCTGAAGCTCGCCGCAAAATCGTCAACCGGCTCAAGCGCGCCAACGGCCAGTTGGCTGGGACGATCAATCTCATCGAGAACGGTGGGCACTGCCGCGAGGTGGTACAGCAGCTCGCGGCCGTCTCCAAAGCGATTGACCGCGCTGGCTTCCTCGTTATCGCTACCGCTATGCGCGAATGCATGCTCGACGACGGTGTGAACGCCGAAGAAAACCGCGAAAACCTGGAGAAGATGTTTCTCTCGCTGGCGTGAGGGGCCATGCGGGAGAGGCCATGCGTGAGGTGCTGTGACGCTAGGTGCCAGATGGGGTCAACAAGAAGCCATGTGACGAGAAACGAGAGCGCTGCGCATCGGTGGGGGTCAGTTGGAGAACGAGGAGTACGAACCGAACGCCAACGAGAGCGCTGCGCATCGGTGGGTGTCAGAGCGGAATCGGGATGATGCGGACCGAGGTGCTGGGATGTAACTACGC
>RRZU011444881.1_pt1 | contig 10308 bp, 9 predicted proteins | sample 2165561 | NCBI WGS metagenome assembly RRZU01 (sample SAMN10456909, study PRJNA506462) | wastewater metagenome | isolation source: wastewater sludge | place: USA: Moscow, Idaho | reverse complement strand
TCAATACTGACAGGCAAATCCAACGTTTCAATGATTTCCAGACATGTGATATCCGGCTGTTTTTCCAGAAGCGAAAGGATGTGCTGATGATCTGCATCGGACAATTTTGGCTTCTTTCCACGGAGATTCGTTTGAGTTTCGCAGCTGCCCGTTTCGTTCCGACGCTTCAGCAAACGATAGATCGAACAGGTATTTACAGAAAAGCACTTTGCCAGTTCTTTTACGCTAACGCCTTTGTCGTATGCTTCCAGAATCAATTTTCGAGCTTCATTGTACAGCATAGTTCTCACCTTCTTTGCCTCTGTTATACCTCTTTTTGCTCAAAAGCTAAAGTACTGTGCTGTATTATTGAAAATTGCTATAATTGCTTCGTTAATACTCCAGTTTTTTATCCGGTGCGTAATACACACCGTTGCCGCGGCTTTTGCGGATGTGCGGCACTTCGATCTTGGGCAGGGTAAAATCATCCCCCGTTTTGTCAATCCAGGCTTGCAGCCTCTCGTTCAAATCGGCCAATATCTCCCGGTAGTTGGTGATTTGTGCCATGTTCATCTGTTCATAGGGGTCATCTTTCAGGTTGAACAGCATCCACGGTTCGCCCGGCAGGGCAACGTACTTCCAGCCTTCGCGGGTCACGATACCGCGCCATGGTTCGGCGGTGCTGTTCAGGTGGCCGGTTACCTCGTTGCATTGCAGGTAAGCGGAATCCGGTTCCTGCGGAGGCAGCGGTTTGCCGGTTACATAGCCGGAATAATCGTACCCCTGCATCCAATCCGGCACGGCCACGCCGCACAAGCCCAGGGTGGTGGGGGCAACATCCACATGGTTCAGCGGGGCATCGCACAGGCAGGCGTTGTTGGCACCGTACAAAAGCCCCGGTGCCACGCTGTACATGCAGCTGTGCCCGGTAGAGATGATGAACGGCACCCGGCAGGATTCCTCATATGGGTTGGTTTTGCGGAACCACCCGTGGCTGCCGTGCATATCGCCGTGGTCGCTGAAAAACACGATGTAGGTATCATCTGCAAGGTTCAGTTTATCCAGCGCCTGCACCAAGCGGCCCACATTCCAGTCCAGGTTGCGCACCATGGCGTAATACCCGGCCAGCTCCCGCTGGGCCTGCTGCTTGACCCAGGGCACATTTGGCACATTGGACCGCAGTTTAATATTTTCTGCACACAATCCTTCGGCAAACTGTTCCGGTGCCAAATAAGGGTTGTGCGGCGGGAACACGCTGAGTACCGCAAAGAACGGCTGGTCCTTCGGCTGTTCCAGGTACCGGATCAATTTATCCGTCAATGCGTCAGTTTCAAAGCCGGGCAGGCGGGTGCAGTCGCTGTTGGTACCATGCACGTAACAGTCCCAGGGTTCGTTATTGTTCTCGTACCCCAGCCAATAGTCAAAGCCTCCGCGGTGCTCCGGCTTGACAATGTGGAATACTTCACGGTTGGGGCGGATGGCCGCAGCCGCGCCCTCGGCATCCAGGTGCCATTTGCCAAAATAGGCGGTGTGGTAACCGGCATCATGCAGCACATGGGCGATAGTCTTTTGCTCCGGCGGCAGGCCTTTATCATGCCCCGGCGTGCAGTGGTTGGGGTAAAGCCCGGTCAGCATGCTGCCGCGGTAGGGGCAGCACAGCGGGTAGCCGGATACCGCCGCCGTAAAGTTGACCCCACGCATGGCCAGCTGGTCAATATTGGGGGTGCAGATGTTGGTTTCGCCGTTGCAGCTCAGCGCCTGGGCGCGCAGCTGGTCCGCCAGCACCCAGATCACGTTGGGGCGCTTTGGCATGGCAGATTTTTGTTTTTCCGGCGGGTAGTTGGGGGCGATCATGGGTGGTTCCCTCCTCTGTTATTGCTGCAATGCCTGAGCCGCGGCGGCATCCAGCGGAGCCGGACGGGCGCAGGTGGTGGTCAACTGGTATTCCTTGCCGCTTTCCACAGATTCCAGTAGCCCCAGCATTACTTCGGTCACATGCAGCGAAAGTTCAGCGGACGGGCGGTAAGCTTTGCCGGTCTGCAGGGCATGGGCCATATCGGCCAGACCAAGGCCGCGGCAGTTTTCGGTGTAGGGGGAGTTGACCGGCACTTCCTCAGCCGGGGCATCGCCTCTGCGCACCGTTACGGGGCCTTCAAATTTGTTCATATCGGGCACATTCAGGCTGCCCTTGCTGCCGTAAATCGTCAGGTAAGGCATGTCGCTGTCCCAATAGGCAAACTGCATGTCAAAGCTGATCGTCAGGTTTACCAGCGCGCCGCTTTCCATTGTCAGGATACCGGTTACATAGGTGGGAACTTCCACCGGGAACTGCTGGCCCTGGTAGGGGCAGCGGGGGCTTTTGGCTGTGCGTTCGGGATAGGTGATTTTGCCGCGGCCCACCACACTTTTGACAGAGCCAAGCAGGCTGACCAGCGCCGTGATGTAGTAGGGTCCCCAGTCCAAAACCGGGCCTGCGCCCTCTTCATAAAAGAACTTCGGGTTGGGGTGGAAGGCTTCCGGCCCACGGCTCATCATGAACGCCTGTGCGGCGATCGGCGTGCCGATCGTGTCTGCGTCCAGCAGTTGACGGCAGGTCTGCAAACCACCACCCATAAAGGTATCCGGCGCGGTGCCCAGCAGCAGGTTGTGGGCCTTGGCGTACTCCACCAGCTCTTTAGCATCCTGCATGTGAATGGCCAGCGGCTTTTCGCTGTACACGTTTTTGCCGGCTTTCAGCGCCGCCATGCTTACGGCGGCGTGCTGGTCGGGGATGGTCAGGTTCAGCACAATGTCAATGTCGGTGTCAGCCAGCAGTTCGTCCACTGTCATGGCTTTGGTACCAAACTGTTCGGCGCGGGCCTGCGCTGCCTCCATGCGCAGGTCTGCGCAGGCAACAAGCTGCAAATCACCAAACCGTTCTGTGATATTTTTTGCATACACCTCACTGATCATGCCGCAGCCGATCATGCCAATTTTACTCTGTTTCATCTTGCACAGCCTCCGTTCTATTTTGCGTTTCACGGTTTATTTGTCGTTCTGTCTGTATTATACCGTGGTGTGGCGTGCCAATCAATTCGCAGATTCCATGAAGTAAAATGGCGCTTTTTATCAAATTCAATGTGAAACTTTTCATATAAACATTTTTTAGTTTACATCTTTTTTCACATTCTTTCTTGTGTTATACTGCTTATAAAGAATCTTTCGCTGATGAGGTAGAGCCATGAAAAAAGTAACCATGAAAGACGTCGCCGCGGCGGCGGGAGTATCGGTAGCGGCGGTCTCCCGCGTGATGAACGGCAGTGGGTATGTTGCGCCGGACAAGCGCGAAGCGATCCTGCAGGCCATTTCCACGGTGGGCTACCGCGCCCAGCGGGTGCCGCCCGGCCCCCAGACCCCGCTCATTGGGCTGATTTTGCGCAGTGCCAATGGCCTGCCGTATTTCTCCCAGCTATCCGAAGCACTCATGTCCGAGGCATCGGCCAAAGGGTTTAACACCATGCTGTTCTACTGCGACAGTGTGGATAACGATACCCTGCTCAAACGGCTGGAAACCTTCCAGAATTACAACATCAGCGGGCTTGTGGTGGGCGGCTTTGGACCCAACGCCCTGCGGGACGACGTGTGCATGTACCTGCGCGCCGCCAACGTGCCAGTGGTACTGTTGGAACGCTCACCGGAGTGCCGCGGCGTAAACCGCGTGCTGATCGACAACGAAAGCGGCATGTACACCGCTGCCCGCTACCTGTTGGATCAGGGGCACAAGGAAATCGTTTACCTGAACCGTGATCTGGACTCCGATGTAGAAAAAGACCGTCTGCATGGCTTTTTGCGCGCCATGCAGGCGGCCCCGGATGTAAAATATTGGGTGAACAACGGCAAAACCTCCAGCCCGCGCACTGCCTTTACGGCACTTGAGCAGCTCAAGCAGGCTCACCCTGGTATTACCGCTGTGCTGACCTGGGGTGATATTTACGCCGCCGGTGCACTGCAATACCTGTACCAGCAAAACCTGCGTGTACCGCAGGATGTGGAGGTTGTTACCTGCGGCGATACCTTGATGCCCTACTTGGCCCCGGCCATCAGCAGTGTTGAAGTGCCCCTGCGCGAAATGGCCCGCACCGCTGTTGCCATCATCAACGACCAGCTGGCCGATGGACAGAAAGATTTTGTCAAAACCGTGACCCTGGAACCGCTGTTTACACGCAGAGGGGTTTGAAATCAGGTATGGGTGCGCTGTGCTGCCATTACTGCTCTACCATCTTTGTGTATGCGATACTGAATCACCAAAATGTTGCGAAAACATTCCGTTCCTTGTATAATATGGATATCATCGAAGGGAAAGGTGGGCTGGATCGTTGAAGTATATTTTGATGCACCGCGAATTGCCGGTTGCTGTGCTGAGCATTAACGATACCAGCGGCACAGTATACCGCGTTGAGGATGTTGTTCAGCCCGCCCATCTGCCAATAGGTTTGTTTTCTGCTGACCGCAGGGAGTTTGCAAAGAATCTGAACCTTTGGCTGGCCGGGCGTACCATTCCGGCCAGCCGTTCAGGCTTTCACCATGCGCTGGAGGTCCTGCAGATCTAGAAAAAACTACAACTATCCGCCAGTACCTTGATGATGAAGTGTTTGCACTAAGTCTGTCCGATCAATACTGGCTCAATCCTGCAGAGCAGCCCCTGGAATGGCGCAAGGTCAACTTCTACCATAACGATTTTTCGGAGGATGTCGGCAATATCCTGTTTGGGCAGATTCCGGAGCGGGACAGCATTGATCTCGTTTCCCCCTGCAACACCTCCGACGGCTGGTTGAAGAAAAAATGGAAGATACTGAACGGCCAGCGCGTACTGGTAAAAGGCGGCAGCGGCATGGCGCAACAGGAACCGTTCAATGAGGCAGCAGCATCCTTGCTCTGCCGCAAGTTGGGAATCCCACATGTGGAGTATAGCTTGCTGTTTGAGGGTAGCCAGCCTTATTCCGTCTGCACTAATATGACGACCGACCGTCATGATTTTGTCAGTGGTTATTATATTTTTTCTGCTTTTCCCCGCGGGGACGACGTAAGTGCCTATGCGTATTTCCTTAACTGCTGCGAAAAACTGGGTATCCCGGATGTTACGGAACAGCTGCAGCAGATGATGATTCTGGACTATCTGATCTGCAATCAAGATCAGCATTTCGGTAATTTTGGAGCGATTCGTGACGCGGTAACGCTGGAATGGATGGGCTTTGCACCAATTTTTGACAGCGGCACCAGCTTGTGGTTTGACCAATTTGCCACCAAAATCAACGCCCTGGCCGATGCCCCAGCCAAACCATTCGCTGCCACACAGCAGGAACAGCTTGCGCTTGCAAAAAAGCCTGCAAACGCTGGATCTCACGGCGCTGGATGGATGCAAAGACGATGTGCTTGCTATTTTTGAACAGGCCCATTTTGGCGAACCGAACCGCGCACAGGTTTTGGCCGATGCTCTGGCCGCGCGCTGTAAATTTCTGAAAGAAGATACGCTTGTTTAACAACGACCGCCTTTCCTGTGCTTTAGGTAAAGCATAAGGAAAGGCGGTTGTTGTTTATCTATAATAAAAACAGGGCCCGATGCCATTACGCATCAGGCCCTGCTCTATTTCAAATTTCTAATTACTCATTCTTAATTTTTCTCGCCGTGCTTTCACTCGCCGCCAAAGCTCCTACTTCCTATCTCCGATAGTATTCCGCTTCCGCCCGTGCGATCTCCAAAATCCGGCTTTCGGCATAGGCAAAAAATTCCTTGAACGCAAGGCAGGAGTAGTTTTCCAGCTTGCCATCGTTCTCCACCCAGTCGCGCTTGCAGCCGCCGTGGCACAGGCTGTACCAGCGACAGTCGGCGCAGGCATCGGGTTTGCGCTCGCCCTGCTGCAAAAACAGGCGGGCTTTTTCGCTGTTGGCCAGCTCCGGGATGCTCTGCTCTCCAATGCGGCCCATCTCCCATTCGTCCAGGCAGTAAAAGTCACAGGGGTACACCGTGCCGTCGCCCTCCACCACAAAATAAGCGCCGCAGCTGCCAGAGGTGGCACAGGTGCCTGCAGGCATGCCCATCGCCATGTGGATGTAATCGTCAAACAGACGCACACTGGTGTAGTCGCCGTTGACCCAGTCACGGTAGTAAACGTCAAACAGGCCGCACAGGAACTTACCGTATGCTTCCGGCGTCAGTGCCCAGGGCTGCGCACCACGCTCGCCCTCAATGGGATCCAGGCAGGCAATGAACTGCAAATGCCGGACACCCAGTTTTTTCAGCGAAGCATAGACTTTTTGCGGGCTGCGGGCCACCGCGCGGTTGACCACGCACAGCAGGTTTACTTCTACGTCATGCTTTTGCAAAACATGCAATGCCGCGGTTACACGGTTCCAGGTGCCCTTCCCCTTGGCGTCCAGGCGGGTATTATCGTGCAGCTCCTTGGTTCCATCCAGTGAGATGCCCACCAGAACCTGGTTGGCAGCCAGAAACTCAGCCCATTCATCATTCAGCACAAGGCCGTTGGTTTGCAGCGCATAATTGATGTGCACCCTGGCCGGGCGCAGCTCGGCGGCTTTGGCCATAAAAAAGCGGAAAAAGTCCAGTCCGGCCAACGTTGGCTCACCGCCCTGGAACGAAAAACTGACCTGTGCGCCGGGTTCCGCGGCGGCAAAGGCAGAGCGAATCAATGTTTCGGCTTCGGGGCGGGTCATGCCTGCGGCGCTCTGGCCGCAGCGCACGGCGGCTTCGTCAGCATAAAAGCAGTAGCGGCAGCGCATGTTGCACTGGCTGGATGCAGGCTTGATCAAAAAGTTCAGGTTTTGCATTGTGTACCCCCGGTGGATTTTTACAGATAAACTATACCACAAAATACTGTTTTTCCTCAAGGCTGCGGAGCATGCTTGTCGATTTTTCGACACTAATGCTCTTATTTATGGTAGTTTGGCGTTCTTCCAAAACGGTATGATGAACTTATCAAAATCAACGTACCGGAGGAGGAAAAGACGCATGAGTTCAATCTTGTTTTTCTGTGTCAGTTTTTTTGCGTCCATTGCGGGGGCGATCTGCGGCATTGGCGGCGGTGTTATCATCAAGCCGGTGCTGGATATGCTGGGCCTTGCCAGCGTGGCAACCATCAGTTTTCTTTCGGGGTGCACCGTGCTTTCCATGAGCTGCTACACCGTGGGCAAAAATATTGTCGCTGGCGATAACCGGGTAGATTTCCGCACCGGCACCCCGCTGGCCATTGGCGCCGCAGTGGGCGGCGTTGTGGGCAAACAGCTGTTCAGCACCATTGCGGGCATGTTCCCCAACCCCAACACGGTTGGCGTGGTACAGTCGATCTGCCTGGCCATTATCACCATTGGCACTTTTGTGTACACCTTGTTCAAGGCGCGCATCCAGGGCAAGCATATTACCAACCCGGAATTCTGCGTTATCATCGGCCTGGTGCTGGGGCTGATGTCCAGCTTTTTGGGCATTGGCGGCGGCCCCATCAATCTGGTTGTGCTGTTCTACTTTTTCAGCATGGAAACCAAGACCGCAGCGCAGAACAGTCTGTACATCATTCTGTTCAGCCAGATCACCAGCCTGCTGACCACCCTTATCACCCACAGCGTGCCGGAGTTCACCCTGCCCGCCCTGGTTTTGATGATTGCCGGCGGCATCGGCGGCGGCATTGCCGGCCGCACGCTGAACAAGCGGATGAGCAGCCGTGCCGTGGACAAGCTGTTCCTGGTATTGATGGGCATTATTATTTTGATCAGCATTTACAATGCAGTGCATTATATGGGCGTTTGAGGTTCGTCGGAAGACAGGAAAGAGGAGTTATCTCAATTAGAAATTAGGAATGAGTAATTAGGAATTTGAGATACAGCAGGGCCCGGTGCGTGGTTGTAATGGGCCCTGTGTTCGTTATTTTCAATATCGGGTTCTTTGCTTTTTATGTCAGGCAGACAGTAAAACAGCTGTCATGGCCGGGGGGTACGGTTCTGCTGCCGCCGTGCAGGGGCGCAATTTTTTGCGTCATAAACAAGGCTCTGCCTGTTGCTGACTTTTATGCTGATGTCTATGACATCACCAACCGTTTCGACGGCCCAATCTGTTAAAAACACAAAAAGCATATGCCGTTCAGCATATGCTTTTGCTGTTCTTATACTATAGCCCTTTTTCACACCTCTTCGTTCGCATAGGCAACCCCATCTGGCAGGGTATAGTGCAGGTGCAAAGCATTCTCTTCATCTCTCTTCCACTCCGCATGGATCAAGCCGCGCGGCGTGATGACATCGCCGCTTGCTTCACGGAACGTACCCACCTGGGGTTCGATGCGCACTTTTTGGAAGCCGAGAGCCGCTGGGCGAACGCCAAGGATCACTGCAGGCAGTTCATAACAGAGCAATGCCTCCCACGCATGGCAGTCCGAACGGGTATCTGTGTCGCTCTCCACGCAGGTCGTCAGGTGATTCTCTACCATCTGGCGCCATGTTTTCCCCAGGTCATCTGTCTTTTCGTACCAGCCGCAGCGTTCCAGCGCGCGGAACAGGTAAAAATGAACGCAACAGAAGCCTGCGGAACTTCCGGGTTCCCCACAACGGCTTCCAGCATCTGCTTTCCCTCCGCCGGTTCAACAATACCAGTCAGGACGGCAAATACCTGGTAGTGTACCGAATATTCTTCAATGCCGGGTCCATCCTGAACCAGTGTTGTGCCCTGATACTGCCCAAAGCAATGGGTACGGATTGCATCCGAAAGTGCTCCTGCCCGCTGCCGGTACTCCGCAGCGGTATCGGTTCTGCCTGCAAATTCAGCCAGCTCAGCAGCTTTTTGCAGGCCATACAGGTAAAGTAGGCTTTCCATTGTAACCGAACCGCTGCCCTTTCCGGTTGCAGCCGGTACACCGGAATCCCACACACCAGCCCAGTCAATAAACGACCAATAGCGGTGACGCATGATCGGGCTGCCACTTTTCCCCACAAGGCCCTGTTCTGAAAGATTCCTGTCAAAAAATCCAAGGATACCGTCAATGGCTGGCAGATGGCGCTTAACAAGCGCTTTATCGCCAAGATACATCATATGGTCGTGGACCATCAGCAAATAATAAATGGAAAAAGCCGGGATCACATTACTCTTGACGGTGGGGGCATCTGCGTTGATTAAGCCATCTGGCCGCTGGGAGCGGCGGAATGCTTCCATTGCCTGCCGTGCCAAACGGTCATCTGCGCTGATGGCATCTGCCATTGCAATGTTAAAAATCAGCTTAGGTGCTGCATCCGGGCAGTTTCCACCCCGCAAAAAATTCTGTGGCATGGACATTTTCCTGCGCGTGGATCGGCGCAGGGCGGCCCGCTTCCCCTACAATGGCAATTTCACGGTTTATGGTGCATTTTCAGCCGTTTTTCCCGGCAAAGGAAGGGTTATCAGCCGTGCAGTCCTCAATGTACAGGCAGGGGGTATTGGTGCGGTACAGGGAATCGTTCTGGCTTGCCGCAAAGCGCAGCACCTCAACCGTCACAACGTTTGCCCCGGCACAAGGTAGGGCGCAGCATTGGCAGTATCAACAAACCATTCTTTCTGATCCAGGGGCTTCTGTGGCCCCTCCTGAACAAACTTCCCGTTTATATACAGCTTATAGCGGGAATCCGCGGTGATCTTGATCTCTTTTTTGGCGGGCAATGCGTCGTCCACCATCATTTCCTTGCGGAAATATACAATGCGGGCATCGCTGTCATCTTCCGGTATCCAATTTGGCAGCCAGCGGTTCTCCTTTTTGGGTTACAGCGCTGCCGTCAGGCTCTGTTTATAGCAATTTTCAAAATTAAAGCGCATATCCGCAGAAGCGGAACCAGCCGGAACAATCAGAGATAGTCACAGAGTGAAAAGCATTCTGAATCGCATTCGGAAGAGCATCCAGCGTCCTCGCCTTGAATTTACGAAGGAAAGCCTTCACCTTCGACCAGAGCTTTTCAATAGGATTCAGATCAGGACTATATGGTGGACGATAGATATATCGAACACCGGAGCTGTCCAGCAGATTTCTCACTGCCTTTGCATGATGCAACTTCATATTATCCATTATGAGAACAGAATTTCCGTTCAGATGAGGCAGCAAATCAGTTTCCAGATACCGCTTAAACCTCTCCACAGTCGTTCCGCCTGAAAAAGTCGTATAGCGTAGTGTCCCATCCAACTGAATCGATGACAGAATGGTCGTGTTCTTGGGTTTGGAAAGTGGTGCGGAATCAATAGCTCTGCTTCCTCCAAGCGAATAGGCATACCGCCTTGTCATATCCGTATTGCATCCGCTTTCATCCAGAAACACAAGGTCTCTTGCC
>RRZU011310281.1_pt1 | contig 10308 bp, 7 predicted proteins | sample 2165561 | NCBI WGS metagenome assembly RRZU01 (sample SAMN10456909, study PRJNA506462) | wastewater metagenome | isolation source: wastewater sludge | place: USA: Moscow, Idaho | reverse complement strand
ATGTGTATATAAATCAATATCTAGTTTATTCAAAAGTTGTTGAATATTTTGAACTGCAAGTTCACTATTCCATCCATTATCTAAATGAATTGCCAGAGGTCTTAAACCAAATTCTTTTACTAAGTGGGCAACATAACTACTATCAACACCACCACTGACACCGATTACACAATCATAGTCTTTGTTTTTTCCATCTTTTTTTATTTTTTCAACTAGTAAATTTAATTTATTTGTTCTTTCAGGCTCTTTATATAATTCTGTTAAAACTCTATGTTCATATGTTTTACAGTAGTTACAAACACCTTTTTTATCAAAATCAATCACTTTTATAGTAGAATCCATAACGCATCTATTACATACTTTAATACTCATTTTAAATCCCCTTTTCCCAATAATTCTTGAATTTTTTGATATGATGGATAGCTGATAAGTACACCTTTTAGTGGTCCTTGATATACAAACATACTTCCACAAGCTACTGCATCTACTTTTGTAGTTTCAAAAACTTCTTTTATATGATTTAGATTTCCAGCTCCTCCAAGAGCTATAATAGGTATTTTTGTATTTGATTTTATTTCTTTTAAAAATTCAATATCATAACCTTTCATAACTCCATCATTATCACAAGAATTAATTACTATCTCACCCGCACCTAAAGCTTCTACTTGTTTTATAAAATCAATAGGATTTAATTTTGTGTTCTTTTTAGCATTGTTTACAAAAACTTTTTTATTTCCCCAAAAATCTTTTTTTATATCTATTGTTACTATTACTGATTGATTTCCAAATATATTAGCTGCTTCTTTTATAAGATTTAGATTGATTACAGCTTGGCTACTTAGCGATACTTTTTCAACTCCAAGAGCATATATTTTTTTCATTTGCTCTATATTTTTTACTCCACCGCCATAACATAATGGCATAAAACATTCACTAGCAATATCTTCTATCATCTTGTAGTTTGGTTCTTTATTTTCTACACTTGCATCAATGTCTAAAAACATCAACTCATCTACTTCTTTTTCATTAAATATCTTAATAGCATTTATAGGATCGCCTATATATGTAGGTTTTTTGAATTTTTCAGTTTTATAAAGTCCACCTTTATGTAAAAGCAGACAAGGGATTACTCTTTTTTGTAGCATCACATATCTCCAAAGTTTTTAAGTAGTTGCATTCCAAATTTGTGGCTTTTTTCTGGATGAAACTGTACACCATAAATATTATCTTTATAGATACTACAAGTAAAAATTTTACCATAATTAGCCGTTGCTAAAATATTTTCTTCATTATTACAAACTACATGATACGAATGTACAAAATAAAATCTATTATCTTCTAGATTTTTAAAAATATTATTTGTGTTAGTTGGGTTTGTTTTATTCCATCCCATATGAGGTATGGATAAACTCTTATCTTCTAAATCAAATTTTATAGTTTGTGCATCTATCCAACAAAGACCTTTTTCTTTTCCTTCTTCACTTGAATTTGTCAAAAGTTGCATCCCTAAACAAATACCCAAAATAGGTTTTTTATTTTCTAATACTTCTTTTTCTAGAGTTTCAAAAAATAGTGCATTCTTTAGACTATTTATACCATGGTCAAAAGAACCAACTCCTGGTAAAAGATATTTATCAGCATTTTTTATAATTTCTATATCTGATGTAATAATAGATTCTATTCCCACTTTTTTAAACATATTATAAATAGATTTTAGATTTCCTATTCCATAGTCAAGTATTGCTATCAATTAATTTCCTTTTATATTTTAAAATGCATAAAGCCAGTATTAATACAATAAGTTTTCTCATTATATAGGTATAATGAGAAAATTGCTATTAATACACCATGTGTTAATAAAGATGTGGGTAAATCAGATGAAATAAACATTGAACTCAAAGGGATAAATATTATTGACATAACAAAATATTTTTGATTATTTTTTGAAATTATATTTATAAAATTAAATATTAGAATACCAATAAATGTATAAATAATAACACCAAAAATACTAGCATGTGCAAATCCTGAAGCAATAAATCCTGTATTAGCATAAACTCCCGATAAACCTAAATAATCTCCTATTAAATATACAAAATTATCATCGTATGGATAATTAATAAAATAACTTAATACACTATTAGACCAATAAATATTTTGATTATTAGAAAAATATTCTAAATAAGTAAAATTTAGCATTGCAGGAACAATAAATAACCTTCTAATTATTAAAGATTCTGGCATATTGCTATTAATTATCCACCCTATAATCGAAGAACTAACTAATAAACTCAAAAAACCTAGAATTATTACTAATGGAATATTTTTAAATTTATATAAAAAATAAAAAAATGGTACAACAAACAAGCTTATCAAAACACTTTTATGTCCAGAAAAAGCAAAAAGCAATATTATTAATACAATAGAAAAATATATTAATATTGTATTCTTTTTATGAATAGCCCAAGCAAAAAGTAATGGACAAAAAATTTTAAATGTCGAACTATTTAAGTATCCAAAAATACCTTGACTTGACAATTCATCAAATTTTTCTCTGTGTTCATAAACATTTGCAAGATTAAATACTATATTACCTTTTGTTACTAATATGTAGTTAAAAATTGAAACTCCGATTAAAATTAACGATAATAATAATATTAAAGGCTTACTCATTCTAATTTTCTTTATTTCATATGCTTTAATATTAAAAGTTGCTAATATTATTATAGCATATGGAACCAATAGTATTAGTAAAAAATTTAAATTATGATTATGAAAAGAATAAATTACTATATTTGGTAAGCACCATAATATAAAAATAAAGAGATAAAAGTCATAAATAAATATTTTCCTTCTTGTATGCAAAATATAATATAATCCAATAAAAATTATCCATCCTGATATATAAACATACATATTAAAATTAATTTTATAACCTTCATATTCATAATAATAAAATACAAAATAATTATACTTATATTCAATAAATAATTTTATAAAACATATTAAAATAAACTCTTTTAAAAATGTTATATTTAATGTCATCAAATTAAAACCTCTTCATAAACTTTATTATAATTAATCCATTCACTTATATTGAAACTGCTATTGTGCCAAAGAATAACGAATTCACCATCATAATATTTAACTTTTTTTATTAACTTTAGTATATTTTCTTGCATTTTAAATTTATTCATTTCTTTTTGACTTTGCAAAGTTCCATCCATCACAATGAGGGGTTTCTCGCGCAAATATAATTTTTTTCTTGATATTATATTAAATACTGAATATTCATAACATACTCCACATCTGAAACCTTCTTTATCTGCATATCCACATGTACTATCCCACATTAATTTATTATCATCCCATATTTGCCATGTAGTGGGTACTTCAAATCTTAAATAATGATTTCGTCCAAAAGATACATTTATATCAAACTGTTCTTCTAAATCAATTATTTCTGATTTCAACTGTTCAAAATTATTATATGCATTATATGTAGGATGTATTCCAATCCAGTGCTTTCTTTTTTTAATTTTATTTACTAAATCAATGACTTTTTTATCATTAATTTTATATCTATTATCAAAATTAGTAAGTCCTTTTGCCATAAAAAAGAAATATGACTTACTTTCTAATTTTTCACTTAAACTCATTAAATAATCAAATGTATCATATGGATCATTTTTAATTTTTAATCTAACTTTAATAAAATATACTATGCTTTTAGAGAATTCTTTTACTGATTTCCTTTTTATCAAATCACCCATCAAATGTCTACAAAACTTTTTTAGAGTGTCCCATTTTTCAATATGATCTACATCATGTGTAAATATATATTGAAAAGTATGCTTCTTAAATAGCAAATTATTATCTAAAGAAATCAACATTTTTTTTAACATTTCTATATATTCATTTACTACTGGTCTATCTAAAAAATTATTTTTAAAAGCTAAACTTTCTCTAGCAGAAAATCTTTTATGTTTATCATATGTTTTATTTACATATTCTTCCCATCTTGTAAGCATAAAAAAACTTGAAGCAAAAATATCAATTCCACATATAATACAAGTTTCTGAAACTATCAAATCATCATTACCATAAATAACTGGTATATTGTCTTCTACAATATATTGATTTTTTAAAAATTTTATTTTTAAAGGAATGTTTCCAGAATTCAAGTACTGAAGTTCTAGAAGATATTTATTAAAAAAGTGATCTCTGAAAATAATCTTTGTATTGTTTTCAAGGATTAATTCCCAGCTCTCAAAATATGAATTATTAATTTCTAAATAATAATCCAAACCTAAAAAATCATTAAAAAAAACATCTAATATATATTTTCTTTCTTCTATATTATTATTCGGTATTATTACTTTGATCATTTTGTATATTTTAATTACCTTTTTAAGAATTTAGTATATAGATATCTAATTATAAAAATTGGCATATCAATTAAGTTATCCCATCTTCTTGCTCTGCACAACATACATCTAGGATTGTGACATATTGTAATTTTTGAGTTTTTCTTTAAAATTTCTAAATCTAATCTATATATTTTTTTTGCATCAGCCAAAACAGTATATGCATTTCCAACATATCCCTGAAAGAGTAATTCATTTTTTACATAAAAAGAATAAAACTTATAAAAAGTTGAACTACAACTACCTACATCTTTTCGTTTAAAAATTTTTATTTCATTATTTTTCTTATAATAAACTCCATCTAAACTTGGTAAAATTATTCTTTTATGTAATCCTAAATCTACTTCAGCTAGATGTGTTGTAGTAAAACCAGGACTTGAACTAACACACCCTATTAATAACATTTTACCATTTAATTCGATTATTTTTCTTATGGGTTCATATGCTCCACTAAATTCATTATGATCTTTTGTAATATATTCTGCATATTTACCAATTGCTACATAAGAATTTGTAGGATGTTGACTTCTTAGAGCTTTTGAATGATTCAACATAATATTTGCAAAGGCACCAGTATATGACTTATTTTTACCATCAAATATTAGATTTTTATTTTTTTTTATAAAAAAACTATTTGTAAAACTAAGTCCAACTAAAGTGCCCTCTTCTCCTATAGTATCAAGTATAAAATTAACATAATCTTGTTTTTCTTTAGTATCAACTTTTCCAATTTGTCCTAAATCAGCTCTAACTAAAAGAATATCACCTTTTTTAATTCCTAATTTTTCTAAATCATTTTTTAAAATATCTATATTTAACATTGTTTATCTTTTGTTGTTATATCTTTTAATTTAAATACACTTTCAAATCTTGAAATATTTAAATATCGAATAAGTTTTGTAATATCAATATTTGCCTTTAATTTTTGTTCAATTTTTATGTTATACCTTTCTACTAATTTACTTTTATTAATTTCTTTGATAAACCAATTACGAAGATTTCCTCTAAACCAATAATCTTCTGGTATTTCCCACCCCATCTTATCTTTTCTCCAAGTAATTTCATCAGGTAGTTTGCCATCAAAAGCTAATCTTGCTAGATATTTTGTCCAACCATTTCTCATTTTATAACAAGCTGGTATTGAAGCCAAAAATTCTACTATCCTGTAATCCATAAATGGCATTCTTGATTCTATACTAAAAGCCATTGAAGTATGATCTGCATAATGAATTAATGTAATAAGTTTTCCATTAATATCATTTGCAAGTTGTTGATTTAAATTTAATTGAAAATTTCTTTTAAATAATTTATTAATTATAAATTGTAAAAATTTTTCTCCAAAAAAAGAACGAAATAAACCAAAACATAAACCAATTATTACATACTTCTTTGAATTTGGAATTTTTAAACATTTTAAGCTTTCAGAAAAAATATCAAATATAGATAATGAAGAAATATAATGAGTCAAATATACTAAATATCCTCCTAATTGCTCATCTGCACCTTGTCCATCTAATGTCACTTTTATATCTGTTGATGATACTAATTTAAATGTATGCCAACCTGACATACACGTACTCTCAGGTGGGTTTTCCATAGATAAAATAATTTTTTCATGTTCTGTAGAGATATCTTCTTCTTTTGGTTCAATTTGATTAGAATTCACACCAAGTTTTTTAGCCATAATATTTATAAAAAAACTTTCATCACATTTTTCAGTGCCTTTAGTCTTATACACACTAGAAAATGTTTCTTGAAGTTCTTCTTTACCCTGTTCCTTTAATAACTTATTTACAATAAAAACTATTGAACTACTATCTAGCCCACCTGAAAGAGCCGAACCAACCTTTACATCTGCTCTTAGTCTTATTCTTACTGCATCTTCTAATAATTCATAATATTGTTCTGCGTATTGTTTTGCTTTTATTTCATCAAATTTTTCATAATCGATATTAGGTCTCAATTCCCAATATTTATGTTGCTTAAAATCACTAAATATTTCTTCCAATGTTCCTTCAAAATATGAAGAAAAATCAAATCTAAAAATATTTTCAAAAGCTGTTTCTTTAATATATTCTTTACAACCATTTTTAATATAACTATCTAAAAAAAATAAATTTGGTTTAGCTTCAATGTTTGGATGTGCCAAAATGATTTTTATTTCTGAACCAAAAATAAAAGTATTCTCATTTTTAAAGTAATAAAAAGGTTTTTTACCAAATCTATCTCTTGAAATAAAATATTTATTCTTTAATTTATCGTATATTACAAAAGCCCACATGCCATTAAACTTTTTAAGGCATTCAACACCCCAAAAATCATAACTTGCCATTATTACTTCAGTATCAGTATGACTTTGAAATTTATATCCATTTTTCTCTAATACACTTTTTAACTCAAAATGATTATAAACTTCTCCGTTATAAGTAATGATATACCTATCTAAATAAACCATTGGTTGATGACCAGCTTCACTTAAATCTACAACAGAAAGCCTTCTATGTCCAAAAACAAAGCTGTCTCCATAATAATATCCAAATCCATCTGGTCCTCTATGTACAATTGTATCTGTCATGGGTTCTATTATATTTTTTTCTATTTTATTTTTGCTAATTATTCCACTTATTCCACACATAATTTATTCCTTTATATTATTATCCATTTTTCTAATTGTTAAAATTATTAAATACAAATATATTCCATACAATACATATTCATGTATTACAAAAAAAATTAAAAAAGTTTTTAAGTCTAATTTTAAATATAAAGTAATTAAGAAAAATAAAGTACTTGTACAAAAATATAAATATTGCCAATATGCAGACTTCTTTAAGTCCATTGATGGAATAAAAGATACACTTAAAGGAGAAATACAAAATGTAACCAAGAATATCAAAAATAAATATTGAGCGATTTCTCCTGAAATTATCCATTCTTTTCCAAATATAAATAAGAAAATATTTGGCGATAAAAAAAAGCCAGCTATACCAATAGGTAAAGCAATAATAAATAGTTTTTTAATTGTACTTATAAAAATATCCATATTTTTTATTTTTTTATTCTTATTTTCAGAAATCTTTTGTAAATAAACTTGACTTATAGAATTTGACATTAAAGATACAGGTAAATTAACTATTCTATTAGCTAAGAAAAATTGTCCACTAACTAATAATGAAAATATTTTAGGAATAATGATATAAATTAATTGTGAAGTTAAATTATCAAGCATACTTGGAATCATATTATGCTTAGGAAAAGATATATATCTTCTAGATAAAGCCCTAATTTTCAATTTTGATATAGATAAAATTAGTTTTTTATCTGTGTAAATATTCTTTAATAATTTAAAATTTGCAATGATTTGTGATATTATTTGTCCAACTATAAGTCCTATTACGCCATGTTTTAGTAAGCCTACAATTAACTGAAAAATTACTAATACTATAGATTTTACAACTATTGCATTAGCAATGTCCTTATAGTTTTTTTTTCTATTATTATAGTAATTTAACAAATTCCATAATCCTGTAAAAAATACTGTTAATGGTACAAAATATAACCAAAAACTTATCTCTTCATTCCCTAACAATTTAGTTAAATAATCGTTAAACAATATCATTAAAATAAAAAGTATTATGGTGATAAAACAAGTTATAATCAATCCCAACACAAATATATTTACAGCATCTTCATCTTTTTTTGGTAACATTATAGCAAGTTCATATCTACCACTTGCAATACTTCCAAAAATAGATGTAACAGCTATAAAAAGCGCGAATATGCCAAAATCTTCAGGGGTATATATCCTTGTCAAAATAGGACTTATAGCTATAGGTATGGCTTGTGCTATTGTTGTACCTGTCATAAGAGTAAGAATATTTCGACTAAATTCTGATTTGGGTTTTAGTTTATTTAGCATCACTTACCTTATCAAAAATCAAATCATTTATAAAATATCTTGCTTGTTCTAAACTTCCATCAATACTATGATGGTCATCATCTGCATATAACATTTTATTATTTCTTATAGCATAACAGTATTTATAATCACAATATATATCTTTTGGGTCAAGAATATTTATATCTTTATACTTTTTAGATAAATTATAAATAAAATCTCTATATTCACCTGCTCTATTCAAATATGAATCTAAAGTTAATCTACAAGTATTTGGAAACAAATCAAAAGGTCTTAACATACAATTTTTTGGAGAAAAGCCAAGTTCTGGATTTTCCATAAGATAGTAAAAGTTTACTTTTTTATTACTCTCAAAATATGAAAAAGTTTTTTCTACTACCTCAAAGAAAGTTTGTTTTTGATTATAACCATTTTGATTTGTGAAAAAATCTTCATAGTGATAATTCCAAGATTTCCCACCGCCATCAACTACTCCAAAACCTATATCATAAATATAGCCCATTCTTGTTGTCAAAATTACTTTTTGAATATCTAATTTGCTATTTATTAACTCGTAAGTTGTATCTATTTTTTTCTTGCATTGGTTTAAGTCATTTATATTTTTACCCATTGCCCCCCCTAAATAGGTAGGGCAAGATGAATTTGATAAAAGAATAGTTTCATAACCATATTTTTTAAATTCTTCTGCAAATCCATAATATGAAGTATGAGCGTGACTATCTCCTATAACTAAAATATATTTCTTAGTCATATCATCAGAAGTTGATTTTATATAGTCATTTGTTGGCTTATATCCTAAAATTTTTGTAAGCAAAGATATTCCCAAATCATTTTGTGCAGGAGTTCTTATGAACTGTTTTTCAAAATTTTCATTTGATTCAAGATGAGTTCTTTTTGGTAAGCCATCTTTTTTTGATATATAGTTTCCCAAAAATCCTAAAGCTAAAACTATTATAAACAAACTAAAAGCAAATAGATAGCTATTTTTTGCTCTTGCGTAGAGTTCTATATATCTATATGTAAAATATGATAAAAATACAGATGTGAATATAAGTAATAGTCCTATATTCATATCTATTTCAAATTCAAAGATATGAGAAAAGCTAATTAAAACATAATGCCATAGATATAATGGAAAGCTAATAAGTCCAATAAATACTAAAACACCATTTGAAAATATTGTTTTTGATTTATCATGAGATAAGCTTAAAATCAATAAAGCACTAAAAAATACTATTATAAATGTTTTAAAAGTACTAAAAGAAGTATTATTATATGAAATTGCAATAGAAATAAAGAATCCTATATATATCAAAACTTTATATCTGTTTAATATCTCAAATATATTTTTATATTTGTAAGAAATTATAAATACCAATCCACCAAGAGCCAATTCCCAAGCACGAGACAAAGTATGATAAAATTTATCAAGTTCAGCTATAAGAGGAATAATAAAAAGTATTAAAAATAATACTGATAAAGTTAATATTATATTTAATCTTGTTTTATATAAAAGTATCAAAACCAATGGCCAAAATATATAAAATTGCTCTTCTATAGCTAACGACCAAAAATGCAAAAGTGGCTTTAAAGTTGCAGATTCATCCCAATATCCAACTTCTCCTATAAGTCTAAAATTTTCATAAAAAAAGGCAGATGATTTTATATGTCTTCCAAGTTGCTCTAGTTCACTTGGAAACATAAATAAATAGCCAATAATTAGTGTAGTTGATAAGACTACTATTAATGCAGGAAATATTCTTCGTATACGATTTCTATAAAACTCTTTTAAATTAAATGTATTTGATTCTAATTTTGTATATATTATTTGTGTAATTAAATATCCTGATAGTACAAAAAATATATCAACTCCAACATAACCAAAAGAAAAATACTCTGGCCATATATGAAAAATAAGAACAAGAGATATAGCTATACCTCTTAGTCCATCTATTGAAGGAT
>RRZU010006555.1_pt1 | contig 10309 bp, 10 predicted proteins | sample 2165561 | NCBI WGS metagenome assembly RRZU01 (sample SAMN10456909, study PRJNA506462) | wastewater metagenome | isolation source: wastewater sludge | place: USA: Moscow, Idaho | reverse complement strand
TGCGTGGTGTCGGTGGCGGCCGGCACCCGGGTGATCCGCAGGTTGCCCTTCGCGTCCGCCCACGCCTTGCCCTTGCGGATCGCGACCAGCGATGAGCTGTTCACCTTGCTGGGCGCGCAGCCGTCGGCGTCACCGGTCACCGCGGCCGCGGCCGGGTCGCCGTTGAGATACGGACGCGGGTAGCTGAAGGCGGCCTTCGCGGCGCCGGTACTGACATAGGCACCCGTGGCGCCGGTCGAACTGTTGATCAGGGCCGCGACCAGCGGCAGCTTCTTCTCGATCCGGCCCTGGGCGTAGAGTGCGCCGAGCTTCTTGCCCAGCCCGTCGGCGATGCTGATCGACTGGTCGTAGCCGGAGCCGTCCGAGGCCAGATAGTTGGAGTTCTGCAGGGCGCGGAACTGCTGCTTCGCCGTCGCGTGCTGGTTGATCCAGCTGGTCACCCGGTCGTTCCACTGCAACACGGTGGAGTTCTTGACGGTGCCGTGCAGGTCGTTCAGTCCGGACGACTGCCACAGGTCGCTGTAGCCGCTCAGTGCGGGCATCAGATCCGGCTTGGCGGTGTCGGAGGGGTAGGACGTGGCGGCCTGGGCGCTCGTCAGGCCGGTCGAGGCGAGCAGGGCGAGGGTGGCCGCGGTCGCAGCGAGCGCGCTGCCACGGCGGAGCCGGCCGTCAATGGGTGGGGTCATGGGGTGTATCGCCTTCCTGACTAATGCCCGGGCGGACGCCGGGGCGCGGCAGGCAGCCCGCCGGGTGGTCCGGGTGGGCACCGGACAGCCGCGGAGGCGTGCCGACTCAGACATCGTCGCCCCTCACGTTCCCCCACGCTGCACCGATCCGCCGACGGTCGGCAAGGCTTCACCCCCGAAGGGGTCGCGCGTCACCTTCCGTTGGCAGCGCGGCCACCATCGCCGATCAGGGCAGCAGCGAGAGCCGTTCGAGCAGTTGCAGGGCCTGGTTCGTGGCCGGCGTGGCCGGGGTGCCCGGTGCGCTGAGCAGGGCCGCGACGTCGGCCAACCGGTGCTCGCGGACGGCGCGGCGCACACCTGCCTCCAGGCCCAGCGGGCCCGCAGGCAAGCCGGCCGCGGGCACGTCCAGCCAGCCCGGACGACGTCCGCCGGAGGGCCACGTGGCACGCAGGCTCGGGCCGTTCGCCGCGGACGTCCGCCATTCGACCCGCGGGGCGAGCGCCGCCAGCGCGGTGAAGACGAAGCTGGTGTGGTACGTCGACAGCACCACCGCGTCGGCCGCCGGCAGTCTGTCGGTGCCCTCGACCAGCGCGAGGGTGAGGGACGGCAGCGTTCCGACCGCGTCCGCCACGTCGCAGAGCACCATCAGCGCGGTGGACTCGACCGGCCCGGCGGTTTCCCGAAGGAACGGCCAGGTGAGCAGAAGTTCACCGGCCAGGTCATAGTCGTCCTCATCGAGCGCCCCGGCCAGGGCGGAGCGGGCCTGGTCGACCAGCCGAGGCTTCCAGTCCGCAGGAACGGCGTCGGGATCGCGTCCGAAGTCGGTGGCGTACATCAGGGCGTGGGTGAAGGCGTAATGATCGTCGCGGGTGCCGTGCAGCAGGTCGATCTCGCGGGCGAGCACGGTGGCCTCGAGGTCGGTGCGGGTGAACTCGCGGCGTCCCGTCAGCAGGCCGAGCAGCCAGAGCCGCTCCAGAGCCCGATGCGGCAGCAACTCGCGGCCCTGCGCGGCACGGGCGGCGAAGGCGGTGTGGAGCAGATCGTCCACCCGGTCGTCGCGGTGCCGTTCGCGCAGCACGAGGTAGGGCACCGCCAGCTCGAACGCGGCGGACGCGTGCAGCGCGAGCGCGGTCAGCGTGCGCGGGTCGACGGCCAGGACGGCGAGTCGCTCGGCGAGCCGGGCGGCCAGTACGCAGTGGTGCCAGGGCTTCAAGATGCGCAGCAGGATGGCCGATTCGGCAACCACCTTGGCGATGCTGGCACCGACCTCGGCCACGGCGGACTGGTCCCGGGTGGTCAGCACCACATCGAGGACCCGCTCGCAGACGCCCACGCCGCGCTCGATCCAGCGCGCGTCGATGACGGACGGCGCCGGCCGGGTGAGTGACCCGGCCGGAGCCGCCAGAGTGGATGTCATCCGATCCGGCCCTCGCCCAGCTTGGCGTTCAGCTCGCGCAGGTTGATCGTGAGCTCCTTGATCAGTTCGTCGTGCAGTTCGAAGCCGCGCCACTTGAAGATGCGGAAGTCGCTGCCGCACCAGCGGATCCAGCCGTCGTCGTCGTCGTACAGCGCGCCACCGACATCGGCGACCGTCTCACCGACCGCCTTGAAGTCGATGGCGCGGGCGAAGTTGCCGGCCAGCTTGGCGTCCAGTTCTGCATTGGGCATGTCTGCCTCCTAGGGGTTGGGCCCGCGTGTTCGGACCTGCTGCTCAAGAGCGGACGTCGCTGTGGCCGAGACTGCGCACAACTACCACCCACGCGCAGCTACTGCCACAGCACCACCCGGCGGCCCTCGACCTCGACGACGTGGGCCGGCGTGTCGTACAGGTCGGTGAGCTGCTCGACGGTGATCACCTGCTCGACGGCGCCCTGGGCGACCACTCGCCCTTCGCGCATGGCCACCACGTCGTCGGCGTAGCGGGCGGCCACGTTGAGGTCGTGCAGCACCACCACGATCCGCAGCCCGCGCTCGGCCGCCAGCCCGGTCAGCAGCCGCATCAGCTCGACCGCGTGCCGCGGGTCGAGGTTGTTCAGCGGCTCGTCGAGCAGCAGGTAGTCGGTGTCCTGCGCGAGGGCCATCGCCACGAAGGCCCGCTGCCGCTGGCCGCCGGACAGCTCGTCCAGAAAGCGGTCGCGCACCTCGTCCAGGCCGAGCAGGTCGAGCGCCCCCTCGATGTGGGTGCGGTCACGCGGGCTACGTCCGGTGCCGCCGTGCGGAAAGCGGCCGAAGGCGACCAGTTCCTGCACGCTCAGCCGGATCGGCAGGTGGTTCTCCTGACGCAGCACCGCCAGCCGCTTGGCCAGCTCGCGCGAGCGGGTGGTGGCGACGTCCAGGCCGCCGACCACGACGCGTCCGGCATCAGCGCGGATCAGCCGGCCGATCGCGCACAGCAACGTCGACTTGCCGGCGCCGTTGGGGCCGATGATGGCGGTCAACCCGTCGCCGAGCTCGATCGTCACGTCGTCGACGGCGACGATCTCGCCGTGCCGCTTGGTCAGCGCTTCGGTGCGGATCATCGGCTCACCGGGCCCTTCCGGTCAGGACGAGGACGATGAACACGACCCCGCCGAGAAACTCGATCACGACCGGCAGCTCGGTGGCGAAGCCGAGCACCCGGTCGAGAAACCACTGCCCGCCGACCAGGGCGATCAGCCCGATCAGGCACGCCGCGGGCAGCGCCCGACTGTGCCGGTGTCCGACCACGGAGTAGGCGACGTTGGCGACCAGCAGGCCGAAGAACATCACCGGGCCGACCAGCGCGGTGGACGCCCCGACCATCAGCGCGACCACCACGATCACGTGCATCACCACCCGGCGATGCTCCACGCCCAGCCCGATGGCCGGGGCCTCGCCGAGGGACAGCACGTCCAGTGACCGGCGGATCGGCCACAGGCTGGCCAGCGCGGCCAGCACCAGCAGCGCCGTCGGCAGCAGCAGCGTCCGGTCGACCGAGGTGAAGCTGGCGAAGGCGAGGTTCTGCACGATGGCGAACGTGTCGGGGTCGAGCAGCCGCTGCAGAAAGGCGGTCACCGACCGGAACACGGTGCCCAGCACCAGGCCCGCCAGCACGATCACGTGCAGGTCGAGCCGGCGGCCCAGGAACAGGCCCCAATACAGCGCCACCACGAAGCCCGACATCAGCACGAGTTCGACCAGCCACGACACCAGCGGGGGCGCGGCGAGCAGCACCATCGGGCCGAGCGCGAACACGGTGAACACCTGAATCGCCATGAAGACCGCGTCGAAGCCCATGATGCCGGGGGTCAGGATGCGGTTGGCGGTGATGGTCTGGAACAGCACCGTCGAGACGCCGACGGCGACCGCGACCAGCAGCATGGCGGCGACGGTGCGGGTGCGCAGGTCCATCGGGTACTGCCAGCGTTCGGGCAGGTCGTGGAACAGATACAACGCGACCGCACCGGCGGCCAGTGCGCCGAGCAGCCCGATCCGCGCACCGCCGCCGAACCGGACCCGCCGCCGGGCGGGCGCGTGAGATGTGGTGCCCCCGGCGGGACGGGTGCCACGTTCGGTGACGGTGGGTTCAGCCACGTCGTCCCACCGCCTCGGCCCGGCGGGCGGCAGTACCCGTTGCGCGGCCGGCCTTCGAAGCGTTGCCGCTCCGCGTTGCACCGCCCGTCCGCGAGGCTGGACCGAGCAGCAGCCACAGGAACACGGTGCCGCCGACGATGCCCATCACGATCGAGATCGGAATTTCGAACGGGAACCGGACGAGACGTCCGACCAGGTCGCAGGCCAGCACCAGTGCAGCCCCGAGCAACGCCACCAGCGGCACAGCGCGCCGCATGTGATCGCCGATCAGCCTGCTGACCAGGTTGGGCACCACCAGGCCCAGGAACGGCACCAACCCCGTGGTGACCGACACGATGCCGGTGACCACGGCGACGATGGTGACGCCGAGCAGCAGCACGCCGCGGCTGTCCAGGCCGAGGCCGCGGGCGGTGTCGTCGCCGAGCGCGGCGACGGTGAACCGGTCGGCGGCGATCCAGGCGACCAGGGCGGCGGCCGCGGCGAGGTAGAGCATCTCGTAACGGCCGCGCACAATGCCGGAGAAGTCGCCGATGCTCCAGCTCAGCAGTTCCTGCAGCAGCTCGGTGCGGTAGGCGATGAAGGTGGTGACGGCGCCGATCACGCCGCCGTACATGATGCCGACGACCGGCACCAGCACGCTCGAGCGGACGGGGATGCGGCGGGCCAGGGTGAGGAACCCGAAGACGCCGACCAGGGCGCCCAGCGTCGCGACGGCGGCCTTGCCGGGCAACGGCAGGCCCGGGTTGGTCAGCAGCAGCATCAGCAGGGCGAAGCTGGCGGCGTCGCCGGCTCCGGTGGTGGTGGGTTCGACGAACCGGTTGTGGGTCAGCAGCTGCATGATCAGGCCGGTGACGGCCATCGCCGCCCCGGTCAGCACGAGGGCGACGGTGCGCGGCAGCCGGCTGGCCAGCAGGACGAAGCCGTCCAGCTCGGCCACGCCGACCAGCACGGACGCCGTCGCGAGGGCCGTGACCAGCACGACCCCCGCGATGATCAGCAGGGTGGGACGGGTCAGCACCGGCTCATGTGGTCAGCGCGCCGTGTACCGAGTCGAGCACCCGATCGATGGCAGTGAGCCCGTTGATCACGATGTACAGCTCGGACGCCGGCAGGTAGATGATCTGCTTGTTCTGGCCGGCGGTGGTCTTCGCGACCAGTTCGTTGGTCAGGGTCTGCTCGGCGCTGGCCGGCTCACCGGTGGCCGCACCCCGGTCGAACGCGATGATCCAGTCGGGGTTGGCCTTCAGGATGAACTCGTTCGAGACGGTGTCGCCGTGTGAGGAGCCTTTCGCGCCGGGAAGCTCGGCTGCCGGCACGGCCGGGGTGAAGCCGAGGGTGTCGAAGAAGTAGCCGAACCGCGAGCCTTCGCCGAAGGCGCCGTACTCGCCACCCGAGACCGACAGCAGCAGCGCGCTGCCGGCCTTCTTGGCCTCGGCCTGCAGGCTCTGCTGCTTGGCGGTGATCGCGTCGGCGAGCTTGGTGACCTCGTCGTTCTTGTCGAAGATCGTGCCGAGTTGCTTGGCTCGCACCAGTGCGGCGTCAGGGTCGAAGGCGCCGGCGTACTTCGCGGTCAGATCGATCGTGATGCCGATCCGGGACAGTTCGTCGTAGGCACCGGTACTGCGTGCGGCGGTGACGATCAGGTCGGGGCCGAGCGTGGAGCCGCCCTCGAAATCGGGCTCGAACAGGGTGCCCACCTTGGGCAGGTCGGCGTACTTGACGAGGTAGTCGGGCAGCCCGATGGCGGGCACGCCGACCACGCTGTCACCGGCGCCGATGGCGTCCAGGGTGTCGAGGGTGGCGATGTCGAAGGTGACGACCTTGGTGGGCTTCTGCGGCACGGTGACCGCGGCTCGGGCGATCTCCAGGTTCTCCTGCATCGAGGTGGTTCCGTCGGCCTCGACCTGCTTCAAGGTGGGCTTGGCGTTCTCGATCACCACGGTCGGTCCGGCCGGGGTGGACGCCGCGGGCGTGCCCGCGCTGCATGCGGTGGTCAGCAGCGCGACCACGGCCATCAACGCACCGGGCAGGGCGCGACGGGTGCGGGTGTGAACGGACAGGTGCTGTTGGGGAGATTTATTTGTTGACACACTCATAACTTATTTACTCGCGTGCCTAGTGGCGAGCCCGGGTCCGTACTCTGGGCAGGCTTGATAACGGCCCACCCGATTGGCTATGGGGAAATCACTCGAGGCGTCAGTTGAGCGGCCCGAAACTGCGCAGGTCGTCGTCGGGGTGTTCGAAGCGGGTCGGCTTGTGCCGGCGACGGTTGACCAGGAACATCACCAGGCTGAGCACCACGCCGATTCCGATCAGCACGGCACCGATCCAGTACTGCTCGAGGGAGCGTCCGGTCCACGGCCCGACCAGGTAGGCGCAACTGAGCGCACCGACGATCGGCAGCCAGGTGGGTGCGGTGAAGTGGTCGTGTTCGACCGGGTCCTTGCGCAGCACCAGCACGGAGATGTTCACCAGGGTGAACACGCCGAGCAGCAACAGCGCGGTGGTGCCCCCCAGTTGGGACACCTGGCCGACGAAGGTGATCAGGCCGACCGCCAGCGCGGTGGTGAAGAGAATGGCGACCCACGGCGTCCGGCGCCCCTTGAGCACCCGGCCGAAGGCGGGTGGCAGGACCCCCTCGTTGGCCATGCCGTAGAGCAGCCGCGAGGCCATCAGCATGTTGATCAGCGCCGAGTTGGCCACCGCGAACATCGAGATGAACGGGAAGATGGCGCCGATCGGCAGGTCGGGGGCACCGGTCTGCACGACCAGCAGCAGCGGTGTCGCGCCCTCTTTGGACAGCTCGCCCGGGGGCACCAGCGCCACCGCCGAGATGGACACCAGCACGTAGATGACCCCGGTGATGCCCAGACCGGTCAGCATGATCTTCGGGAAGATCCTGGACGGCTCCTTGGTCTCTTCGGCCATGTTCACCGAGTCCTCGAAGCCGACCATCGCGAAGAACGCTAGCGAGGTGGCGGTGGTGACGGCGATGAAGACGCCCTTGTCCTCGGGGGTGTGGAAGACGGTCACCCGCGAGAAGTCGGCCCGGCCCTCGGACATCGCGAAAACGGCGACGAAGATCACCATCAGCAGGCCGGACAGCTCGATGCAGGTGAGCACCACATTGGCCTTGACACTCTCGCCCACCCCACGGACGTTGACCGCCGCCACCAGCAGCATGAAGCCGATCGCGATCACCGTGGTGAGCCCGGCCGAGGCGTCCAGGCCGAAGCCCTTCTGCAGGTTCTCGGCGAAGGCCCGGGCGGCGGTCGATGCCGAGGTGATGCCCGAGGTCATCACGGTGAACGCGACGATGAAGGTGAGGAAGTGAATGCCGAAGGCGCGGTGCGCGTAGAGCGCAGCGCCGGCCGCCTGCGGGTACTTGGTGACCAACTCCAGGTAGCTGTAGGCGGTGATGGTGGCGACGACGAAGGCGATCAGGAACGGCAACCAGACCACACCGCCGACCTCTTTGGCGACCACGCCGGTGAGCGCGTAGATGCCGGTGCCCAGGATGTCGCCGATGATGAACAGCAACAGCAACCCGGGCCCCATCACCCGCTTCAGCTCATTGGGCTGGCCGGTTTCGGTCTGTTCGGTGGCGGACATGGGAACCTCCGGGTGTGTGGCTACACCCTGCACGACGGGGGGACGCTTGACAAGGGTCCCGCAGTCAGAGCGATCCCCCGGGAACGCACCGGTGACCGCTCTCCGGCATCAGGCAACGCTGATCAACGCGCGATGCGGTGGTTGGGCTCGGTTCGGCACTCAGCCGACGAGCACGGCGACGGGGACGGCCCGCTCCCCCGCCGGCCGGTACAGCGCCAGCAACTCCTGCCCGTGCAGCAGCGCGGTCGGGTCGGCGGGGACGGGCCTGCGCAGGGGCCGTCCGTAGCCGACGTCGCGGGCTTCGTCGTCGCCCAGTTCGACGAACGCGAAGTGGTCGCGGGCGACCGCGGCCAGACCGATCAGGGCGGGTCGCTGCGGCGGGTCGGCGGTCAGCGCATCGGGCCTGAGTGCGCCGGTGAGGTCGAAGCCGCCGACCCGGGTTCGGCGCAGGCTCGTCAGATGACCTCCGGTACCCAGCGCAGCACCCAGATCGCGGGCCAGGGCCCTGATGTAGGTTCCGGACGAGCAGTCGACCACCACGTCCAGATCGACGACCGGCACACCGTCCGCCTCGGTATTGCGGCGGGCCAGCACGTCGAAGCGGCTGACGGTGACCGGCCGGCCGGCCAGTCGGACGTCCTCGCCCTTGCGGACCAGCGCGTACGCGCGCTGGCCGTTGATCTTGATCGCCGACACGGTGGAGGGCACCTGCACGATGTCGCCGCGCAGCACCGCCAGCGCATCCTCGATGGCCTCGTCGGTGATGCCGGACGCACCCTGCGCCGCGGTGAGCTCGCCATCGGCGTCATCGGTGTTCGTGGCCTGGCCGAGTCTGATCGTGGCCTCGTACGTTTTGGTCGTGAGCGCGAGATGCCCCAGCAGCCGCGTACCTCGCCCGACGCCGATCACCAGCACCCCGGTGGCCATCGGATCGAGGGTGCCGGCGTGCCCGACCTTGCGGGTGCCGAGCAGCCGGCGGCAGCGTCCGACCACCTGGTGCGAGGTCCAGCCGGACGGCTTGTCGACCACCAGGATTCCGCTGTCACTCACCCGGTCAGGTTAGTGCCACGGCCGCGTCCACGTTGCGGCGCATGATGCAGCGGAACTTGGCGAGGTCCGCGACCCGGGTGAAGCCGGCACGCTCGAACATGTGCAGGGTGCCGTTGAACAGAAAGGACGCCGAGAGCTTGCGTCCGTCAAGGTCGTGCCGCGGAAACCCTTCGACACTGCCACCGCCGGCGCGCGCGATGGCATCAAGAGCACCGGTCAGGGCCAGTTCGGCCACGCCGCGACGACGGTGGTCGCGGTCGACGAAGAAGCAGGTGATGCGGTAGGTCGTCGGGGCGATGCCGCTCGCGTCGTACTGCTTGCGGTGATAGATGTTCGGCAGTTCGGCAGGGGTGCCGTACTCGCACCAGCCGACCGCCTGGTCACCGTGCATCACCAGCGCGTGGTGGGTCGCACCCCGCTGCACCAGTTGCTGCTTGGCCGACCTGTTGCCTTCGGCGCCGGGACCGGTGTCGCTACGGTCGTGGAACCACATGCACCAGCAGCCGCCGAAGATGCCGTTGTGCTTGCTCACCAGCGCCTCGAACGCGGGCCAGGTGGTGGCGTCGAGCGCCTCGACTCGGTAATCCGTCATGGCGAGACGCTAGCCCCTGACCCGGACGAATCCCGTCCCTGGAGTAAGCGCCGGTCAGGCCGCCTCGAAGAGAGTGTGCGTCTGGGCCTCGAACTCAAGGCCTGAACTCACTCTGTCTTTGATGTGCGGCTACGTCACGATCCGGCCACCCGCGTGATCGGAGTGGAGAACCGCCTCCCACTCCGGTCAGACAGGTGATGAACAACGAGAAGGGGACCGGGCTTCGATGTCGAAGCCCGATCCCCACCCATGTCAACGGATGAACACCCGGTCAGCCGAACAGCGGCCGAACGCCTACTCCTGCTCCTCGTCCGCCTTCTTGTACGGGTCGGCGTCGCCTGCGTAGGACGCGGTGGCCGCCTGGGCCGCCACCGCCTCGTCCGCAGCCTTGGCCCGGGCCAGCGCCTCGGTGATCTGCGAGGCGGTCTCGGGCACGGCGTCCAGCTGGAAGGCGATCGTCGGGGTGAACTTCATGCCCAACTGCTTGCCGACCGTGGAGCGGATCAGGCCGCGTGCCGACTCCAGGGCGGCAGCCGTGTCGGCCTGCGCCTGCTCGTCGCCCAGCACGGTGTAGAACACCGTGCCCTCGCGGCCATCGCCGGTGAGCCGCACGTCGGTGACGGTGACGAAGCCGAGGCGGGGATCCTTGATCCGCCGCTCCAGCATTTCGGCCACGATCACCTTGATCTGCTCGGCGACCTTGATGTAGCGCGGGTTACCCATCTCAGTCCCTCGGCTTCTCGACCATTTCGAAGGTCTCGATCACGTCGTCGACCTTGATGTCGGAGTAGTTGGCCAGCGTCATGCCGCACTCGTA
>RRZU011515646.1_pt1 | contig 10310 bp, 9 predicted proteins | sample 2165561 | NCBI WGS metagenome assembly RRZU01 (sample SAMN10456909, study PRJNA506462) | wastewater metagenome | isolation source: wastewater sludge | place: USA: Moscow, Idaho | reverse complement strand
TTCTGAGGAATGGGGAGGGTATCTTTTTGGAAAATGAATTTTCATTTTCCAAAACACTATGTATCATCGTAATAAAAATAGAATTTAAAGGATTTAGAATTTAGTCGGTTAATAGTGATATATTATACTTGTACTAGGCTCTGGATATGATAGACTTTTACTTCCATCCAAATTCTGATTCTTATACGTTTCCATTTCAGATGAGATACCTTTTCTTGTATCGTACGAATCGTTTGAATAATCTAGGCTGGCACTTTCCCTCATCGCTACAGCAGTACGATCAGATGTTCCTTCTACCGGACTTACAACCTCAACTATCAAATAATCTTTCAGCAAATCAGATTCCGCAGAAGTACTTTTTTGAAAACGGGTCATACCAAATGTACGTAACTTAGAACTCAATGTGATCGAGAAATCATTGTTTGCCTGCAAACCAAACATTTGCATAGGCGCTATAATATATTTATCGGGAGATATACTTGTTACAACATCAGGATTAGTTGCACTTTGTGTTTTAAAGACTGCGCCTGTACTTCCTGCTGAACGGCTGATATAATCGTATGTAGCTTTGAAATGCATAAGCCCATCAGCACTCTTGTATTTTACCGAAGCATTATTTATAAGCCAATACTTCGCACGTAACATGTTGTAATCTGAGTTATTGTATACTGCAGACACTCTGATACCGCTACCAAATAAGTCTCCGGTTAAGGTAGTTCCTGCTGTTGCATCCATTTCAGTACTAGCTACTGTCGGGTAGTTGGTTCCTGTTTCAGGATCAGTATAATCGATTCCTAATAAGTAATTTAAACTGATTGGGGCCATAAAGGGATTACCCAAAAAATTGAATCCTTTTTGCAGATCAACAGTAACATCACTAATGACAAACTTTTCATTATTTAGCATTTCTCTTCTGTCTCGGTACCCTTGCGCAGATGTTCCAGCAGAAGTTTGCAATGCACCATTTGTATATGCAAAGCGGCTAAAACCATTCTGATTTTGATCGGGAGCATTTCCTTGTCCCAAATAATCAGCCATCACAGCACGATTAAAGGTGAACCCGCCTCTTGCTCTTCTCACATTACTACTAATACCCATTGTTGCTTCCCAACGAGGACTGATATTATCCGCATGGTCGAAGTCTGTCACCTCCATACTCATGAAATAGCCGACACCTGCCTTCAGTTTTGTATACGGGTCGACAATATTTCCGGCCCATGAGTTAAAACTGGATTGGCTTGGTTTAGTCAATGTATGATAAAAGAGGTAATCCGCTCCCATCTCTGCAAATGGAGGTGTAAAACCTGTCATATAATTCTCACCTAAAGTATTACGAAGCGTATTATCTCCGCTTGTATTCTCATGATTAGTATCGAATACTTTATCATTTATACCTGGTGCATACTTATACATCTGTAGATTCACCTGACTGTATGCTCCTACCCTATCTACCTTAATGGCTCTTATCAGAGCTTGCCCCATGTTCAATTTCGAAGGACTCACATCTGAATAACCACCTTCTACCGAAAAACGGTTATAACCGGGTACAAGTAAATGGTCTACCATTATAGCCGCAGAAGAGTCCACTGCTAAATAATTATAATTGCGGGGATCTAACGAATTCACCGTGTAAGGATCGCTAGTAACTTTTTCAACTCTAATAGAAGGGAATGTAATATAATTTGTAGCTTTCTGTGCAGGTTTATCCACAGCACCCGAAATACCAGCAAGAACACCTATTCTGGTAAATATATCAGCTCTCTTTATAGACTGCTTGTTATTAACACCGATAAAAGCAATAACACCCTCGGTTTCGGTTGTGTTAGTAGCCTTACTAAACAGATGAGGATAAGTGGTGGTAACATCAGGATTGATACCATTGATAAAATCTTCAGTTAACGCGGTTCTCCCTTTTTGGACAATTCCCGCACCGTTGGCAAAATGAGCCGCACCCTGGATATACAAGGTTGTCGACGAAGCAGATTCCCCATCTGTATTGGCTCCATAACCAACATACATAGTAGCCATTGAATAAAATATAACACCAACTGGTGTTGCCGGCGTCGGAATCTGTCCCTTAACCATCAAAGGCAAAAAGGATAAAACGGTTAATACCAATCGAAATTTCATTATTGTAGTTTTAACAAAGTCGTCTAAATCAACGCGTTCAGTGTGCTTCAAACTGTTCACACAAAGTGTAGCCAAAAGCTTACTTACGTGTATCACGGGCAAAGATAATATTTTTTTCATAAGAAATAAACTTTTCAGAATGTTTTTATGAAAAAAAATGAAATAAGGCAACCTTATCCACTATTTTCAAATAAAAAAACCACAAAATATCACATATGAGAATCTCTCAATAAGTCGTTTACAGTTTTGACAGGATTAAATGTTTCTATCGGTACTTCTACGAATATTGTGTTCCAATCCGACATAGCGCCATTCCACAACCCCGGCAACTCCAATGCTTTCAATTGCTTTCCGCTTTTAGATTTCACGGATATAAAACCCGTATTGTTGTCAACATAATCTTTTAGATTAAAAGAGCGGCCTCTATAATCTTTTATACCACAAACAATATCTACCGGATTGAAATGTGTTCCGTTGCCGAACATTTCTTTTTTTGCAGGATCGGACATATCTACCTGCGAGCTTTCCAATATTTGAGGCGAGATGGTTCCGTCTTGATTTACAGCCAAGAAAGGACCACCCCCGGGTTCTCCCGCATTACGCACCATTCCGCAAACACGGCATGGACGATCCAGTTTCCGTTTCAGGTAAAGAACCAATTCAGCATCTTCAAGGTGTTTTGTGTCAGGATTCTTTATATTCAGAGTGTTTTGTAAAAAATAAAGAATCTCCATCAATTCATCATGAGTATATTTTCCTGTGTCAAGCAGTTTGAGGTACTCAAATATTTTACTTTGTGCATCGACCAACACCCCCGCTAATATTTTTTTATACTTTGTTTCTGTCGACTTATATTTATCAGGCACAGTGTTATCTATATTTTTAACAAAGACAACATCTGCATCCAGTTCATTCAGATTCTCTATTAGTGCACCATGTCCTCCCGGACGGAATAAGAGCATGCCATCTTCACGGATCGGCTCATTCTTTTCGTCGGCAGCAATAGTATCTGTACTCGGTTTTTGCACACTGAAACTCACGCGATAGTCTGACTCTAGTTTTTTTTCAAATTCAGACTTCACCTGCCTCACCAGTTTCTCAAACATGATCCGGTGTTCGGGCGACACGGTAAAATGAAGATTAACCGTACCACTATCATTTTTTGCATACAGAGAACCCTCCACCAAATGTTCTTCGACCGGAGTGCGCTCTCCATCTTCATATCTGTGAAATCTCAACAATCCTTTCGGGAGATTACCGTAATTGAGACCTTTGGGTAGTAACAAGTTCTCTACGATAGCCTTGTAGTTACCGGCTACCAAAAGTTCTTTAATATTTTTCTTTTCGCTTTTCTCGCAAGCTTTATCCAGATCGTTATAAAAAGCAAAGTTGGTTAAGCCATCAAAAAAGGCCTTTTCAAAAGCCGATGTAGGAACATCATAAGCCATCTCAAGAAACTCGAACAGATCCTTAAACATACGGCTTGCCGCACCCGAAGCAGGAACGAACTTTATAATTTTTCGATTAACAGAAGATTTGTATTTATCCCAGTCATCCAGATATTTTTTTTCCTCATCCGGTGACACCACCAATATACCTTTTTCTACCGAAGCTGCCCCGGCAAGTTCAAGAAAAGGGAAGCCTTCTTTAAAGCTATTTAGCTGTTTCTGAAACTGTTCGATAGATATACCTTTTTCTTCAAGATGTATTTTATCCGATTCTGTTATCATAGCTATAAGTTTTATATAACACAAATATAAAAATAATATCAATAAATCAAAGCAATTGCCGCGAAAAGTCCCATATAACTATCCCTGCGGCAACCGAAACATTCAACGAATGCTTCGTTCCATACTGTGGTATTTCAACACAACAGTCGCACAAGTCCACGACATCCTGCTGCACGCCTTTTACTTCATTTCCAAGTATGAGTGCATATTTATTGTTTTTATCCAGAACAAGTTTATCCAGCATCACACTATTTTGAGCCTGTTCCACGGCACATATTATATAGCCTTTTTCTTTCAAAGCTATGACAGCATCAACCGTATTCTCAAAATAATGCCATTCCATAGAATATTCCGCCCCTAAAGCAGTCTTGTGTATCTCAGCATGGGGAGGAGTGGCCGTTATGCCACACAGGCAAATAGATTCCACAAGAAAAGCATCCGATGTCCGAAATACCGAACCTATATTATTCAGACTCCGAACATTATCAAGAATCACCACCAATGGAATTTTCTTTTCTTCTTTAAATTCTTCGACAGTCAGTCTGTTGAGTTCCGTTATCTTCTTTACTTTCATCTAAATTCATTTGTCTTTTAAATACACCGTAGCACAATCGATTTGCGCCCCCATAGGAGGATTTCTCTTCGACAACTTTATCTCCAGACTTTTTATTTTCTCATATTTGCTTCTGAGCCTTTTCACAATGCGGCAAGCCGCATGTTCCAGCAACTTGGACGGGATTGCCATCTCTGCCTTTACGTCTTCATAAATATCGGCATAACTCACCGTATCTTCCAAATTATCAGTCTGTCCAGCTTTCGATAAATCTATGCCTATTTTCAGATTGATAACAAACTCATTACCTACGACTGTCTCCTGAGGTAAAACGCCATGATTGGCATAAATAATAATGTTTTCAAGTAAAATATAACTTTTCATAAAGTGTCCGGATTATCAATACAAAGCTAAGTTTTTTATTTATATTTGTTGTTTAATGGTTTAACAAATATGTTATAAGCACACTATTGATTATGGCTAAAGCTAAAGAAATACTAATCTCGACAACACAGCATAACGTCCTGGCGACAGGAACTAATATTAAAGGAAATATAGACTCGGATGAAGACTTCAGAATAGACGGAGCAATAGAAGGAAACATCTCGTGCCGCGGCAAAATAATTATTGGACAAAACGGAGCTATTACGGGGAATATAACTTCTACAAATATTGAGATTTTCGGTCAGGTAAGGGGTAATATAATTTGCAAAGACACCCTTATATTAAGATCTACTTCAAAGCTGGCCGGCGATATAAAAATGCAGATCATCGAAATAGAACCGGGAGCTCAAATCACAGAAAGCACCCTATCGATGATTAATAAGGGATCAGAAGCTGAATAGGCTTCCCCTGAATAATGTCATACTAAAATTTCATACCAAAATGAGCATAGATAAAAGAATAAAAGCCCTGCGCGGCTTTATGGAAGAAAAAGGGCTGCACGCCTTCATCATACCAAGTACGGACTCGCATCTGAGCGAATACCCTGCCCTGCATTGGGCTTCGAGAGAATGGATCAGTGGATTTACCGGATCGGCCGGAACGGTAGTGGTTACACGCGACAAGGCCGGACTGTGGACTGATTCGCGCTATTTCTTACAGGCAGCGAATGAATTGGACGAGAACGTCATCACCTTATTCAAAGACGGATTGCCAACCACACCGTCTATAGAGGAATGGCTGACAACAGAACTTGGCAATGGAGAGAATGTCGGCATCGATGGCAGTGTATATGCTGCAAAAGATGCTATCAGCCTAACCCACAAATTAAATATGAAAGGGCTTCACCTGATAAGTGATTACGATCCATTCAACGCAATCTGGCACGACAGACCTGCTATCCCTGCAAATCCTATATTCGTTCTTCCTGAAAAGTACGCGGGAGAAGCCACTAACAAAAAAATATCACGCATATGCGACGCAGTAGAAAAAGCGGGAGCTGAATCTTTATTGGTAGCTTCGTTAGACACTATAGCATGGATATTCAATATCAGAGGAAACGATGTGAAGTGCAACCCTGTGGCAGTAAGCTATGCATATATTTCAAAGAAAGAAACGGTTCTGTTTATCGACCCTAGAAAACTAACAACCGAAACAACGGAGTATCTGAAATCGGAAGGGGTAACAATTGCCGAATACGGAAAAGTGTTCGACTATGTATCGAAAGCCAAAGCTTCGGTATGTCTGGACGGGAACAAAGTTACATTCAAGCTATACAACACCATTCCGCAAGGTCTGCGTATTGTAGATATGCCTTCTCCTGCCGATCTGATGAAGAGTATCAAGAATAAAACAGAGATAGAAGGATTCCGCAAAGCAATGGAAAAAGACGGGGTGGCTCTTGTGCGCTTCTTTATGTGGCTCGAAAAAGCCGTACCAAAAGGAGAAGTGGAAGAAATCTCGATCCCTGCCAAACTGATTGAATACCGAGGACAACAGCAAAATTTTGTCGGTGAAAGTTTCGATACTATTTCGGGTTATGGGCCAAACGGCGCCATTGTTCACTATCACGTAAGCAACGAAAGTTCTTTACCTGTAAAAGCTGAAGGCTTATTGCTTGTCGACTCGGGGGGACAATATTTTGACGGTACGACGGATATCACACGCACGGTATCGGTAGGTGCGCTTACCGATCAGATGAAGAAAGACTATACAATGGTCCTGAAAGGCCATATCGATATAGCGACAGCCATCTATCCACAGGGAACACGAGGAAGCCAGCTCGACATCCTTGCACGTAAAGCATTATGGGACAACGGACTGAATTATCTACATGGCACAGGTCACGGTATCGGTCACTTTCTCAATGTGCACGAAGGCCCTCAAAATATCCGCATGAATGAAAATCCGACTACTTTGCAAATCGGTATGGTTACATCTAATGAACCGGGGCTGTACAGGGCAGGACAATACGGTATCCGCATCGAAAACCTTGTATTGACAAAACACGAAGTTACTACCGAATTCGGAGATTTCTATTCGTTCGAAACGCTGACTCTTTTCCCGATAGACACTACTCCTATTATAAAGGAGATGTTGACCGATAAAGAACTAACATGGTTCAACGAATACCACAAACAGGTTTACGACCGTCTGTCTCCGCTATTGAATGCGGAAGAGAAAGAATGGTTAAAACAAAAAACAAATGCGATCTAAAATACTCTGCATACTTTTGAGCCTCCTGTTTATTTTTAATATGGAGGCTCAAAATATTAAAAGTGCATTCAAACTGGAAGCCGATATTCCACAAACCGCAGACAAACTCTATTTCGGACAATACGGCTCAGGACAATCATACGCCATCGACTCCGTAGTACCGACAAACGGAAAAGTTATTTTCACCCGTGAAAAACAACTTGACACGGGGGAATATTTCATCTATTCAAAAACCGGACTATTCATCAGGCTTCTTTTAGACAAAGGGCAAGATAATATCCGGATATCTGTAAATCCAACCGATCCTGTACAAAGCAAAATATCAGGAAGCGAAGACACTCGTCTGTTTTGGCAATACCAGACTTTATCACGAAAAGTAGAAGACCTAAAAAAGAATATAGGGAAAAAGCCTGACAATGAAGATGCTGACGAATTAAAACGATTGCAAGACGACATCTCCGATCTCATAGCCAAAAATCCAGGCACATGGTTTGCTGCATATGCAAAAGGAAACACTCCTATAACCCTACCCTTTCCCACGGCGAAGAATGTTGATGAATTTTATTCAAATAAACATTATGGCAGAGTTCATTTTTTCGACAATGTGGATCTTACCGATTTCCGATTGTGGAGATCGAGTTACTTGGTGCCAATGATAAACGTTTATATGGACATCTGGATAGAACAAATTCCCGATTCGCTGGCCACTGCGGCAAGTGAGATGGTGGCAAAAACAAAAGGCAGTGATCTTTGTTTTAAAGAAATGCTATCCTACCTCACCAACAGATCGCTCAAAAGCAGAAACATGGGCAACGAAAACATATGGGCAAAGCTCTATGAAGATTACATTCGGGGAAATGATATATCTTGGATAACAACGGAACAGAGAGAGAACCTTAGCCGAAAATATGAAGCTATAAAAATGAATCGTATTGGTATGGCTGCCCAAGTACTACTGCTACAAACAATAGATGGTGAACCTGTGAATACAGGAGAAATAAGTGCGGATTTCCTGATTCTTTATTTTTACAATCACGATTGTCATCACTGTCAGGAAGAAGTACCGATGACCCATGACCTATACAAGGCATACAAGGATAAGGGTGTAAAAATGGTGGCTATAGACATCAACAACAATAAAGAGCAGATGTTAAGTTTCATAGAAAAGCATAATCTGCGGGATTGGCTTAATTGTGCAGATCCAGATTATAAATCGAAATTCTGGTTATATTACAATACCAGCTCAGTTCCTGCTATATACATCATCGACAAGGATAAAAAAATAGTAGCAAAGGATATAGATAGCGAGACTATAAAAAAGTTTTTAGAATTATACATTAAATAAGCAAATGGCATTAATTAAGGAAGTAAGAGGGTTCACTCCCGAAATTGGAGACAACACGTATTTGGCCGAGAACGCAACCATCATTGGAGATGTGGTTATAGGTAAAGATTGCAGTATATGGTTCAGCACCGTATTGCGTGGCGACGTAAATTCGATACGTATAGGTAATAGGGTAAACATACAGGATGGCAGCGTTCTGCACACACTATATCAGAAATCAGTCGTGGAAATAGGCGACGATGTTTCGGTAGGTCACAATGTGGTGATCCATGGAGCAAAAATAGAAAACGGAGCACTCATCGGCATGGGAGCGATAGTTCTCGATCATGCCGTGATAGGCGAAGGCGCTATTATTGCCGCAGGATCGGTTGTGCTAAGCGGAACTCAGGTAGAACCGGGCAGCATCTATGCCGGAGTTCCTGCCAAGTTTGTTAAGAAAGTGGACGCAGATCAAGCAAAGGAAATGAATCAGAAAATAGCAAAAAATTATCTGATGTATTCCGGCTGGTTCAAAGAAGAGTAAACTTGCGATTATTGATCGATAATAAAGACTGCTGACCTTACCCGTTAGCGGTCTTTTTATTCACTTTTATCACCTTTGTATTCGACAATCCCCATTTCGCGTAAACAAAAAGGTAATATGATCAAAATTATTCTCCATAGTATCTTCACATCTGATGTATTATTATAGGAACTTTTGTTAACTTTGCCTCAACTGCATATACACAAAGGTATTAAGTAAATAGATAACACAAAATAAATACATTCTCAAATCAATAAATGATTACGATCAGGAAAATAAAAGCAGAAGAAACAAACATTCTGGAAGACATGTTGTATGAGGCTATCTATCAAGCAGAAGGCATCCCCTCTGTACCAAAAGATATTATTAAAAATCCTGAGATAAATGTATATATAAGGAACTTCGGCGAAAAAAAGGATGATCATTGTTTTGTTGCCGAAACAGATGGTAAGATAGTAGGAGCAGTATGGGTTAGAATATTGGCAGACGAGATAAAAGGCTTTGGAAATATAGATAACCAAACACCTGAATTTGCAATCTCTCTATTCAAAGAATATCGGAACAAAGGTTATGGCACGATGCTAATGAAAGAAATGATCAGGCACCTCAAAGATAAAGGATATAAACAAACATCGCTAAGCGTAAACAAGGATAATTACGCTATGCTTATGTATCAAAATTTAGGTTTTTCTATCATTAAGGAAAACAAAGATGACTTTCTGATGTTATTAGACCTTGAAGAATAAATAATTGTCAAATAAAAAATATGAATTTAATAGAAGATCTCAAATGGCGTTATGCCTGTAAAGGCATGAATGGTGTAAAAGTACCTCAAGATAAAATAGATAGAATACTCGAAGCCATCAACCTGGCTCCAACCTCGCTTGGTATGCAGGTTTTTAAAGTACTGGTAATTGAAAATCAAGAACTGAAACAACAAATATTTGATAAATCGTGTGAGCAACAACCGATTACAGGGTGTTCGCATCTGCTGGTATTTGCCACCGGTACGCAAATTACAGAAAAGTATCTCGACAACTACTTTGATCTGATAGAGCGCAAACGCAATCCGGGCAAGGAATGGTTAGACAAATACAGAAAAAAAATAGAATCATTCAGAAGTAAAAACTTCGAACATCTTGAGGAGTGGTTGGCACGTCAGGTCTATATAGCACTTGGGTTTGCCTGTGTGGCTGCGGCCAATGAGCGTGTGGACTCGGTTCCGATAGAAGGATTCGATAAGAATGAACTAAACAGAATCTTAAATATGCCCGAACAGCACCTTTCGGCTGTAGTAATGTTACCTTTGGGATACAAAGACCCTGAAAAGGATTGGATGAGTAATCAACCAAAAATAAGAAAAGAACCGAA
>RRZU012370428.1_pt1 | contig 10311 bp, 7 predicted proteins | sample 2165561 | NCBI WGS metagenome assembly RRZU01 (sample SAMN10456909, study PRJNA506462) | wastewater metagenome | isolation source: wastewater sludge | place: USA: Moscow, Idaho | reverse complement strand
TTTATATTGAACACTTTCAAATGACACATAACGCTATATTTGAACCTTTTAATCTTGCGCCAGACTCAGATGTGTCCATCATAAGAGATATCTTAAGTATTCAAGAAAAGATCCAAGACGATGTTTTAACACTTCAAGAAGTCTTAAATACGCTCAACAACTTACCCCTTGATGACAAGCTCATTTATGCACTTGAAATCATTCAAAACAACAATCCCATTAAATCCGCAAAAATTCGCCAATACTTACAAAATGCCATTCTTTATATCACAAGTGATAACCTACATGTAGTGAAGTATCAAATTGATGCACTCAGTGATGAAAGCATTAAACATCCGACACTCAAGCTATATGACTTAAATAACCTCCCTTTAGAACCCCACAAGCACTTGATTGCTTTAGGACTCAGCGCCAAGACTTTACCTGGTATTAAAGGAAGAAGTGGTATTTTAGATGAAGCATATTGTGCGCGTATTCAAGGTTTCCCTTCACAAACAGTCCGTAACAATGCTGCCTTAAAAGAAAAATATCGACTCTTTGAGAAATCGGAAAACCTCATTCTTTCCTATCACACCATTAATTTTGAGGGTAAAGCACAAGAACCTTCCTTCCCAGTTGAAAACTTTGTAAGAACTTATGACATACAAAAACCTACAGCTTGGCACATATTAGAAGCCAATCCTTTTATGGATGAAACATCACAACTCACAAAAGACATTGCAGAAAAACTATACCTTAAAGATGGATACTTAGAAGCGTCTGTCTCCTCTTTAGAGAAATATATGAACCGTCCCTATGACTATTTCTTAGAAGATGGTTTAAAACTATCAAGACCTTTTGATTTTGGATTTGACGGACGTATCTTGGGGACATTTAGTCATGAATATATTGAGAAGATGCTTCAAGACAACACGACAGATTATCAAAGTTTATGGTCAAACTACGCCCCTTATTTCTCCACACACAATGCTTTAATTCCACTTCTATTAGACTTTCATCAAGAAACACTCAATGAACATGTTCAAAGCATTCAAGAAAAACTTGCAGGCAGTGCTTTTAAATCTTACCAACAAGAAAAATACATCTTAAACAAAGACCTATTTAAAGGTATTTCAATGCGCGGATTCATTGACCGTATTGACTTAGCGCATCTTGATAATCAGGAAGCATTCATGATCATTGACTACAAAAGCAGTGATCACACCCTTTCACCTGCCAGTGTTCAAAAGGGACTTCAACTACAACTTTTAACCTATGCACTGGTCTTAAGACAAAAACTTGATGCATCACTTTTTGGTGTTTATTACTACGCTTTAAATCGTAAACGATCAAAACGCTTAGAAAACAGTTATCTTCAAAGTCGCGGCATCACACTTCAAGACAAATCTCAAATTGAAGCCAAATATAAAGAACAATTTGTTTATACCGGTTGGACTTTCCAAGACTTGGAAAGTTATGGTTTAGATCCAGAAGGCTTTAAATCATCAAGACCAGCCAAACAATTTAAAAATGATACTGGCTTTGACATTGATATTATTGAAGACTTTATGAAACTGATGCTACAAAAAATTAAACGCAATATACTAAATGGCATCATCGATTTAGATGCACTGGAACACGACTTTCAAACAAGACCTTTAATCAACACTGATGGAATCTGGAGTGAAACACATGAGTAAAGCATTTAAACTACATCCCAAACAAGAAGAAGCCGTTTTAGCACTGGGCCAAAATGTGATTGTTTCTGCATCTGCAGGTGCAGGAAAAACATCCGTTTTAATTCAACGCCTCATGAAACGCATCTTACAAGATGGACTCAGCGTTAATGAGATCTGTGCCCTTACTTTTACTGAAGCTGCTGCTGGGGATATGAAAATCAAACTTTTGGAAAGCTTAAATGAAAGACTTTTAGAAGACCCTTCCTCAAAAGAAATACTAGAAAGAGAAATATCACTGGTAGAAACAGCCGCCATTACCACCATTCACTCATTCTGTTTAAGCATGATAAAAGACTATGGTTATATTTTAAATATTGATCCTGCAAGAGCAGACAATATTTTAGACCCAGCCCTTGCGGAAATCTACAAACAAAAAGCACTTAATCAAACTCTTCAAGACTTTTCAAGAGAAAAACCTGAAGACATGATGACACTATTAAATCATCTTCTTTTAAACCCAGGTTACTTAGAACCTTTAAAAGACAGTATTTTAAAAACAGCAGGCTATTTAAACTCCAAACCACATTTAGAAAACACACTGACAGAAATCATAGCCCTTTATACAGTCGATGACTTTAATCTGTTACCACATGAAATTAAAGAAGCATTCTTCAATCACTACAAGCTTAATCTTCAAATTCTTAAAGATAATCTGGATCACTACATCGATGAAAGTGTGTTTATCTTTGAATCAGAAGGAAAACCAGAACTCTTAAGTCCCTACAACAAACTTCAAGACAACGTATATCAACTCTTAAAAATGATTGAAAATAAAGACATCACGTTCTATCAAAACTTGATTCCCTATCTTGATATCAAACTCAAATCAGCCCCAAAAGCAAAACATCTTGCAAATGATATGAAGGCTTTAACCCAAAGCATCAACACAGTAATCAAAGACGCACTACCACTTGATGAAATATTCGAAACCATAAAAGACCAAAAAGAAATCATTGACCTGATTCTTGAACTTTCACTTTTATACTTAGAAAACTATGACGCTTTAAAAGAATCTCAATCAGCCTTTGATTTCGATGATTTTGAAAAATATGGACTCAAAATCTTAGAAGCACAAGAGGGTGTCATCGCAAAGATTATGCAAAAAAGGTACAAGGAAATCATGGTGGACGAATTTCAAGATACCAATGACTATCAAGACAGCATCATTAAGCTGATTTCAACCGGTGATAATATTTTTAGAGTGGGTGATGTAAAACAATCAATTTATCAATTTAGAGGCGCAAAACCTGAACTCATGATGAATTATCTCAAAGCATCTGATATTCACAAAATACCATTTTTGGTGAACTATCGTTCCTCTCACAACATAGTCCACTACAACAATGACCTTTACAGAGAACTCATGTCTTACACTGAAGGCTTTCATTATACAGAGGATGACAGTGTATCAGCTGGAAACTTTAAAGCCAAAGTCAACAATCCTTTGGTTGAGATGAAACTCTTCACCACAGAGAACTATGAAAATGAACATGACATAAAACTTTTATCAAAAGACATCAACACACTACGCGCAAAACTCATTGCGCAAGAAATCATCAAACTCAACGAAGCAGGGACAAACTTTAAAGACATTACAATTTTAATTCGTACCCATGCACCCAAAAAATATCTTAAACAGGCATTTGAGAGTTTTAACATTCCACACTTTGTGGATGATATGAGTGGGTTCTTTAAATCAGAAGTGGTCAGTCAAGTCCTAGCATGGCTACATTACAGCATCAATCAAGATCCTTATTACTTGGTCTCTGTCTTAAAATCACCCTTTGTTGGTTATGATGATAATAAAATTGCCAAACTAAAGATTGAGAATGATGATCTTAAGATAGCTTTAAAGATACAAGATATTGAAACCTATAATTTTATCCACACTAAAATCAGTGCTTATAAACACTTAGATTTACTCAGTGTTTTGGTAGATCTATATAACACCAACAATACATATCATGAGAAATTATCAGTTCAAGTCAAAACAAACCTTGATTTACTCTTAGAAAAAGCAACCATCTACCAACAAAACAACCACGCCAGCATCATTGGTTTCAGTCAGTTCATTAAAGAAATCGATGATGAAAGAAACTCAGAAGCTGTGGCGCTCAATGATGATGAAGATGTGGTACGCGTCATGACATGGCATCAATCCAAAGGACTACAATATCCAGTCACTTTTATTTGGCCCACTTCCCGCATCAACCAACAAGATTTTAATGGTCGTGTTTTAAGTGATGACTTATTTGGGATTACACTTAAAGACTTAACAGGCCCTTATCATCTTGAAAGAACAAGTCTTTATCGACATCTATCAGAATCCATTCAAGTTCAAAAAAGTGTCGAAGAATATCTTCGCTTACTTTATGTCGCCACAACACGCGCCGAACAGAAACTGATCTTCCTAGATGTGATGAAAGAAGTACCCCAAAGAAAACTAAATAAACACCTACTTTATAACTTCTCTTCCAGCACTGACTTAATCTATCCTGTTTCTTCAACCTATATTGAAAAAACAGTTACTGATTTAAATGATGTCTCTTTCACACCACTGAACACACCCCTTGTAAAACCAACCCATGATGTTTTCACAAAGCGATTTGAACTCATTGAAGAAACAGCCCTAACACCCAAATCACAAGTCTTTGAATTTAATAAAAACTTTGTGAAGGCGGTTGAATATGGAAACACACTCCATAAACTTGTGGAGACACTTCCACTTCGTACATTAAACGAAGATGATTTAAAATCAGTAGATCCAAAGTTTAAACAAAAACTCATCAACTATAGTCAACACGTCTTTACCCAAAGCTTATATCAAGCGGATATGATAGAGCGTGAAATGCCTGTACTTTATCGAAGAAATGACCAAGATACTCAAGGCATTATTGACTTTTATGCGGTGTTTGAAGATAAAGTGATCATCGTTGACTATAAAACAGATGCGACCGATGAAGAAACATTGATCAAACGTTATACAGACCAACTGGATGCATATAAAAAAGCCCTGAATAATATCTATCCAGAGCATGAGATTGAAACGTATATTTATAGTTTCTATAATGATGATTACATCAAGTTATAAGTGATTCCATGATTTCAAAACTGAAATCATATGGGCAATGTTGCCATCACCGGCATATTTGGAAGTATCTGAGAAATCACTGTCAATGTCAACCCAGTAAAGTGGGTTGACTTCTCTAATGAGATTGACATCTTGGTTTAAGAAACCATAATAAACTTGTAGCTCTAAACCTTCTTCAAAGTATTGCGAGAAAAATAAAGGCTTAATCTGAATCTCATCTGAAGCAATATTTGTTTCTTCATAGAGTTCACGATATGCTGCTTCAAGATGATCTTCATCTTCTTCTACTTTTCCGCCCACAAAATTATAGAGACCCTTGTAAGGGTCTTTTTTTCTATAACACATCAATACTTGATCTTTATCTTGATTCAATACAATAATTAAATTAACGATTCGCATTAGTCCGCAAATAATTCAAAGAGTACTGAAACAGGTGTTCTTAACTGAATGGCTTCAATTGCTTTTGCGAGCATGTATGCAACTGAAATTTCTTTAATTTTAGGTTCATTTTTTGCTTCTTCAGTTAAAGTAATGGAATTGGTAATTAAAAGTTCTTTAATTTTTGAATTGGAAATTCTTTCTACGGCAGGACCTGATAAGATACCGTGTGTACATGCACAGTAAACTTCTTTTGCGCCACGCTCATACAGTAAATCAATACCACCCATCAGTGATCCAGCAGTATCCACCATATCATCAATCACAATCGCAATTTTTCCATCAACATCCCCAACTAAGTTCATGGCTTCAGCCACGTTGGGTTTGGTACGACGTTTATCAATAATCGCAATGGTTGAGTTTGGAATGGTATCTGAAAGACGACGGGCACGCGTTGCACCACCATGATCCGGTGATACTACAACCACTTGGTCTTGGAAGTCTTTTTTTCTATAGTACTGACCAATCATCGCAACAGCAGTAAGGTCATCAATCGGAATGTTGAAGAATCCTTGAATTTGTGATGCGTGTAAGTCAATGGTCACAACACGGTCAGCACCGGCTGTTTGAAGTAAGTCAGCCATGAGCTTTGCGGTGATGGGCTGTCTTGCGCGCGCTTTTCTATCTTGGCGTGCATAACCATAATAAGGCATGACAACGGTGACTGAGTTTGCGGAAGCACGTTTGAATGCATCAAGTGCAATCAGAACTTCCATATAACTGTCACTGACTGGTTTTGAGGTGGACTGAATTAAGAAGACATCTTTTCCACGTACCGTTTCATCTGGTTCAATTAAAATCTCACCATCCGCAAAGTGACGTACTGCGATGCGTCCCAAACCTAAGTTTAAGTGTCCACAAATCTCTTCTGCTAAAGCTACATTGGTCGATAATGCAAATATAATAATATTGTCCATAGTTTAAATCTTTCCCTTTTCACTTAAATATTTTTTTCCTGAATTTTTCTTATTCACTTGTTGTGGTCGAGAAATGGCTAATGCACCATCTTCCACATCATCTTGAATAAATGATCCAGCCGCCACGACGACTTCTTTCCCAATATTAATGGGGGCTAAAAGGCCGACTTGACTACCTACAAAAGTGTGATCTCCAATGATGGTTTCATTTTTTGTCTTACCATCGTAGTTGACGCTCACGACTCCACAACCTATATTAACATATTTTCCAACCTTTGCGTTACCTAAATAGCTTAAATGTGCACAAGCTGTATGATCTCCTAAAGTTGTGGTCTTTAATTCAACGAAATTACCCACTCTAACATGGTCTTTTACGTCTGAATGCTCACGAATATGGGCATAAGGTCCCACGGTTGTATGGACACCAATTTTTGAATTCACAATTTTAGAAGCATCGATCTTTGTGTGATCCCCTATCTCAGCATTTTCAAGCCATGATCCAGGTAAGATTTCAACGCCTTCACTGATGGTTGTTTTACCATAAAGGTGTACATTGGGATGGATTGTAACATCGGCTTCAATTTTAACATCAGGACCGATGAAGACTGAATCCATATCTAAAATACTGACACCACCCAACATATGTCTTTCATTAATACGTGTTTGAAGCCACTTGTTGGCTTTATGAAGTTCAACACGATCATTGATTCCCATAAATTCACTTTCATCTTCAACGCGAATCGCTTGGATTGAATGACCATTTTTACGCATGATAGATACAAGGTCAATTATATTCAGCTCTTCCTTCATATCATTATCAATTTCAGGTAAATATTTATATAAAAGCTCATTATTGAAGACATATACCCCCAAGTTAATTTCGTTGGAAGTTGCTTCAAGGGCTGTTGCTTTTGAAGTTTCTACAATCTTCTTCACATTTCCTTGTGTATCACGAATGACGCGGTTATAACGCCCTGGATTTTTCACCACTGCCGTCACAATCGTTAATTCAGCACCATTATGTGCTTCAAAGATACTTTCTAAAGTTTCAGATTGAATTAAAGCGCCATCCCCAAAAAGAACGAGAGTTGAGCCCACTTTACATTCAAGTTGTGTTACTTTTTTAACCGCATCTGCAGTACCAATTTGTTCAGTTTGTGTGGCATATTGAACGCGATCTTGAAGATAATCTTTAATCCCTTCACTTTCATGTCCGACAACCACAACAGTTTCTTTAATATCAATGGCTTCTAAGTGGTCTACCACATGGCCAATCATGGGTTTGTTAAGTAAAGGGTGCATCACCTTGTTGATGTTCGATTGCATTCTGGTTCCTTTACCAGCCGCAAGTACAATTGCATATTTCATAAATCTTCCTCCTATTTTAATACGCGTCCATATTTCACAAATGGATATTCAACCGCAATTTTTTCATATATTTCCATCACTTTTTCTTTAGATGTTGAAAGTCCAAAGACCACGGACCCACTGCCACTCATCCCCACACCATCAAGTTCCATGGATTCTAAACGATCAATCACATGACTCATGGCATTGTAGCGTTTGGTGACGGTGTTTTGAAAACCGTTATAACGAAGCGAAATCATCTCATCATAATCTTGATTTAAAAGGGCATCTTTCATCAGTTCCATGTGTGATGCATAGGCTAAATCAACATCATTAAACTTTCTTAAAAATGACTTTGTGCTTACCCCAAATCCAGGTTTCACCACAATATAATAAAGATCCATCTCTAAATCAAAAGGGGTCACAATTTCACCAATACCCTCAACCATGGCTGGCTTCGATAAGACACAGTACGGTGTATCTTCATCAATTTGCATTGCGATGTCATTTTTCTCTTCTAAAGACATCTTTAAATCATACATTTCATCAAACATGTTAATAATGGTAGCAGCATTACTGGAGCCACCACCCAGACCCGATTGTGCTGGGATGTTTTTAACGATATGAACTTTAAAGTTATCTGTAATCCCGTATTGCTTCTTTAAAAGATCTAATGCTAAATAAACTGTGTTTCTTTTATCGTTGGGTAAATATTTTTTATTGGTACTGATTTCCATTACATCGTTTTTTTCTAAATAAACCATATCAAAAAGATCAATGGGCACAATCACATTTCTAAACTTCAAGATATCGCCCTCTTTATAAGCATAAAGAAAGAGGGTAATTTTGGCGTAAGATTTTTTACGCATCATAAATCGCACCATAAATCTTTAAGAAATCATCCAGTAATAGATAATCTGCACGAATGTTGGCTTCATAGCCCAAGTCTTCTAAAACTTTTTTAAAATCTGTTGTATCATTTAAAGTCTTTAAATTGTTTAAAAGTGTTTTTCTTCTAAATTGAAAACATGCTCTTAAGAATTCAAAGAATGCCTTCTCATCATAAGGCATGGTATTGTCCGTTGGTTTTAAATTCATCACGATGGATTCTACTTGTGGGCGTGGGTGAAAGGATTCCTTAGACACACGCATCGCAATACTCACATCAAAGTAATATTGAATTTGAATACTTAGGGCATTATAGTCCTTTGTGCCAGGTTTTGCACTGAGTCTATCCCCGATTTCTTTTTGAACCATTAAGGTCATATGATTCACATCAAGTTCCATCAGTCTAAAAAGAAGGGGTGTTGTAATGTAGTAAGGTAAATTGGCACATACATCTAAGGGTGTCCCTTTTAAATATTCAATATCAGCTTTCAAGAAATCTTCCAAGTGGACATCCACATTGTCTAATCCTTCTAAGCTTTCTTTTAAAATTTCGACCATATGTTCGTCAATTTCATACGCAATGACTTTATCGTAGTTTAAAGCGAGCTGTTGGGTCAAAGCGCCCAAACCGGGCCCTATCTCCAAAACAAGCGGTCCTTGGCCGCTGTGGCGCGCTATGGTCTTCACAACTGAAGGATCAATGATAAAGTTCTGGCCAAACTTCTTTTTCGCATAACGCTCGTACTTTTCTAAGTATTTCATACTGACTGTTTTATTTGCGATTGTTTCCAATGTATCTCTCCTTCAATAAATCTTCTAGTTCTTCTTTTGTTTTTCCCATCATGTTTAAATATTTAAAGCAACGCTTCGCATTGGTATGTGGAATGTTGAGTTTTTCCGATAAAAAATCGCGTCTTTCTTGCGAGTCTTTTTGTCCACTGAGCCCCAGCGCAAAAAAATCTTCTTGAGAAAGTGTTGTCTTTTGAACATCAAAAGTCGCAACTTCTTTTAATGCTTCTACAATATCTTCACACGATGCATGTTCAATGCCTACTTTTCTTTTAGACTTACTTTGTTTTAAAGAAAGTGATGCATGTTTACACGTACCGACTACTTCAATAATTCTTGTACGAATCATTTCTCCCGGTCCATCTGGATCTGTAAAAACAATCACACCTTGCGTTTTATTTGTTTGTTTAATGAGTGCCAAAGTTTTTAAAGAAAGATGGGTGCCTTGTGTATAAATGATATCTGCATCAATACAAGATTTAATTTTATCCCCATCATGTTTGCCTTCAACCACAATAGCTTCTTGAATGCTGAGTTTTTTCATAATCAAATTATACCATGAAAAATGCCGACTTTGAATCATCGATATTGAAGACAAAAAACCCCCGCATGAAGCGAGGATTTTTTTCTTTTATTTTATACACCACAATTAAACATACCATTTGTTTTTGTTCGGCTGTTTAACTGAATGATTTCAATGTCTACTGGGTATTTTCTTCCCATATAAACAGTTGGATCACTTTCAGATCCAATGAAAAGGTCTGTCTTAGATCCTTTTATAGCGCCACCTCTATCTAAAACGATGGCTTTAAAAGGTTTGTTAGGTTCAATACCATAACCACTTATGGTATGGTTTGAAACTTCGACAATCGTACACAGCGGAATGGCTGCATCAGTTGCGATAATATAATACCCTTCATAAGTAATCCCTTTTTTCCATGAACCGTCTTTTTGGCGTACTTCGTTGTTTCCTATTTGGATTCCAGCTGAAGTATTCCCACGTTCATTGGCATAATTACATCCTACACAGTCATAACCATAACGGGTCATTCTTGAAGATGTAAAGGTTGCGCCTGGTTTGGCGGCCTGGCCATTTGCATAAATTGTCGGTGTTGTTGGGACT